>OFFL01001333.1_pt1 | contig 18575 bp, 13 predicted proteins | sample 1521391 | NCBI WGS metagenome assembly OFFL01 (sample SAMEA3504082, study PRJEB24116) | mouse gut metagenome | biome: mouse gut; feature: mouse-associated habitat; material: faeces | place: Denmark | collected 2011
TTAAGCTTTCCGGAACCCCCAGCCTAGCTGGGGGTTTTCTTCATACAAAAAGAATGCGTCCGCAAGGACAGCATTCTTTTCCTCAGTTCAGGGAAGCATCGTGAAAAAACTATGCTTCCCTATTTTTGTTATGTCTGCAAAAGGGGAACGTACTCTTTTTCTTTCCCAACGCTGCTTCTTTCTTTCGCATAAAATATATTTTGTCACAATAGAGGAGAAAAACGCCTTGCTGTCAAGAAATGGCTTGTAATTTACACCTGCTTTCTTTTATAATAAGTAGGTATGTTAAACTAGTCAATTCAACGATTTGCTGTAAAGGAGTTTTTATTATATGGAAAGTCAAATCAAAGATCTCGCCCTAGCCCCGCAGGGACATGACAAAATCAACTGGGTGAAAAATCACATGCCCATCTTGAATCAACTGGAAGCAGAATTTCGCCGCACCCAACCCTTTGCCGGAAAGAAGGTAGCCATCTGTCTGCATTTAGAAGCGAAAACTGCTTATTTGGCCCTGGTCATCCAGGCCGGCGGCGCGCAGGTATCTGTGGCAGCCAGCAATCCCCTTTCCACCCAGGACGATGTGGTAGCAGCGCTGGTGGATAGCGGCGTTACTGCCTTTGCCTGGCATGGCGCTACCGATGAGGAATATTTCAGTCACATCGATGCATTGATTCACACGGAGCCGGATTTATTTATTGATGACGGCGGAGATTTAACGTCTCTATTTCACAGTAAATACCCTGAAATGCTGCCCCATATTTTGGGCGGCGCAGAAGAAACCACGACCGGTATTATTCGCCTGCGCTCCATGGACCATGACGGCGCACTGAAGATTCCTATGATTGCCGTCAACGACGCACTGACCAAATACTTTTTTGACAACCGTTACGGAACCGGTCAGTCTGCCTGGGATGCCATCATGCGCACAACCAATCTGGTTGTAGCTGGAAAAACCGTTGTCATTGCCGGTTACGGCTGGTGCGGCAAAGGTGCAGCCATGCGCGCCAAAGGCCTGGGAGCAAAGGTAATTGTCACAGAAGTAGACCCTATCAAGGCCATTGAAGCCATTATGGACGGTTTTCAAGTGATGAAAATGGCGGACGCCGCACCTTTAGGCGACTATTTTATCACAGTCACCGGCGACAAAAAGGTCATCACCGAAAAGCACTTCAAGGTGATGAAAAATAAAGCAATCCTGGCCAACGCAGGCCATTTTGATGTAGAAATCGACAAAAACGCGCTGAACCGTCTCAGTGTGTCCCATACACAGGTCAAACCGAACATTGAAGAGTTCCGTTTTGCTGATGGCCGCAAGGTTTATCTGTTAGGAGAAGGCCGCCTGGTAAACCTGGCTGCCGGTGACGGACATCCCGCAGAAATTATGGATTTAACCTTTGCTTTGCAGGCGCTCTCGTTAGAATATGTGGTGAACCATCCCGGTTTAGCCCATACTGTGCACTCTGTGCCCAAAGAAATTGATCAGCGTGTAGCCCAAATCAAACTGCAGGCGCTGAATATTTCTATTGACAGTCTCACTGCAGAACAGCAGGAATATCTCAACAGCTGGCAGCTGTAGGAACTGGAGGGAATCCCCCTTGCTGAAATTATCTTTTGTTTGTTTGGATACAGAAACAACCGGCTTGGATGAAACCGCAGAAATCATTGAAATCGGTATGGTAAAAGTGGTCGACGGTCAAATCGCCGACCACTACAGCCAATTGGTAAAACCCTCCTGCCCTATTCCCGATACCATCATACAGCTCACCGGTATTGACAATGAGATGGTGGAAGAGCAACCTTATTGGAGCGGAATTGAGAAGGCAGTGCTGGACTTTATCGGCGACGCGACTTTAGTGGCCCATAACGTCAGCTTCGACCGGGGCATGCTGGAGAATCATCTGCAGCGCGTCCTGCCCAACCCCTGGGTGGACACCCACGATATGGCGAAAATTTTTCTGCCTACGCTCACAAGCTACAAGCTCATCAGCATTGCCGGCGCGCTGGAAATCGACAGCCAGGGCTTTCACCGCGCCTTGCAGGATGCCGACACCACTGCGCAGGTACTGCTGAAGCTGACGGACCTGGCCTGTCAGCTGGACCCCAACACCATGTCCCGCATTCTCTCCGTCTTCAAGGACCAGGATTGCGGATTGACGACGTTGCTCAGCGCGATTCAGACTGATATTGTTGCCCACGCTGAGATTGGCAAGACCTATGCCACCGACAAGCTGGCGCCGGTTTACGGAAAACGGCCTCTGCTCTCTTTTTCAGAAACGCGGAAATTTTTTGAGCCAGGCGGCTTGATGGCCCAGGCCGCGCCGTCCTATCAGCACCGCCCGCAGCAGCTGGAAATGCAGCAGACCATCGTCAACGCCTTCCTCACCGAAAGCCATGGCATCATCGAAGCGGGAACAGGCACCGGCAAATCCTTTGCCTATCTGTTGCCGGCATTGTTATGGGCTTACGAAAATCAATGTAGGGTGTTGGTTTCCACCAATACCATCGCTTTGCAGGAGCAGCTGTATCACAAGGACGTCCCTTTTTTGAAGCAGTGTCTGGACTTTGATTTTCCTGTGGCACTGAGCAAAGGCCGCAGCAATTATATCTGCATGCGCCGTTTTGAGCAATATCTCAAGCAGTCCGACAATGTCAGCTGGACAGAGAAACTCTTTTTGGCGCAGCTGGTGCATTGGTTGTCCTTCACCGAACAGGGTGACAAAGAAACGCTCAATCTCAACAAGCTGGAGCAGCAATACTGGGCGTCTGTCGCCAGCCAGACAGAAACCTGTCTGGGCGGCCAGTGCAGCATGTTCCGCCATTGCTATTATATGCGCAATCGCAAGGAATGCGAAAACAGTATGCTCATCATCACCAATCACGCCTTGCTGCTGCAGAATCTCAAGCTGGAAAATCAAATCCTGCCCAGCTATGAACATATCATCATCGATGAAGCCCATAATCTGGAGGACGAAGCCACAAGGCAATTCACCGACACCATTGATTTGGAGTTCATGCGCAAGACAGCGCAGCATCTACTGCGCAGCAACAGCGTAGTTTCGCGCATTGTCAACAAGGTGAAGGATTTGCACGGGGATACCGATTCCTACAATGACCTGCTTCTGACACAGCGCCAGTTGAAAGAGGATATCGGCTTTTTAGAGCAGCACATCAAGACCGCCATCGACTTTATCTTTACCGTGTCCCAGCTGGCGCACAGCAACGAATGGCGCATCACAGAAAAGGAGCGCAAAACGGAATGGTGGCAACAGCTGGCTGCACAGCTAAGCCGAATCGGCGATCTGGTCACCACCATTCATCACCGCCTCTCTCATATTCGCAATCAAATCGATATGTTCGAGGATCTAGACCTCTTGGCCAAGGAGCTGGTATTCAGCCAGAGCTGGTTCAGCGAACAGCAAAACTTTATCGAAACCTTCTTGAGCGAGAAGCGAAAGCATGATATTTACTGGATTGAATACACCCGCAGCAGCTGGGGCTCCAACCTGTGTTTCTCTGTGGCGCCCATCGATGTGATGCCCTTGTTGAAGGAACGGCTCTTTGACAGCAATAAAAGTGTGATTCTCACCTCTGCCACGCTGGCCATCGCCAATAACCTGAAATACACCGCGCAGCTGTATCTGCTGGCAGAAGAAGAGTATCTTTCCTATATCACACCATCGCCCTTCAACTATCAAAAGCAATCGTGTATTGCCATTCCCACTGACCTCACCGATTACTCCCAGGTCAGCGAGGAAGTCTATTCCAGAATGCTCATCGACAGTCTCTCGCAAATCTTCCAGGCAGTGACCGGCGGTGTCCTGGTTTTGTTTACCTCCTACGCCATGCTGAACAAAACCTACTTTGCTCTGAAACGCAATCCTGATTTGCAGCATTTCAATATTCTGGCGCACGGGCAGGACGGCAACCGCACCAGCATTCTGCAAAGTCTGAACAAAACGGAAAATACCATCGTGCTGGGCGCCAACAGCTTCTGGGAGGGCGTCGATGTAAAAGGGACCGGACTGACCACCCTGATCATCACCAAGCTCCCCTTCCAGCCGCCGACCCGACCCATCACAAGCGCCAAGATGGAATATATTCAGTCCCAGGGCAAAAACAGTTTTGCCGCCTACAGCCTGCCCCAGGCTATTCTCAAATTTCGCCAGGGCTGCGGTCGTCTGATTCGCTCTGTTGATGACTGGGGTGCTATCATCATTTTAGATAAACGGCTTCTCAGCAAAGGCTACGGCAAAGAATTTATCAATTCTCTGCCCAAGCAGCCCATCCTCCGCAAGCCGTTGGCGGAAGTCTGTCAACTTCTCCACGACTGGATGGCGCAAAAAGCAAAACGCAGCAAGCCATAAGAGAACATGCGGTAAGAAAACTGACTGTTATAATAAATTCGCAGTCAGTTTTCTTACCTCAGATAGTTTCACGGAGCAATTTTCATCCTGCGCTTTCAAAAAACACGACAGCACATGGACCGCATACGAAATCATTTTTTGAATCGAGGAATAAATCATGAAAGGTCTACAAAAATCCCTGGCCATGGGCTATATCCTGGCTGTCTGCGGAGGTATCTTCTGGGCAGTGGGCGGCGCCTGCGGCCAATATCTCTTTCAGCATAACCAGATGACCTCCAACTGGCTGGTGCCCATTCGGCTCACTGTCGCCGGATGTATCCTTCTTGCCTTCTCACTGTTGCGCCGACAAAACATCTGGGCTGTCTGGCACACCAAACAAACTGTCATCGACATCTTAATCTTTGGTCTGCTGGGCTCTGCGCTCTGCCAATACGCTTACTATACGTCCATTCAATATTCCAATGTGGCCTTGGCTACCGTGCTGGCCTACACCTCCCCAGCCATGATTTTGCTCTACACGCTGGCCAAAGAAAAGCGACTGCCCCGGCTTTATGAAGCACTGTGCGTCTTGCTGGTCATTGCCGGTTCCTTCACATGCGCAACCCACCTCAACCCGCAGAGCCTGTCCGTCACACCGCAGGCACTCATCTGGGGTTTGATCAGTGCTGCCGCCTTTGTCGTTTACACCATACAGCCTCACCGGCTTATGCAGCAATTCGACCTCATTGTCGTCATCGGCTGGGGAATGCTCATTGGCGGCGGCGCCCTGACAGGATTGTTTCAGCCCTGGAATATCACCATTCTCGTCAACCCTATCCTGTTTCTCAATATGGGAATTGTCATTTTCATCGGCACCGTATGTGCCTTCTGTTTCTATCAGGCCGGCGTGGGGATTGTGGGCAGCATCATCGGCAGCATTCTCTCTTCCGTTGAGCCTGTTGCTTCCATGGTTCTTTCCGTGCTGTTTCTGCATGTACCGCTGACCGCCATGGATTTTCTCGGCTTTCTGCTGATTCTAATCACCATTCCTATCATCGCCCTAGGAAACAGCAAACAACACAAACTGCAAAACCCAAACATTTAATCACATAATAATAGGCTGTTGCAAAAATCATTCAATCTGATGATTTTTGCAACAGCCTATTGGCTTATATTTTCTTTCTGTTATCTTTTCCTACGTTTCCGCAAATAGTATTTATAGTCTGGCTGATTTTCTTTAAATCCATTTTCATCTAATAAATCAATATTCTTCATAACCCAACTTATCATGTCACAAACTTTTGATATGTTAAGCTGCAAATTCGCATCATTCTCTTCCATATCGTAGAAATAATTGAATTGGAAGTTCTCTACATAATATTCGGCCAAATCATAAATTTCTTTTTCCACCCCAAACTCTTGCTTCTGACAATGTGGACAATACAACTCCTCGCCTGCACCTCCATAAATGTCATAGACAATTAACGCCGTAGTCAATGAACCTCCGCATTGTTTACATACTACTCTTTTCGACCTTTCTACCAGTTGATCGTGATCGTAATTGCCAAATTTCCTACCATAACCAGAAATTATACTCATTTTTTCTCTCCTTTTTACAATTCTACCTCCAAATTCTACTATCCATGCGCAACTCTTCTCCAATGCTGATATAAAACCTCTCGCCTGCCCATCCACTATTTGTTCTATGCCCAAAATAACGGCTCAGACTTTCGTGAGAAAACACTTCATTTATGTCACCTTGCGCATATACCTGCCCCTTTTGCAAAAGTATCGCTTTCTTGAAAAATGGAAGAATTTCTTCAGCATGATGAGTTACATAAACAATTGTCACCTCTGTTGTATTTTCTATTTCTCTCAACGTATTAATAAAAAAATCCCGGGCATACACATCCAACCCATTCAACGGCTCATCTAATATTAACAATTTTGGTGCTACCATCAATGCTCGCGCCAATAAGACTCTTTGTTTTTGTCCTTGTGATAACATATAGTATGGATAATCGCCCTTCGCCGCTATACCAAACGCTTGTAAAAGTCTACGCGCTTTTGTCACATCTTCATCACTTACATCATGCTTTCTGCCAAAACCACCAAATTTCGCACTCAAAACAATATCAAAACCACTTTCGTTTTTAAAACAGCGATCAAAATAAGAAGCACTGACAAAGCCTACATTTTTACGTAGTTCCACTGCATTATTATAATTCAATTCTTGACCAAATAGCTTTACTGACCCTTTATTAAAACCACGGTATCCACAAACTGCACTTAAAAGCGTTGTTTTTCCGCAACCGTTTGATCCGAAAACCACCCAATGTTCCTTGCTTTTCACTTTCCAGTTTATGTCTTGTAGAAGATATCTACTCCCCTGCTTATGAGATAACCCAATCGTTTCTATAACGTCCATATTCTCACCACCAAACATATCTATAATACACCGTCATTGTGAAATACACCATTCAATTTCGCCTCTGCCATCTTTACCTCCACTATAAATCACAATATATAATAGCTGAGCTTTACAACTCAGCTATTATTTTCTCCTCAATTTTTAGAGTTCAAAAAAGTTTTCAAATGAATAGAAAATCTGCCAACATCATATATGCAATCAACGCCAAAGAACCAATAACTACAAATGGCAAAAGCCATTTATAAATATTCTTATTTGGAATCCATTCACTACCGAAATACATAGCGCCTATCATACTAGCACCCGGCGTAAAATAAGCGAAATTGCATCCGAAATAAATCACGATTGAAGAAACTATAGGATTAAATCCAGCTGCTACAACTATCGGACAAGTTAACGGTACAAATACCATTTGTAAAATCAAATTATGTGCAAACTGACTGGCAACACATAAAACTGTTACACTCACAACCAAAAACGGAACAAAACCTAATCCCTGTAACAATGGGGTTAAAGTTTGCGTTGCAAAAGCTACCAAACCACAGTCATTACTTTTAATCGCATCAGCTACTGGGAAAGAAGCACCTAAAAGCAATACCATATCCCAATGCACGCCTTTAAAAAAACTGTTTGAAAAGTTTAACTCTGGTTTCCCATCCTGGCCTTCAATAATTATTAAAAACATAATCAACAGCGAAACACAGCCTTGAATACCTAAGTTAGCTAAAATTTCATAAAATGGCCAAGTTTTTGGCCATAAACCTACAGCAAATAAAGCAATTGTAAAAACAATTAAGGAAATAATTTGCGGCTTTTGTTCTTCTGTAAATAAACTAACATTTTCTTTTCTAATTTTATCAAAATAATCACACTTAGCCATAAATTTTGAAGTATCTGGTTTGATCCAAAATTTTGCTACTACAAAATATAGTGTAATTAATAAAGCAATCACTACATCAACTGTTAAGAAATATTGCACCATAGGTATTTCCAAACCACTACCGGAGCGAATCAAACCAGTTAACAGCAGACCGCCTCCTCTGAATGGTAAAAGCATAGACCCAAAACTACCCGCTAATAAAGTCCCAATCATTACAAACGCAGGATAATCTTCACCTTTTTCATAACCTAATTCCTCGCAAGCTGCGCTAAAAATCTGCCAAACAATTAAAATCGTAACAACTAAAGAAACTAACGAAGCTAAAATCACTTCCACAATAGCTAATGAAATTGCCAAAACCCATGGACGACCATTAATAAATTTTTTCGTAAAAATCCATCGGGCCAGACTGGAAGATAGACCACATTTATCCATATAACCAAAATAAATCATACAAATCAGCATCTGCTGAGTAGTAGTATTTCCAAAAAATGCAGTTAATGAACCAGAGATATTCGTATATTCAGTCATGCCCAATGCTACAATACCTAGAATAGACGGCCATATCATATCGCCAGTAAAACACCAGCCCCATAGCATTCCAAAAAATACACCCATGACCTGCATACCCATATGTGTAATAGGCTCAGGTGCAGGTATGCTGCCAAAACTAAACGTAATAAGTAATGCTATCATTACATGAATCCATTTAGATACGCTTTTTTTATTTTCTATCGCTGTCATACTGTTCCTCCTTCACAATAACAATATGTTATACTTTTTTGAACAATACAATAATGTCATGTATTTAGTGGATATATAGATAAATCCCTCTATATATCCACTATTTTTTATTGTATTTTTCTGTTTCTAAAAAGTATATTTACTTGGATTATTTTATTAGTCGACCAAATGGAGCCCATTCATCACCACGTTCAAATTTCGTTTCTTCAAAATTCTCTAATGCCTGGTAAATAATTCCACCCTCCACATTACCAGACATATGTGTATCTGTCAAATGGCAAACCGTCGGCACAACATCAGTAATTCTAATCGGACGATCAATATATCCGCCTTTTTTAATCCCAGCTCCGCCAACAATGCACAAATTCTGCATAGACCAGCCAGCATGATGAACGGTAGAGAATACATTTGCATGATCATTATTAAACGTTGGAACTAATTGATACAAAATATCGCCGCAATGTACACCGCCCATTCCTAAATATTCCATTTCATCGCGGGTAAAGCAATGCGCAATCACTCTTTTCCCGTGTTCATCGCGGTAATTATACAAAGCACTAATCAAATCCAGAACCGTTTGATGATAATCCTCCGGCTCAACAATACCTTCTGGATCTCGCCCTTTCAAATTAATATAAATATACGATGATCTCTTGGCCACCGCCTTTGTTTGGCTCCAATCAATTTGTTTTTTACCATTTTCATCATAATAAGTCTTTGTGTATCCGATTTTTTCCATTACTTTGGCTGTAATCCCTCCGATAGAACCTATACCTGGATGTTCATCCCCTACATCATGCGGCATACAGCCATGATCCGAAACTACAAAAATCGTTGTGTTTCCGTCCAAATTTTTCATCATTTCGCCAATAAACTTATCATTTTCAGTGTAAACTGCATCAATTAAATCCCGATAATATTGATGCTCTTCACATCTTTCTGGTACTGTATTTTGAATAAACCAATGTTGAAAGTTATCGATAGAATGAAGATGCACATAGAATAGCTGCCAATCTGGATATTCACGGAACAACCAATTTGCAGCTGCTGCATGCCAGCGATTAGACTCAACAGCATAAGATTCAAACACAATCGCATCATTTTCTTTATGATCACCACGAATATCAACTGAAGCAAACTGTAAAGCCGGTCCTACTTCTTCGTAAAGCTTTTCGCCCATCGTCTTTGGATAAAAATAATTAAGATTGTCCAAATCAGTGGCATGTGAAAGATAAATTAACGCTTCCGAACCATCCTTTGCCATGTCACATAATCTAATTTTGTAACTGACTCTCCGTTCTTCATCATCAATAATATAATAATCTATGATGAAATCTGACCAATTACCAATACCTTTAACTTGGCCTAATGGCTCTGGTGTTTTTTTATTTTTATAGATCGTTACTGTATCATAATTCACACCATCCGAAGCAGTGACAACCATAAAACGGCGGACCGTACTCTTGGCTAAAACGACCGCAGCCTCTTTTGCTCCCTCTGGTAAATCAAACTTCCAATTAGTTGGGTTTTTCAATGGAGATTTAATTTTATCAGCCATTGATGGGCGATACGACTCTTCTTTCCGTTTTTTATCATAATCGTTCTCTTCATTTTCCGTATCTTCAACATTTGCTGGATACGTAACTACGCCTTCAGCACCTGCCCAACCGACTCTATTGTCTCTAGAGCTTTTCATAGACTGTTTTTTCATTTCTTCAAATTGATCACCCATAATAACACAGTCCGTGTTGCTACTCTTGATAGCATGCGGAGTGAACTCCATCAAGAAATCACCTTCTACTAAAGTAATAACTTTCTGATAATCCACACCACATTTCAAGAAAGGTACTACACCGGCACCGTCTACAGTTACTGTTAAATCGTTATCAGTCATACGTGGCGGCCAAGCTTCGCAGTAATTCAGCATAATACTACGTTTACCTTCTTTAGCAAAAGTTTCCCAAACAAATTCCGCTGTTACAGTAGAGCTATCCCAGTTCGTCGTATCTGTTTGTAAGCTATCTCCTAATGTATTATTGTTATAACAGGTTATACCATGGGTTCTTGGCCAGGTGCCCGTAGCAATTGAACACCAGTTGGGAGGTGTTACGGAAGGTAAACAACCAATCATCGCTAAATTCTCATTTGCCGTACCATTTTCCAATAGTTTTTTCAGATTTGGCATTTTCCCTTCATCAATCAAACGTCGTACTTGTACAGGATCAGCAGCGTCAAGACCTATAACCATCGCTCTTTTCAAACTCATAACTATTCCCCCGTTTAAATATTAAAATATTTTCTAGAAATAATTATTTCGGCCGAAATGGATTGTTTCTATATATTATTATTATACATATATCTAATTATTTCAATTCTACGTTATTCCATTCCAAAGAGCATTTTGAATTATTTTCAAAACTTTCTTGACAATCTCTATTTAAGCTCTTTATAATATAATTATATTTCAAATGCAGAGAAGTGATTTTATGATCAAAACAGAAAGTCTTATTTATCTCACAGAAGTAGCTCGTTTTAATTCTATTACTGCCGCCGCTAATTCTTTATTAGTTACGCCTTCCGCTATTACTCATTCTTTAAAGCTACTTAAAGATGAATTAGGTGGTAATATCGACATCTACAAACGTACTGGTAATGGTATTGTTTTTACTGATGTTGGGAAAAATCTTGTTATGATAGCTACCTCAATTTTAAAAGATTTAGATCGCATGAAGCGCATCGCCAACAATGAAAATCTCCAAGAACATACCTGTCTTTTACCGTCTATAAATGATAATATCATTCTTTGTGCTAATTTAGGCATCAGCACCACGTTGAGTGAATTACCTTTGACATTTCATGAACGCTATCCTTATGTGAATTTTTCTATTATTGATCTTCCATATAATAAAATGTTGCGCAATATTAATAACGATGCTGAAATCTTTGGTTTAGCCTATATCATAGATAGTCATCTTTCCGATTTAACCAGATATACTAATTTAGATTATGAAATTTTACACACCTCTAATTTAGGTATTAAAATTTCCAAGAAAAGTAACTTCATAGCAGATGATGCAACTTCTATTTCTCTAAAACAACTATCCAAATTACCTATTGTGTTAACTACCTATAATTCCTCACTGCAAAATCAATTTCTCCAACTTCTATATACTTACAACAACGAACTAAATACGCCTTTCAGTGTTGGAAATATTGAAACTCTATTAAAATTCGTTGCCAAAGATTTAGCAGTAGCACTTTCAGCATCTTTCTCTTCACCTAAAGAGGAAATAGATCCCATGCCGCAATACAATCTGCGTCTTCTTCCTGTTAGTGAGCATATTTTTGCTCATATAGTTCTTATTTTTCATAAAAATGTAGATTCACAAACATTACGAGTATTAACCTATCATCTTTCACAGTGTATTGGAAATGTTTTTCTTTAGACCATTCCGCTAGAATTTTGAAAAATCCTCACTTGAGCCTGTTGCTTCCATGGTTCTTTCCGTGCTGTTTCTGCATGTACCGCTGACCGCCATGGATTTTCTCGGCTTTCTGCTGATTTTAATCACCATTCCTAGCATTGCCCTAGGAAACAGCAAACAATACAAACTGCAAAAGCCGAACACCCAATGACATGAAAACGCGCTCACAAAGCATCTGCCTTATGAGCGCGTTTTCAGATTGGACCGATTCCCCATAGTTATCTAACAGTACTGTAAAAATACTCCCAGCTGCATTTACTCAGCCTCATCCTGCAAAGCGTCGTAGCCTTCATCCGCTGTGCGGATACGCACCACATTTTCACAATGATAAACAAAAATTTTCCCATCGCCGACTCTGCCTGTATATAATGCTTTGCGCGCTGTGTCCACCACCAGCGCCACCGGCACCTTGCAGACCACAATCTCAATTTTGATTTTGGGTAACAGATTCATTTCCATGGGAATGCCACGATAATATTGCTTCTGCCCCTTTTGCAGACCGCAACCCAACACATGGCTTACCGTCATGCCGCTGACGCCGATTTTCGCCATAGCCGCTTTCAAATCATTAAACTTGGTCTCATTGGTCATGATTTCAACCTTACTGATTTTCACATCAGAAGCGGCAATTTCATGGCTCAATGGCATTTCCTGCACCGGCACCGCTTCTTCCATGGTCGCCGGAATGGCGGCAGGAGAAAGACTGGTGTGGTAGGCCGTTTCAAACATCGCCTTAAAATCATTGGTATAAGGCGGCAAGCCGTGCTCTGTGACATCCAAACCGGCAATTTCCTCCTCAGCGCTCACCCGCAGCCCCAATGTGGCCTTTATCATCTTGTAAACCAGCGTCATCGTCACAGCCACATACAAAGCTACCACCACAACACCCAGCAGCTGCACCAGCAAAAGGGAGAATCCGCCGCCATAGAATAACCCGCCATCCAGGGCAAACAGCCCTACCATGACTGTCCCCGCGGCACCGCATGCACCGTGTACAGCAACAGCACCGACCGGATCATCAATGTGCAATCCCTTGTCCACGGCTTCCACCACTGCTACCACCAGCAAACCGCTGACCAGACCGATGAGAAAAGCGCCCACAGGCGATACCATATCGCAGCCCGCAGTGATTCCCACCAAACCTGCCAAAATTCCATTTAAGGTCATAGAAACATCGGGCTTTCCATAGATCTTCCAGGTCAGGCACATTGTTGTGATTGCCGCCACTGCCGCCGCCATATTGGTATTGACAAAAATCAGTCCCATGGAATACAAGACTTCGTCCCCTGTGGCGCCAAGGGTGGAAGCGCCGTTAAACCCAACCCAGCCAAACCATAAAATCAGCACACCCAGCGCTGCCAGCGGCAAGCTCTGTCCGGGAATGGCTTTGGAGTTGTTCCTTTCATCATACTTGCCAATACGTGGTCCCAATATCTTGGCGCCTACCAGCGCCGCCACGCCGCCCACCATGTGCACCGCGGTAGAACCGGCAAAATCATGAAAGCCCAATTGACTCAGCCAGCCGCCGCCCCAAATCCAATGTCCCGATATGGGATAAATCACCGCGCTGATCACCACACTGTACAGCAAATACGCGCTGAACTTGGTGCGCTCAGCCATAGCACCGGAAACAATGGTGGCCGCAGTGGCACAGAACACTGTCTGGAAAATCAAAAAGGTGTACCCGGTAAAGCTCTGGTCATAATTCCCCCGCACAAAGAAATCGGGAAGACCAATGAACCCCACGACATCTGTGCCAAACATCAGTCCAAAGCCAATGAGCCAAAACATCACTGTGCCCAGACATAAATCCATCACATTTTTCATAATAATATTGCCCGAATTTTTCAGCCGCGTCAGTCCGACCTCCACCATCGTAAAGCCAATCTGCATGGAAAATACCAATACCGCGCCAAAAAGCACCCAAACCGAATCAATTGATGAAAACATAACTGCATTCCCCCTAAAAATGAACCTGTACTTGCCAAAGAAAAAAGGCGTGTCGAGAAATTCTCGCAACACGCCTTTGTGTTTTCTGCTTTTGTCTCAGCATCTCTATTTTATTTTTTCGCCAAACATTCTCGAACTCAAATCTTAAACAACAAATCCCCATAGGTCGGGAACGGCCAGTATTCTTCGCCCACCAGCGTTTCCAATTCGTCCGCTACTGCGCGCAATTCCTGCATCCCGGAGAAAATATAATTTTTATAATACTGCGCCCGTTCCTCAATATTTTCTTCATGGTCCTTGGTATTCAGCACAGCTGTACTCAGCGCTTCTGTTTTCTTATACAGCGAACCGGACAGAGCGGCAATCTTGTGAATCAGCTGTTCCTGCATGGTGCAGTCTGCATCAGCCACAACAGATTTTATCGAAGAAGCCGTTGCGCTCAAATCCTTCAAATACGCCGATACCGCCGGAATGATTTCCTTTTTGCTCATATCCAGCATGGTCAGCGCTTCAATGTGCAGCACCTTACAATAGTTATCCAGCAAAATTTCGCAGCGGGAATGTAACTCTTCCGCAGTGTAAATCCCATGTTTGGTAAACAAGGTAATATTCTTCTCATCCACCAGATGGGGAACCGCATCGGCAGTATTTTTCAAATTGAGCAGTCCTCTGCTCTCTGCTTCCCGCACCCACTCATCAGAATAGTTGTTGCCGTTAAAAATGATGCGTTTATGCTTGGTAGCCAGATCACGAATCAGCTCTTTGGCCTTGGCCGTCACGTCATCCGCTTTTTCCAATTCATCTGCAATATAGGAAATGGCGTCTGCCACAATGGTATTCATAACCGTGTTCGGCCCTGAAATAGAAGAAGCCGAGCCCAGCATGCGGAATTCAAATTTATTGCCGGTGAAAGCAAAAGGTGATGTGCGATTGCGGTCGGTGGTATCCTTCTGGAAGCGAGGAACGGCAGCCACTCCGGTTTCCATGGGCTGTACCTTTACCGGTACATACTCCACGCCATTCTCATAGGATTCCAGAATACCGCTGAGCTCATCGCCCAAAAACATGGAAATAATGGCAGGCGGCGCCTCATTGGCCCCCAAACGATGGTCATTTCCTGCCGTTGCTACAGATACCCGCAGCAAATCCTGATACTCATCTACCGCTTTGATCACCGCTACCAAAAACAACAGGAACTGAATGTTGTTCTCCGGTTTTTTCCCAGGGCTCAACAGATTTTCGCCGGTGTTGGTAGACATGGACCAGTTGTTGTGCTTCCCGGAGCCATTGACCCCGGCAAAAGGTTTTTCATGCAGCAGACAGGATAAATCATGCCGGCGGGCTACATCCTTTAAGGCCTCCATGGTCAGCTGATTGTGGTCCGTAGCAATATTGGTAGTACTGAAAATAGGAGCCAGCTCATGCTGTGCCGGTGCTACTTCATTGTGCTCTGTTTTGGCCAATACACCCAATTTCCACAATTCCTCATTTAAATCAGCCATGAACGCTGTGATGCGAGGCTTGATGGCGCCGAAATAATGATCCTCCAGCTCCTGACCCTTTGGCGGCTTGGCGCCAAACAGTGTACGGCCGGCAAACAAAATATCCTTCCGCTTATAGGACAGCGCCCGGTCTACCAGGAAATATTCCTGCTCCGGTCCCACCGTTGTCGTCACGCGGGTCACATCTGTCTTGCCCAGGATGTGCAGAAGACGGACAGCCTCTTTGTTTAACAATTCCATGGAGCGCAGAAGCGGCGTCTTTTTGTCCAGCACTTCTCCGCTGTAGGAGCAGAATATCGTAGGAATATACAGCGTATGGTCTTTAATAAAGGCATATGACGTAGGATCCCATGCTGTATAGCCTCTGGCTTCAAAGGTGGCGCGCAAACCACCGGACGGAAAGCTGGATGCATCCGGCTCGCCCTTGATCAATTCCTTTCCTGAAAAGTCCATCATCACTCTGCCGCCGTTTGCCGGCGTGATAAAGCTGTCATGCTTCTCTGCGGTGATTCCAGTCATAGGCTGAAACCAGTGAGAATAATGAGTCGCTCCCTTTTCCATGGCCCAGTCCATCATCGCATTTGCCACCACATCTGCTATGGCGGAATCCAGGGCAACGCCCTGGTCAATGGTATCCTTCAGCTTCAAATACACATCCTTAGGCAATTTCGCTTTCATGACAGCGTCATTAAACACCATATTGCCAAACAGTTCAGGTACATCCGTGATTGCAGTTTCCATAATTACCCCTCCACATGTTATCATCTTTTCGCCTTTCTGTCCCAGATAAAAGAAAAAGCGCTGCAAGTGTCTCCACTCACAGCGCCATTGCTGTTTTCTATGTGTATTAGTATATGCATTTGCAAGCACTCTGTCAAGCATTTTTTGAGAGAATTTTGTATACATTGCCACAAAATTTCTCTGCGCAGACCTTACCGCGCTTCCCCATTATAAAACACAAAAGCCTTGAAGCCAATACAGGCGGCGTAATAAAAGGGACGCAGCTTCAAATATTCCACCTGCGCCAAGGGCAGCTCCACTTCCCGGTCCTGTTCCTCCTCCACAATGCGCAGCCGGTCGCCTTCTACACCATAGCTGATGTTGTACAGCCAGGGACTTTCCTTTTTGCCTCGCAGCTTATAACGGCCATTCACATAGCGGATGGGCTTGTCCTCTCCCTCTATGCGCCGCTTTGCCCCGGCTACCATACTGGCGCCGTCAGGAAAATATTCCTCCCACTCCATACGATTCCTCCTGCTCTTGTCATCTATCCTGCCGATGATACCTATCAGCGCTCCACAAAAAAGACACTGCGGAAAAGTATATTTCTACAGTATCTTTTTGTCATTGCTGCTGTGGCAATACCGCCGCATTTCAACTTTATTTCAGGAAGCCCTCAATAATCTGCTCCTCTGCCTCCGCAGCAGTCAGACCCAATGTCATCAATTTGATAATCTGCTCCCCGGCGATTTTGCCGATAGCCGCCTCGTGAATCAACGAGGCATCGGGACAGTTTGCCTTAATCTCCGGAATAGCGCTGATCTTGGCATCATCCATGATAATTGCATCACATTCGGTATGGCCGTTGCAGGGCGCCTCGCCATAAATCCGGGAAATAAAGGTCTGCGTCGAGTGTTCCCTGGCCACTGCTCTGGAGACCACATGGGTGCCCGCTCCCTCGCCCGCCAGCGTCACCTCAAATTCGCTGATGGCATCCTGCTGGCCATGGGTCATCAGCCGCTCCGTCACCACAAAGGTAGCATTTTTCGCCAAGGTTGCCCTGGTCTTGCGGTGCGTGGAATCAATCCCTTTAATCTGCACCGATTCCATCTCCATGTATCCGTCCTCGCCGACTTCCACAATGGTTTCCGGATTCATAATCCGTCCGCCGTCTCCGGCGCCGCAGCCGTAATGCTTTTCCACATATTTGACACGGGCGCCCTTTTCAATAAAAAAGCTGTGAATCCCGTCGTGCTGGCTGTCCTCATGCCCACCGTTGTCGATGCCGCAGCCGGCAATAATGGTCACATCCGCTCCCGCTCCAATATGAAAATCATTATATACCAATTCCTGAATACCGCTCTGGCTCATCACCACAGGAATATAAATCGTTTCGTCCTTTGTGCCCGGCGCTACAAAAATATCAATCCCCTGCACATCTGTTTTGCCCACAATGCGCACATTGGCAGAGCTTTGACGCTGCGCCGTGGCGCCGTTGGCGCGAATATTGAAAGCGCCCTGAGGCATTCCCTTCAATCCGGCAATCTCCAACAACAGGTGCTGTTGTGCCTCGTCAATCCCGCTCTGCTGTTCGGCAAAACCATTGGCCCCTGTCAGATTCAGTGATAAATGCTGCTGTGTCATTATTTTTCACACCCCCGTCCTGATTTGCAGCATGGCTTCTGATGCAAAAGTCCCGGCAAAATCTGTTCCGCCGCACCCTGCTCCGCCACGCGTCCGCCTTCGATGACCACAATGCGGTCGGCAATTTTCAGCAAACGTTCCTGATGGGAAATAATCACGATAGACTGCTGCTGTTTTTTCTGCAAATCCTCAAATACCTGAATCAGATTCTGGAAACTCCACAAATCAATCCCGGCTTCAGGCTCATCAAACACAGCCAGCTGTATCCTGCGCGCCAAAATGGTGGCAATCTCAATCCGTTTCAGCTCCCCGCCGGATAAACTGCCGTCCACCATGCGGTCCACATACTCTCTGGCACACAATCCCACCTGACTGAGATAGTCGCAGGCCTGTGCGATCGTCAAATCGCCGCCTGCCGCCAGCTTCAACAATTCAAACACAGAAATGCCCTTAAACCGTACAGGCTGCTGAAAGGCATAGCCCAGGCCAAGCTTGGCCCGCTCTGTAATATTCAAATTGGTAATATCCTGTCCATTCCACAAAATCTGACCACTGTCAGGCTGCTCAATCCCTGCAATAATTCTTGCCAGCGTCGATTTCCCACCGCCATTGGGGCCGGTGATCGCCAGAAGCTGTCCGTCGGGCACCACCAAATCCACATTGTGCAAAATGGTCTTCTGGTCAGCCGAAAAAGTGATCTGCTTCAATTCCAGCATACTTCATTCCTCCATTATTCACGATTCAACGATTATGTTCTATTATAGTCTTTTTTCCTATTAAGTCAATAGGATTTTAGGGATTCCTTCCCATTCCCTTACACACAGCCCATCTCCTACCCCTACCGCGTAAATTACGCAGTAGGGTATGTCCCATTCC
>OFFL01001336.1_pt1 | contig 18555 bp, 17 predicted proteins | sample 1521391 | NCBI WGS metagenome assembly OFFL01 (sample SAMEA3504082, study PRJEB24116) | mouse gut metagenome | biome: mouse gut; feature: mouse-associated habitat; material: faeces | place: Denmark | collected 2011
TCACGAAAACTATATGCGTTTAATTTCCGAACCTGTAAACGAACCCGTTCAGGAAGTTGAAAATATAGTACCTGTTGCGGATGATATTGATACGGACAAGCTTATTTATAATAATAAACCCGAAACGGAAAGAGATTACCGTAATCTTATTAACAATTTATTTGTAAAAACAATAAAACGTAATCCTTCCGAACCTCGGTCGGAGCAAGCGGCTTATACAAAGCCTGTTGAACCTGCAATCAAGCTTGACGACATAGCAGACAAAGCAGATATCGACGGATTGAAAGTTAATTCGTCCGAATACGTTGTTAATTCACGTAAAAGAAATTATAATATGGGCGGAACACTTTTTAAAAGCTCGCTTATAGTTTCGGTTGTACTTCTGTTACTGTTTATGTTCAGTCTTATTTTCAAAAGCAAGCTTGGCGTAAGTCTGGCGTATCCTTTTGTAATACTTGCTATTGATATAGCTCAGGTTCTTATTTTCGGAATTTTGTATTACACTGATTTGGGTAAAATAACAAGAAAGCCTTCTTCAAATATTTATTTAACTGCATCAATAATTATAACTGTTATTCTGATACTGATAATATTTATCGTTTCAATACTGTTGAATGTAGATTTTACATCCTCGGGCGACGTATTCGCAAAAATAATTATCCCTATTTTTACAGCGTTAAACGTTTCAGCATTTGCCGGTTGTTTTTACGCATTTACAAAACACAATAATTAAAAAATAATTTGCAGCGATAAAAACAAAGCGCTCGAATTATTACCGTAATTCTCATAGGTATCAGTTAAGCCGCAGGTAAAAGAGAATTAGGCGCAACGTGAAGTTGCGCCTTTTAATTTTTTATATGTGCGGAAGTTGCAGTGCGAACGAAAATTATGTAATAAAACGGGAGCCAAACTTATCAACCGCTTTTTTATAGCTTACGATGTGCTATAATGATAAACAGTAATTTAGAGGAAAGCTATGATAGTTCTAATTGCGGGAACAACTCATACGGGAAAAACCGTATTGGCACAAAAATTGTTGGAAAAGTATAAATTTCCGTACCTGTCTATTGACCACTTAAAAATGGGGTTGATAAGAAGCAATAAAACAACAATAAGCGTAACCGATGACAAAAAACTAACGCCGTATTTATGGACGATAATTAAAGAAATAATCAAAACGGCAATAGAAAACGGACAAAATCTTATTGTGGAAGGTTGTTACATACCATTTGATTGGGCAAAAGATTTTAATAAAGAGTATTTGTTGCAAATCAAATACTATTGCTTAATTATGAGCAAAAACTATATAGAAAAGCATTTTGCCGACATTTTAGCAAATGAAAGTATAGTTGAACAAAGGCTTACAAGCGGCGATTTGGAACAGGGAAATCTTATTAAAGAAAACGTAAGCAATTTGCAAATGTGCAAAAAATACGGACTAAACTACATTTTGATAGATACGGAATATAAAGTTGATATTGACTTATAAATTTCAATTTAGCGGAGTTTGTCAAAATTAAATATGCATAGGAGTTATTATAAAATGAGATTTCAAACTTATGGCGACAAAAATAATAAGGCAGTTTTGCTGATTCACACTTTATTTACAAACGCAGATTTTTTTGCGCCCATAACACCGATGCTTGCAAATGACTTTTATGTTATCGTGCCTACGTTGTCGGGGCATTACAAAAACTCAACTTTTATATCTACCGATGATGAGATTAGACAAATAAAAGGGTTTTTATCTGAAAATAACGTTTCGTCCCTTTATGCGGTTGCAGGATTTTCTTTGGGCGGAAACATTGCTTACGACTTTTTTTGTAATAACTCAAATATGACTGAAAAAGCAATCGTCGACAGCGCGCCACTTTTTAACTTCCCTGGGTTAGTTAAAAATCACTTTCTAAAAAGTTACTCTAAATGCTTAAAGAAAATTAAGTCTGGCGAGTACGACGTGGAAAAAGAGTTAAATAAGTATTTTAACGGTATGGGAGAACATCAAAAGGATATTGCTCCCCTTGTGTCGCAGGAAAGTTTAAACAACCTTATAGGAAGTTGCTACAACACAAAAGTTTATAAATTGCCCCAAGATAAACTAAAAAAAGTTACGTTTATTTATGGTAGCAAGGATATAGCCCGACTTTGTAAGACACGAATAAAAAAATATCATATCCACAAAATGAAAAGCTACGGGCATTGCGGATTTTATCGAGAAAATCCCATTGCGTGGGCTAAACAATTTATTCTATAAAATAAGATAAATTTCAATTTGTCTTTCTAAATAGTTTGTAGTAAAAAGCTCTCGAACATATCGTTCGAGAGCTTTTGTCCTCGCTTGAAAGTACAACTCTAAAAAATTTAGTATTTAATTCCCTATGGGAAGTGCGGTTTGCGGTGCTGTTTATTTGTTTAAATATATTATTATTTTTCTTTGATATCAATGTTGACATTACTTTCTTGTATGTTATCTTCAACAATATCATTTTTTGTATTTTCTTTTGAAATAAATTTTTCTTTTACCCAAAGCACCAGAGGTATTAATATACCGCCTATTATATTGCCTATCATTACCAAAAATGTCTGCAGTACAATTTGTCCGACAAATGGTTTTCCTCCCAATATTGCTAGTGCAAAATAAAATTGATTTGCTACAGAGTGCTCTACCCCTAAAATTACAAATATCAATATAGGAAATACTACGCAAATTATTCCCGCGGTCTTATTGCCTTTGCAAGCTCTGTTACCCAAAACTGCCATAGTAATAAATACTCCGCACAAAATACCCGATAGTACTACTACCCACCAATCCATATCCAACTTAACAGAATAAAGTTCGATTGCTCTTGTAATAACAGTGTTTCCGATAGGTGTTTTAAAAATCAATAGAGCCCCAAACCAACAACCTACGCAATTTCCTAAAAAACTTACAATTAACTTATACCAATCTTTATAGTTGGTTTTAAGCAAATCACAGTTAAGTCCTGTAAAAAGTTTAAATTCAAGCAAAACAATAAATGTCAATCCAATAGTAAAGGCAAAGCCACCCGCTATTTTAAGCCAAATATTGTTGCTATCAAAACCGGTTATGTAAAGATAGGCTATACCACCGATTGCTATCATCAGTCCCGCTAATATGGACAGCAAAAAAAACACGCTGTCTTCTTTAACTTTTTTAATGATTTTATCTTTCATTTTTACTCCACAAACAATTTAATATCGATTTTTGAATGGTTTTACATATTTTTAAATCTATCCCCAAAAAAATCAAATAATAATTTTTTACATTAATAATTATTTTTCAATCCCATGACGGAATAACCAAACTTTTAGAATCATAGCTAAATTTATGCCAATAATACTGAGACACTTCAATATTTACTACTTTAGTACCCGAATAATCTTCCATAAGCACAAACTGACTAAACCTATAACTACCATCTACTTTTTCAAGTTCTGCAATCATTCGAGTATCCTTATTGAACTGTTTATATTTTCCGCCTGTTGCTTTCTCAATTGCTTTTATAACTTCGGGCTGAGCGATACTGTCATCCATTGCAGTTGTATTTATCATAATTGTACAATAGTATTTGCCGTTTTTCTCATAAACTTTCCTATCGGTATTGCTTGACAAATATTTTTCTTCAAGCCAATTATATTGATGCAAATTTGTTTTCAATTTATTTACTCTGTCAATAGGGGATTTTACACCATCTGCCTCAACATCGGCATCAAATTTACCCCATTGCATAGCTGAAAAATCTGCAACTACTTTTTTATCGTCATTCAGTCTTACCGCATTTTTATAGCTATCCCTATTATGGTCGCCATAATATTTTGCATAATCTTCGCCGTTATTCAAGTAATAAAATACGTGCCCGCTTGGTGCAGGAACAAAACTGCCCTTACCTGCAACAATATAGTAATCGTAGTAATCTCCGCCGTTTCTTATAATATTTTGATATGAATTTTGGTACAATTCCATACCGACAGCCATTGCTTCGAATACAAAATCAATTTCCATTTTATAGTCAGAACAGTTTTGATAGTACTTATAAGCCTGCTTCATCACGTTATAGGAATCTTCGCCATCAATGACTTTCATACCTACAGCGTTCGGGTCATACAGTTCAGGACCCATAGCATCTGGTTTCTTACAACCGCTAAGTACCGCTGCCAAAACGATAATCAAGGACAATACAATAACAATTTTATTTTTCATAAAAACTCCTTTAAATTAACTATTGTCGAAAAAAATCCCCACGGGCTGTTTTTCAACTACTTAGGTTATTTTAAAAGTAATTATTGCCCCTCAAAAAATCACTTTAAATATAAAAATTTTTATAAATTTACATTTCGCGTCTGTCAATCAATGCACGCGATAAAGTTGTTTCGTCTGCGTACTCAATATCCGACCCGATAGGTATACCATGTGCAAGCCTTGTAACCTTTATGCCGAGCGGTTTTACAAGACGGGCTATATACATAGCAGTTGCCTCTCCCTCAACATCCGAGTTAGTTGCCATTATAACTTCCTGTACACCCTCAAGGCGTGAAAGCAATTCTTTTATACGAATATCATTTGCGCCAATCCCCATAAGCGGATTTAATGTGCCGTGCAAAATATGATAAACACCTTTATAGTCTTTTAGTTTTTCGAAAGCTATAACATCCTTAGGCTCTTTTACCACACAGATAATCGATTTGTCGCGGTTTTCGCATATCTCGCAAACTTCTTTATCGGTATAATTACCGCAAACGCTGCAATAATGGACGTTCTCCTTAACATCCATTATCACATCCGCAAAGTTTTGTGCATCTTCCAACGACATATTAATAATAGAATATGCGTATCTAGTAGCAGTCTTCAAACCTACTCCGGGAAGTTTTGTAAATTCCGCAATTAATTTTTGAATCGGCTCTATATATTGCATTATAATCCTAGTCCTGCAAAAGCACCAAGTTTAGACTGACTTTCTTCGTCTGCTTTTTCCGCAGCATCATTAAATGCTGCAACAATCAAATCCTCAAGCATTTCAATATCTTCAGGGTCGCATGCTTCCGGTTTAATACTTACCGCAGTAATTTTTTTATCGCAAGTCATTGTAATTTCTACCATGCCGCCACCGCTTGTACCTGTAACTTCGGTCTCAGCAAGTTGCTCTTTTGCAGCCATCATATCCTCTTGCATTTTTTGTGCTTGTTTCATAAGTTGTTGCATATTACCCATGCCGCCACCAAATCCACCATATTTAGCCATAATAAATCCTCCAAATTTTACTAAATAATTATATTTATTTCATTTTGATAATATCATTGTCAAACAGTCCTTTTACAAAAGCAATATCGTCATCTATATTTACAATTTTATCGCTTTTTATAACCACAATGTCATTTACTCCCTCAAATTCATTTACAATCAAATTTTTTATTAAATCAAAATATTCCGGCATAAGCAAAATATCCGCCATATTTTTTCTTGAAGGTCTTATATTAACAACACCGTTATCCAAACTAAAATTATCCTTGTTAAGTTCTGTAAGCTCACTATACAAAGCGTATTTTTTCAAATCTCTTGTAGCTTTTATCAAAAATCCACAGCACGCAGATTTCGAGAACTGTCTTTTTACTTTATTCTCTTCTTTAACATCGCTGTTTAAACTAAAATTGCCGTTTGCGATTTTATCTTCCAAACTTTTAAGACGTGTAATTACACCTGTCAAATCAATATTAGCTCTTGGGTCGGCGCATTTTGCAATGCTTGACTCAAGTAATGTCCTTGGCATGCTGCTATAACGCATATTTGACTCTACATTTGACATAATATCTACACATTGAAGAACTCTATCACTATTAACACTTCTAAGCTCTTTTAACCTTTCAATCAACTCTGTAGGTAAACTTAAAGTTTTTTCGGGTGTCACTACATTTTGAACTATAAATAAATTACGGAACATTTTAGTAATGTCACGTGCCAATACACTCATGCTTTTTCCGTAATTAGACAAATTGTCAATCAAAGTTAAAGCAGTGGAAATATCTCCGTTTAAAGTACAATCGATAATATCCAAAATTATGTTTGGATTAGATTGTCCCAAAACATCCAGCACTACATTATAATCTATATTTCCCTCTCCGTAAGACACACACATATCTGCTATCGAAAGTGCATCTCTCACAGAACCATCTCCTGCCTCACTAATCGCTAAGCAAGCGTCCTGTGTGCATTTTATCCCCATATCGTCAAATATATACTTTATCCTGCCAGCTATACTATTTGTAGGCACCAATCTAAAATCAAACCTCAAACACCTTGACAAAATAGTTTGCGGAAGTTTATGGACCTCTGTAGTTGCCAAAATAAATATAACATGACTAGGCGGCTCTTCCAATGTCTTTAATAGGGCGTTAAATGCTCCTATAGAAAGCATGTGCACCTCGTCAATTATATACACCTTAAACCGACCTACGGCAGGCGGATATTTGACCGATTCCCTCAGTTCCCTAATTTCATCAACTCCGTTGTTAGATGCAGCATCGATTTCAATTATATCAAGGTTATTGGCACCTGAAAGCGACAGGCAAACATCGCATTTACCGCATGCTTGCCCGTTATCATTATTGGTACAATTAACCGCACGCGCAAATATTTTTGCAATGGAAGTTTTACCTGTTCCTCTAGTTCCCGTAAACAAGTAAGCATGACCAATAGTATCGGTTTTAATTTGATTACGCAATATCCTGACAATATGTTCCTGACCGACTATTCCGTCAAAATCATAAGGTCTATATTTCCTGTATATCGATATATATGCCATATAACACCTCATTTAATATTGTATCATAAAAGCCAATCTTTTGCAATGTTTTTTACTCATTTTATTATTTTATAAGTTTATTGAATTATTGCCTTTTCATAATAACTTTTGCCATACATATTAAAGTTTCACTAACGCACCCACATTGTCTAAAACATAATGCCTAATATTGTATCAATATTAAAAACTAAAATTTATTTGTACAAGCTACATTAATAAAATTAAGGTTTTAATTTGCATAAAAAATAATGATTTTAAAAACTAAAATCATTATTTTTAATTATAACATTATAAATTGATAATCAATTAAATTTTATAAATTTTGCTATAATCGGCTTTATTCAAACAAGCAATATGCTATTTATAAATCATTAAAATATCCCGTTTAAATTATCAAACCGCTAAGCCATATTATTTGTATTGTACAGCTTCACCGTCAGTCAATAAAATCATCTTAATAGCTTTCATATCGTATGAGTGAGCTTCTACAAACAATTTTCTATCAAGAATACCTCTGCCATGAACTTCCAAGAACAAGTTATCAACTTTTGGAAGAACACCTTTTTCTTGCAAGGCCTCGATAGTTACTGTTTCGCCGTCCTCAAACCAATGAGTTAAATCATCGGTATACATTCTGTATTTAACTACAGGATAAAACTTGTTAATTGTGTATTTATCGCTCTTAACGATTGTTAACATATCATAAGCCAATTCGTTTGTAATTAAATTGCACTCTTCTACAGAAATTACAGATTTCATCAAATCTGCAATATACTGTTTTTTAACACTTACAGGTACAGGCGCAAACTCCGCTCCGAAATCAATCGGCTCATAACCTTCAACCTTTTGGTATCCGATAGAGGTCATAATTTCATTAATAAGCTCAATACCATATTTCAAACCACGTTTAGATTTTACGTTATGTAAAGTAGGTGTTTGGTCATAAATTTCACTATTTGAAACGTCTTCAGTGTAATACTTAGTGTCAATAGAGTCATTTGCCAAAGCTAAATACAATTTTACGACATCGTTTTTAACAGTTATTTTTGCTACCGTAAATCTTGCAATACTAAAAGTATCAAACTTTTTAGACATACGTGATTTAACTCTTTCGTAAGATAGCAATTCGTTTTTCAATGCTGTATAGTACTGTCTAACACTTTCGTTACCTCTTTCAAATCTCTTTTCAAGCGGTACTGTTTTATATCTTTCTTTAAGTAGCTCTGCATCTTCTTCGGTCGATGGGTCAATCAATACTGCCATAAACGGAGCTGTCTCGGAAACTTCCTCAACATGTTCAGGCTCAACATAAATTTCTTCCTCTACTACCTCTTCGACTACTTCTTCTACAACAGGCTCTTCTTCTGCGCTTTCCTCTATTACTTCTGTGATTGATTCCGCAAGTTCAGGAACTACTGTTTCTTCAACTTCCTCAACCTCTTCGATTTCTTCTACAAGGATTGGCTCTAATACTACAAGTGGAAGTGGCTCAAGCTCTACAACAGTTTCCTCTTCAATAGTCTCCATTTCGACAACCGGCTCAGTTTCCACTATTGACTCAGCTTCGGTAATAAGAGTTTGTTCAACTGCAATAGGCTCCAATATAACAAATGGTAGCGGCTCAAGCTCAACAACAATTTCCTCTGCGACAGGTTCTTCTACTTGTTCTGCAATAACAGGAAGAACTTCGTCGATAGGTTCTGCAATAGGTTCCTCAGTAACAACTTCCTCTGCAACAACAGGTTCGGCAACAGCAGGAATTTCTTCCGCAACTGCCTCTACAATTTCAGGTGCAGTGTCCTCATTTTCGAAGAAATCGTTACGTTTGTATTTTGCACGCTCAGAAATAGCATCAACTTTGTTCTTTGATTTGAAAATAAATATATCATCATATAAATTCGGCGTGAATCTACTCATTTCATCACTAGACGTCAAGTAGCCAAGCATATTGCATTTGGCATCCATTTTCTTTCTTGCTCTAGCATTATTTTCTGCTGTAGTCTTTCGCATAGCAACCCCTTAATTTACATTCTTTATAAAGATTATAGCACAATATATTAAAAAAGACAAGTTTTTAAACGTATTTTTATATATTTTTTATTTGGTAAAATTTAACGGCGTTTTTATATAAAATTTTCTCGCGTTGAGCGTCTGACAAATCTAGTTTATCAAATCTTGCCATTTCCTCACTGTGTTCCCACATAGGAAAGTCAACGCCGAACATAAATTTATCTTCGCCGAACTTATCAATCATACTTTTTGCTTGCTCGGGAGTCAACTTGAAAAGCGCTGACGATGTGTCAAAAAACACATTATCTAAACCAAGATAGCAATCAACCTCATTCCACCTGGAATACCCTCCGAAATGTGCACCTATACACTTTAATTTAGGGAAATCTTTTGCCACAACGCTTAGTCTTTTAGGTGCGGAAAAATCAAACCTTTCATCCCCCGTATGGAACAAAATCGGCAGTTTTCCCTCGCATCTTTCGTATATGCGATATGCATTTCTATCATCAATGTTAAACCGCTGAAAATCGGGGTGTAATTTTACTCCAATCAAGTTGTTTGCAATTATAAAGTCTATCGCTTTGTCCAATTCCTCATCGGATAAATCCGGATGTAAAGCGCCCAATCCAAACACATTACTTTTGTTGTTTACACTGTTCAAAATAAACTCGTTTATCGAATGTACTTGAGCACTTGTAGTCGCCGAACTGCACACTATATAATGTGTAACACCCGCCTGTTTTCCATGTTCCAACAAATAGTCAAGTTCCCCGCTGCCATCCATCTCTATTCCGTAAAAATTGCCAATGCTTTTTACCGCTTTAGTAGCGATTTTCGTAGGGAAAATATGTGCGTGTGTGTCAATTATTATTCTGTCCATATAAAGTAAAATCTCCTTTTAAAAGATTTTACTCCTTTTATCCTCTTTTGTCAAATGTAATAGAGCAATTTTTGTTTGACATTAATAATGATATATTATATAATAATCAAAATGGTTTACGAAAATTTACAAAAAAAAATTAAAAAATTTCTCAAAATATTTTATTTTAGAGATTTTAAGACTGAAATTCACAGATAATTATATAGGAAAAATAAAATGAGTATTTTACAAATTAGCGGACTTACACATATATTCGACAGTAAAACTTTGTTTAGAGAGGCAGAGCTTTCCATTAACAACGGAGAGCATTGCGGTATTGTCGGACTTAATGGTGCTGGCAAAACAACTTTTATGAATATCATCGCCGGAAAAGTTGTTCAGGACGAGGGTGAAATCAAATGGCTTAACGGAATACGTTGGGGCTATCTTGACCAACATGCAAACATTGACCGCAGCCTTACGGTTATGGAATATTTGAAAACCGCATTTTCACATCTTTTCGAATTGAACGAAAAATTGGAAAGTTTATATTTGCAAATGGGCGAAACTTCGGATATGGAAGAACTTGATAAAATGATTGCAAAATCAGCAAGTATGCAAGAGCGACTTGACAAAAGCGGTTTTTACGACATTGAAAGCAGCATAAAAAAAGTTGCAAACGGATTGGGGGTAGGAAACTTCGGTTACGACACAATTATTTCTAAGCTAAGCGGAGGTCAAAGAGCCAAACTTATGCTTTCCAAATTACTACTTTCCGATTTGGATGTTATGTTACTTGACGAACCAACTAACTTTTTGGATATCGAGCATATAGATTGGCTAACAAAGTTTTTAACGACATTCAAGGGTTCTTTCCTACTTGTTAGCCACGATACGGAATTTTTGAACAATACCTGCAACTTGATTATCAATATTGAGAATCAAACTATCAAAAGGTATAGCGGCAATTACAAACAATTTATGGCACAATATGAGCAAAATGCCAAACAATACGCAGAAGCTTTTGAAAGACAACAACGCGAAATCAAAAAAATGCAGGATTATATCGACCGAAATAAGGCTCGTGCCGCAACTGCGGGAATGGCTAACAGCCGTAAAAAAATGCTTGATAGAATCGAAGTTATGAGCAAACCCGTAACTAGCGTACCCGCTCATTTCGACTTCCCTTACACTTTAGTTTGCACTAAAGATTTGCTCGTGGTAAAAGACTTGGAGGTAGGATATGAGGGAAAGGCTATTCTTCCGCCAATCAATCTGCATTTATCTTCTGAAAGCAAAGTTTGGATACGCGGTACTAACGGACTTGGCAAATCCACACTTATCAAAACTTTAATGAATCAATTAAGGAAAATAGGCGGTAAATTTGCATTTAATGTAAATACTAAAATTAATTATATCGAACAAGATTTGGATTTTAGGAATAACACCATAACCCCTATTCAATATATGAATGAGCAACATCCTAGACTTAGCCAAAAAGATATACGAAATGAGCTTGCAAAGGTAGGAATAAAAAATGATTTGGCAACAAAATCCATTTGCAATATGAGTGGTGGCGAACAAGTTAAAGTAAAGCTATGCTCGCTTATGCAAAAACCTAGCAATATTTTGATAATGGACGAGCCGACTAACCATTTGGATGTAACTGCAAAGGAAGCTTTAAAAGAAGCTTTGGTAAAATACGAGGGTGCTATTTTACTTGTAAGCCACGAGCCGACATTTGCCGGCGAAATATGCAATGAAATATTCGATATAGAGTTTTGATAATCTTAAATTTATAATTATCATTTGAATATATTTTGCTAACTAATGTATTATCATTTAGCATCTTTTTACAGTTTAATTAGTTAAATGACCACCGAATTATCGGTGGTCATTTAACATAAAACAAGGATTTGAATACTCAAATCCTTGTTTTATCATTCCAAAATTACACTTCCGTCTTTGTTTAATTTTCCGTCAACACAAATTATAACGATACTCTCAACATCTCCAGCCCAATTTTTGGTCTTTTGCACTGCACGCCATTCATCCATAGTTCCATTAAAATTTATACTTTCCAATACTGCGCATCCTAATATAATATCATCATCTATATTTGTAATAGAACTCTCAAGCGTTATGCTTTCTAACGCTGAACAGTCGGAAAAAGCAGCAAAATCTATAGTTTTTATGCTGCTAGGCAATACTATACTAGTTATATTTTCACAAAGATAAAACGCATTATAGGCTATTTCGGTAACATAGAATCCGTTAATTTTACTTGGAACAATTATCTCAGAACTTGTAGCATTTCCTATGCCCGTAACACTATAAGTTTGAGTGCTTTCATTGAATAAGTACTTAAGACCTTTTGTATATGCTTTTTTCTCTGTGCTAAATTCACAATTTTTGCAATCATGCCATACAAATCGTTCATCGCTATCGGATATTAAAATATGTCTTTCACTATTCTTTTTATATTCACATTCACTACACTCTTGCCAATGTTTGTTATCATCATTGTTTGTTATAAATGTATGTCCAATTTCAGCTGTCTTATAAGAACAGTCTTTACATTCGCCCCAATGACTTACGCTATCCTTATGAATAACTATATTGTGCGGAAGATGATTTTTTATGTAATGACAATTCTTGCAGTCCAACCAATGATTGTCCTCATCATTTTTTTGATGATAAATATGTCTGCTTAACTCTGTTTGATAATCGCATATATTACATATCTGCCAGCAATTAACACTGTCATTTTGTATTTCTAACTTATGGCTTTCAATATTTTTCTTCTCGCTACAACTTTCGCATTCAATCCAATGAGTTTGACCGTCATTTTTAAAATCATTCTCCCAAGTATGAATATGCACTTCTTGAGCCCAATCATCTTTTGAATTACCACCCGAAGAATTTTCGCCATCTTTATCGGGATTGCAAGCACACAAAACAACTGCCAAACTGCATATTAATATCGCAATACAAAAAATAAAAAACTTGCTTTTTCTCATTCTCCCCTCTTTTATTTATCAAACTATGAAATCAAATAATATATTAATGTATAATATTTATACTTATGTTAAACTCTTTTACAATTACATAATATCATAATCACTAAATAAATTCAATATCTTATCACTATTTACCATTATTTTCAAAGGTATAATTACCCATTATAGAAATATTTTATATCTTTTTTAAAAATAATCCCGATTTTTTAATAGAATTTATGTTAAAAGATAAAAAATCATTTACCACTATACATTTTATTATAATAGTCCTTATACTCTCCGCTTATAATATCTTTCCACCATTTTTCGTTATTAAGATACCAATCGATAGTCTTTTTTATACCATCTTCAAATTTAGTTTCAGGCAACCAACCTAATTCATTATAAATTTTAGTAGGGTCGATAGCATAACGCATATCATGTCCCTTTCTATCAGCAACAAATGTAACAAGGTCTTCGCTTTTTCCTAAAACTTTTAATATCGTTTTTACAATATCTATATTTGCTTTTTCGTTATGACCTCCTACATTATACACCTCGCCGATTTTCCCGTTATGTATAATCAAATCTATAGCTCTACAATGCTCCTCTACATAAAGCCAATCACGCACATTTAATCCATTTCCGTAAACAGGCAACGATTGATTTGCTAATGCCCTTGATATCATTAAAGGTATTAATTTTTCAGGAAAATGATAGGGGCCATAATTGTTGCTGCATCTAGAAATAGTAACAGGCAAGCCAAATGTCCTATAATATGCAAGAACTAATAAATCTGCTCCCGCCTTTGAACTGCTGTAAGGGCTCGAAGTGTGTATAGGGGTATCTTCTGTAAAAAACAAATCTGGTCTATCAAGTGGCAAATCCCCATACACTTCGTCCGTTGATACTTGATGATATCTTATGTTTCCATATTTTCTGCAAGCATCCATAAGTACACCTGTACCAATAACATTTGTTTGCAAAAAGATTTGCGGATTTTCAATACTTCTATCTACATGGCTTTCAGCCGCAAAATTTACCACAATATCAAATTTATGTTCATTAAACAATTTGTCTATATAAACATTATCTGCAATATCGCCTTTGCAAAAAGTAAAATTAGGATTATCCATAACACTTACAAGTGTAGACATATTGCCTGCATAAGTAAGCTTATCCAAACAAACTACACTATAATCGGGATATTTTTTCAACATATAATGTACAAAATTTCCTCCGATAAACCCTGCCCCACCGGTCACTAAAACTTTCATATAAACTCCTTATGCTTATCTGATTTTATTTATTGCTTTTAAATATCTTTTCAAAGCATCTTGCCATGTAGGCATTACACCATATCCGCAATCAATTAAACATTTTTTGCTTAATCTGCTATTATGAGGTCTTATTGCAGGAGTTGGATATTCACTTGTAGGTATACCTTTTAAATCAACATTAACTCCACTTATTGCAAAAATCTCTTTAGCAAAATCATACCAACTGCAATACCCCTCATTACTACAATGATAAACTCCATATTTATCGGTGTTAAGCAGATAAAATATAAAGTCTGCCAAATCAGTAGTAAATGTTGGTGATCCTATTTGGTCATTGACAACTTTTATCTGTTTGTTATTTTCAGCAAGTCTTAGCATCGTTTTTACAAAGTTGTTTCCATTTATACCAAACACCCAGCTTGTTCTTACAACGAAAAGTTTATCCAAATACTTACGACATGCCTCTTCTCCTTGATATTTAGTGTTTCCGTAAACAGATAACGGCGCAATTTTACTATCAACTTCAAATGGTTTGTCACACTTTCCGTCATAGACATAGTCAGTTGAAATATAAACCATTTTCGCATCAATTTTAGCACATGCTTTTGCTATATTTTCACTGCCTAAAACATTTACCTTTGTACACTTTTCCACTTCACTTTCAGCTTTGTCAACTGCTGTCCATGCAGAACAATGTACAACTACATCTGGATTGTATTTAACAATATAATCAAATGTTACTTTTTCATCGGTAATATCAAAATCGTCAATATCAACACCCACGCATTCATAATTTTCAGCTTGTAATCTTTTTATGACATCATAACCAAGTTGACCTTTTACACCCGTAACTAAAACTTTTATTGTAAAATCTTCGTCACTATCGCATAAATTAGGACTAGTAGTATCTTTTACCGATAGAATCGGATCTGTTATTCCCCATTCAACATTTATAGACGGGTCATTATACTGTATTCCCCTGTCATTTTCCTTGCTGTACAAATTATCCACCTTATATTGTACCATTACATCTTCGGTCAAAGTGACAAAACCATGAGCAAATCCACGAGGTATCATTAATTGTTTTTTATTGTCTTCCGATAATTCAACCGCAACATATTGCAAATATGTATCACTGCCTCTTCTAATATCAACCGCAACATCCAAAATGCTTCCTTTTGTACACCTTACAAGCTTTGCTTGTGCCATAGGATTTTTTTGAAAATGCAATCCTCTTAAAATTCCTTTTTGTTTACTAAAAGATTGATTATCTTGCACAAAGTCATAAATCAATCCTGCTTTATCAAACTCGCCCTTGCTATATGTTTCCATAAACCAACCGCGATTATCTCCAAACGCCACAGGCTCAACAATATAGCAACCTCTTAATTTTGTTTTTATAAAATTCATTTTCACTCCTCAAATTTAAAAATATTTCTAATTTGTGCAATAAAATTATTTTCCAAATTATCGATTTTTTCTCTAAATGCAGCAAAATCATCAACAATGCTATCATAATTGTCTAGCATATATTTCATTTGCTCCTCAACTTTTTTTACACTAAGCTTAGGTAATAATTTGTATTTTTCTGGGATAGCAATATCAAAATCGTTAACGGACGCATTGTTTTTTGTTACAAGTATTACCATACCATTGTAAACAGTCTCTTTCGGTATACGTTCTGGACCGGGGAATGCACCGAAATCCACATACAGTTTAGAACTCCTATATTTTTCTATTAATTGTTTGGAACTTAATCCTTTCAACGGCACAAAATCAAAACTATTCCTTTTTAAAATAATCTCCATCCTTTTAGACATCTTCGCAGGATTAATACAACATCTTGTCTTTCCGTACTTAACAAATTTTCTGCAATACCAATATCTAAAAATTCTTTACTTATAGGTTCAACTAAATATTCAACATGTTTAGCTTGGTGTTTTTGCAAATAATCGTAAGCAAATTTTGACCCCACAAAATTATAAATACATGCCTGTGTAAAATCAGGACAATTTTTTTATAGTTTTTTCTATCTTTCCAATATTTAAAAGAATCAAAATTCAAATGTTTTAATGCCGAAAATATACTCCTTATATATTTTTTCCAAAAATCTACTTTTATTCCGTCATAAAAACATACCGATAACCACCAAATACACTTTTGAATACGAGAATAATTGTTCAATTTTTGTGTCCAAATTTCAGGCATAATTAAAACATTATTTTCATCATCAATTACTTGTTCTTCCGATATATACTCTACATTATATTTTTTATATTTTTCACAAATGGGCGAAATATCGTCATTCATACCAACATAAACCAATTTTATTTTACTACTTAAATCATTAAAAGTATTTTTCAAATAATAATTCAACTGATGCAAAGCTTCCGGTCCACCTGTAGCAACATTTGCAGGAGCAAAAATATAAATATTGGATGTACTGTTTAATTTTATCATTGTTTTTCCTTTAATTTTTAATTAATTCATTAGCGACTTTTAGCAAATGTGTATTATAAGAAGATTTTTTATATCTTTTAGCAATTTTTATTAATTTATTTTTATCAATCCATCCATTATTAAAAGCTATTTCTTCAGGGACACAAATTTTAATGCCTTGACGTTTTTCCAATAATTCGACAAAATTACCAGCATCTAAAAGGCTTTCAGTTGTACCTGTATCTAGCCAAGCAAAGCCTCTTCCCATTAACTTCACATTCAAAGATTTATCTTTTAAATATAGGTTATTTAAATCGGTAATTTCCAACTCACCACGTCTACTAGGCTTAATTTGTTTTGCCATATCTGCGACTCTGTTATCATAAATATATAATCCTGTAACCGCATAATTTGATTTAGGCTTTTTAGGTTTTTCTTCTATAGAAATCACTTTACTGCTTTCATCAAATTCAACTACACCGAATCTTTCCGGGTCATCTACATAATATCCAAAAACAGTTGCACCAACATTGTTTTGTATTGCTTCTTTTAATAATTTACTTAAGCCATTGCCGTAATAAATATTATCCCCTAAAATCATTGTACAACAATCATTTCCGATAAAACTTTCGCCAATTAAAAATGCTTGAGCTAATCCATCTGGCGACGGCTGTTCTGCATATTCTAACTTTATACCATAATCGCTACCATTACCTAACAGAGCTTTAAAACTCGGCAAATCTCTTGGAGTAGAAATAATCAATATTTCATTAATACCCGCAAGCATTAAAGTAGACAACGGATAAAAAATCATCGGTTTATCATATACAGGCAACAACTGCTTTGAAATTGTCTTTGTAAGCGGATAAAGTCTTGTTCCACTTCCTCCAGCCAATATAATTCCTTTCATAAATTCTCCTATTAATATTAATTAAAGTTAACAATCCATTTTGCCAATGGTGTAATTACTTCGTCCCATGAATATTTTGCACTTTCTTGCGACATTTCGTTGTAATCTAATTTATTTAATACATCTGTGGAAATCACTCTATTTATTTCTACAGCCAACTTGTCTGAATTACCAACCTCATAAGTAACACCGAATTTACCTTCACATATAATTTCATTTGCAACACCGACCTGTGTACTTATAAGATAATTATTAAAATAAAGTGCTTCTGCCAATACTAAACCAAAGCTTTCGTAATTTGAAGTTAACACGAATACTTTTGATTTGTTATATATATTTGCTAGCTCTTTCTTATCGTAAACTGCTCCAACTAATTCTATTTTGCCATAAAATTGTTGATTTTGCTGTATAAAATTATTTAGTTTTTCTTTAAAATCCTTAGTATAAGGTCCAACAAATTTAACTCTCCAATTACCAATATTTACTTTTTTCAAGGCCGCTAATAATAGCTCATTATTTTTTTGCATAGTGCCAATTCTTCCAACTGAAATAATGGTATTATTTTTTAATTCTATTGGTATTCTTTCAATTTTTTCAAATTCTTTCTCAAAACCATTGGGTATTAGCATTAATTTTTTTCTCACATTTTGTCCATAAATTCCTTCTTTACACATATTGTTAAAACCATATTTTGTCTCCATTGTAATTAAGTCTGCATATTTGGTATTAAAAATCTTTTTAATATACTTATGATATATTCTTTTTATTTTACTTTTAGAGTTATCTTTTACACTTGTACTATCTGTTTTTAAGATTACCACACCATGTTTATTCAACTTTTTGTATTTCTTTGCGAGTAATTCTGAAAGATGACAACAATGAAATAGAATTAAAAAATCAATATTTTTAGCTTCCTTTTCTAAGTATTCATTTATAAGAACTCTATTAATTTTATTCGTATCAATAACATTACCAACTAAATTGTCTTTAATATATTTATTTTGGGACAGTCTGATTATTTTGTTGTTTGCCATAACCTTTTCATCTATCGTACTATTAACACATACCAACTCATATTCCAGATTTGTTTTCTTTGCCAAAGTACTCCCAAAAAGCAAAACATCTTTTCCCAAATGCTCCCAATCTAAAATAAATGTTTCATACAATAAAGTAACAATTTTTTTCATTTAAAATACCTCATATAATTTGTAGTTTACAATTACTAAATTAAAATATACAT
>OFFL01001340.1_pt1 | contig 18528 bp, 17 predicted proteins | sample 1521391 | NCBI WGS metagenome assembly OFFL01 (sample SAMEA3504082, study PRJEB24116) | mouse gut metagenome | biome: mouse gut; feature: mouse-associated habitat; material: faeces | place: Denmark | collected 2011
CCTAAAAAAAAATCAAGCCCCTTTTTGGAAAATTTGTGACTAAAATGTGACTTAATATGCGCGGAGCTTTTGTGAAAAGTATACAAAGAACGGCTGCCGAAAATTTTCTGTTTTTCAAAGAAAAAGCTTACAAATTATCAGAAAAGAGTTATAATGGATATAACGAAACTATATGACTTGCAGAGTTGAAAGTAAGGAGATGATTATGATGACGGATAATATTATTATCACGATTGGAAGACAGTTTGGAAGCGGCGGACACGAGATTGGAAATAAACTGGCAGAAAGGCTGGATATTCCATTGTATGATCACAATCTGATGCGTATGGCAGCTAAGGAACTGAATCTGGATGAGGGAATGGCGAAAGAGGCCGATGAGACGATGCTTGGGAAATTTTTATCAGCATATGTAGTTGGAATCGGAAGCTATACGATGTTCATGGACGGAAAAGAAGGAACAGAACCAATCAGTGACAGAATGTATGCAAGCCAGACAGAGTTGATTAAAAAGTTGGCGAAGAGAAGTTCTTGTGTCATTGTTGGGAGGTGTGCAGATTATGTGTTGGGGGATTACTCCAATTGTCTCAATACATTTATTTATGCATATGAAGAGGAAAGAATCCGCAGAATCATGAGAATCTATGAACTTACTGAAAAGGAAGCAAAAGATAAGATAAGGAAAGTAGACAGAGAACGAAAACTTTATTATGAGGCACATACTGGCAGGAAATGGGGCAGCATAGAGGCACATCAAATGTTGCTTAACAGCAGCCTTTTAGGGGTAGAAGGCGTGGTCGATATTTTGGAAGCGATATATCGCAGGAAAATGGCAGAGAAAACGGATTAGGGACTTTCCTAATCCGTTTTATATCCGTATTATAAGAGAATCAATAAATTGTGGGAGAGAAAGTGATGGCAGTAAAAAGGAAAGCTTACAAAAGAATTTTTTTGATCGTAATAGATTCATTGGGCATTGGTGCGGCAAAGGACGCGGAGCAATTTGGAGATGCAGGAGCAGATACGCTTGGCCATATCGTAGAACATGTAAAGGACATTCAGATACCGAATCTAAGAAAAATGGGGCTTGCCAATCTGCATCCGTCGCAATACCTGGGAAAGGAGAAAGAGCCGGTAGCTTGTTATGCAAAGCTTCATGAGAAAAGCTGCGGAAAAGATACGATGACGGGGCACTGGGAGATGATGGGCCTGCATATCACAGCCCCCTTTTTGACATTTACGGAACATGGATTTCCGAAGGAATTGATAGAGGAACTGGAAAAAAGATGCGGCAGAAAGATAATCGGAAATAAAAGTGCCAGCGGAACAGAAATTCTGGAGGAGCTTGCCGAAGAGGAGATTGCGACAGGTCATATGATCGTCTATACTTCTGCAGATTCTGTATTGCAGATTTGCGGAAATGAAGAAACATTTGGTTTGGAAGAATTATACCGTTGCTGTGAAATTGCAAGGGAATTGACAATGAGGCCGGAATGGAAGGTAGGCAGGGTCATTGCAAGACCATATACAGGCATGAAAAAAGGAGAATTCAAAAGAACGGCAAACAGACACGATTATGCATTGAAACCTTATGGGAAGACAGTGTTAAATGCATTAGAAGAAGCAGGTTATGATGTGATTTCGGTTGGGAAGATCAATGATATTTTTGCCGGAGAGGGGATTACAAGAGCATATAAATCTCAGTCCTCCGTACATGGGATGGAGCAGACGATCGAGATTGCGAAAGAGAAATTTTCGGGACTTTGTTTCGTGAATCTTGTGGATTTCGACGCCGTATGGGGACATAGAAGAGATGTATATGGATATGCAAAAGAGCTGGAGAAGTTTGACAGAAAACTGGAAGAATTGTTGACGGTTTTAACAGAAGAGGATTTGCTTATGATTACGGCAGATCATGGTACCGATCCAACATACAAAGGAACAGATCACACAAGAGAAGATGTTCCGCTGCTTATATATTCAAAGGAAATGGAAAAAGGCGGACAGATGGAAGAGCAGGAGACTTTTGCAGTGATTGGAGCAACGATTGCTGATAATTTTGATATAAAAATGCCAGAAGGAACGATTGGTCGTTCTATCTGGCAATGAAAACCTATTTATTTTTGCGGGATGGCTCTTTTTAAAATCGGACCAAGTATACTGGCTGTGATAATTTTTATGGCATCTCCGATAAGGTATGGCAATACGCCTGCAGCAAGTGCTGCAAAGAAGGAAAGATTTGCCATTTTTGCAAGCCAGATTGTACCAAAGAGATACAGGATGGCCGTTCCGATCATCATGCCGAGGATGGACCAGAGTTTATGCATACGAAAATGATGGATAAACCAGCTGCTTATAACAATAAGGAAAAGATATCCAATTAAATATCCTCCGGTTGGACCTGCAAGCTTTCCAAAGCCCCCGGAAAAACCAGAGAAGACTGGAAGACCGATAAAACCAAGGAAAAGATAGACAAGGCAGCTTATCAGTCCATGTACGGGGGTTAAAATATATGCCATGATATAAAGTACTAATGTGGCAAAGGAAAGCGGCACCAGGCTTATCGGAAGCGGTATGGCAAAGGGACTGAAAATGCACATGAGTGCAGTCATCAGTGCAATGGATACCATTGTATGGATTGGTTTTGCAGAGGATTGAGGTTTCATTTTAAGCATTCCTTTCTTTGCGAATATATCAGTTGTTTCAGTTTCGACTTTGACTTTTCTATTATAGAGAAAATTATCAGAAAATACAAACAGAAAATTTTACAATTCACGCAGAAATGATTGAATAAAAATTAGAAAACTCATAAAATAAATGAAAGAAAATCTATAGACGAGGGGGAAGTCATATGGGTAGAAGATGTAGCCTTTGCGGCGGAAAAATGTCTGGGAAGCGTTGTACAGAGTGTGGGCTTGATAACTCCATCAATGACCGAAACCGTATGAGAAATGTGCGTTTGGAACACCCGGTATCAGAGAAGCGTGTTTCTGTACAAAAAAAAGAAATTGATGTAGGAAAGAATGTTGTTCAAAGGAATAACAGCAAAAATAGTCATGGTGCAAAGAATAAAAAATCTGGCAAGGCGGCTAGGATTATCCCAATTCTTTGTGCTGTTATCCCGTTGCTGATCGCATTTGTCCCAGACATTGTAAAACTGTTGTCGACAATGGGAACAGGGACGCCGGAAGCAGTTATGGAGTATGAATATGATGAATACGAATGGGTGACAAGAGAGATACCACAAGAAGGAGAAGGCTTTGCAGGTGCGTTTGCAGGCGGTGTCTATAAGGTAGGCGTACATATACCGGAAGGTATTTATGAGATACAAATTCTAAAAGGAATTGGCGGCATTGATGTGAAAGATGACGAAAATGCTATTTATATATATCGGAGCATGGGTGACGAAGGAGACGTAGCCGGATATGAAGATATCCGTTTATATAATGGGGCACAAGTCAGAGTAGACAGTGGCACGATAATACAATTTGTGACCGAGAATGCGCAGCCACTTGTGCAGGAATGTCTGGAGAATCCGCTGAAAGATAATTATGTATTGGATCATACTGTTACGGTAGGGGTGGATGGACCAGCTCCGGGTATTTATGATATCAGATGGGAAAAAGGTTCCGGATGGATTGAATATATGATGCCACAATGGGATTACAGCCAGACAATTTTTCTCAATAATTACTATTATAATGGGGATGGAACCGCAGAACAGAACCCAGATCCGGTATATAAAAATGTAGTGCTGCCGGCAGGAATGGAACTTATAGTAGAAGACGAGGCAAAATTTACATTGATTCCAAGCGAAGGGTATCATGAAGAAAATATAGATAGTTATTATGAAGAATATTAAATATCGATTTAGACAGGATTTTATCATATTCGCGCAGAAATAGTTGCATAAAAGCAAAAGAAGGCATACGATAAGCAAAAGAAAACGAAAGGAGGGACTGTAATGGGAATGATAGACGCAACGACGATGATGCTTATCTGGCTGGCACTGGTAATTGTTTTGATCGTAATTGAAATATTTACGGTGGGACTTACTACAATATGGTTTGCAGGCGGAGCGCTGGCAGCGATTGTAATCAATCTGCTAGGATTAGGAATGGTTTGGCAGATTATTGCATTCTTAGTTGTATCCGGCGTACTGCTGTTTTTTACAAGACCGTGGGCACTTAAGTATATCAATTCCAATCGTGTGAAAACGAATTACGAAGGTGTGATCGGTAAGGTGATTAGAATTACCGAAATCGTAGATAATATGAACCAGACAGGAAAGGCAGTTGTAAATGGTCAGGAATGGTCGGTCCGTTCAGAACAAGATAAGGTCATATTAGGAGAAGGAACTTTGGCGAAAGTAGTCAAAATTGAAGGCGTAAAATTAATTGTAAGAGTATATGAGGAGGAATAAGTTATGATGAAGTTTAATGTAGGAGCGCTTGTTGGCGGAACACTTTTATTAATTGCGATTATTATTGTTATCTCTTGTATCAAGATTGTACATCAGGCACAGGCACTTGTTGTGGAAAGACTTGGTGCATATCAGGCAACTTGGAGTGTGGGAATCCACTTTAAGATTCCGATTATTGAAAGAGTGGCAAGAAGGATTGATTTAAAAGAGCAGGTAGTGGATTTTGCACCACAGCCGGTAATCACAAAAGATAATGTTACAATGCAGATTGACACGGTTGTATTTTATCAGATTACGGATCCGAAGTTATTTTGTTATGGAGTAGCAAATCCGATTATTGCGATTGAAAATTTAACAGCGACAACACTTCGTAATATCATTGGTGACATGGAATTGGATCAGACGCTTACATCCAGAGAGACTATCAATACGAGAATGCGTTCTGAACTTGATGTGGCGACAGACCCTTGGGGAATCAAAGTAAATCGTGTAGAGCTTAAGAATATTATTCCGCCGGCAGCGATTCGTGACGCGATGGAAAAACAGATGAAGGCAGAGCGTGAGAGACGTGAGGCAATCCTTCGTGCAGAAGGTGAGAAGAAGTCTACCGTGCTTGTTGCAGAAGGTAACAAACAGTCCGTTATTCTTGAAGCGGAAGCGGAGAAACAGGCAGCAATTCTTCGGGCAGAGGCGCAGAAAGAAAAGATGATCCGCGAGGCAGAAGGTGAAGCAGAAGCAATCCTGAAAGTTCAGCAGGCAAATGCAGATGGTATCCGTTTCCTGAAAGATGCAGGAGCAGATCAGGCAGTACTTACTATGAAGAGCTTAGAGGCATTTGAAAAGGCAGCGGATGGCAAGGCAACAAAGATTATTATCCCATCTAAGATTCAGGAAGTTGCAGGGCTGGTGCAGTCTGTAGCTGAAATCGCGAAAAGTGCGGACCAAAAGCCAAACGCATAAAATATAAAACGACAGAAAAAATGGCGTTAGTTCCAAAGGAGAGTACGAGTGCGGATATTAGTTTTAGAAGATCAAAAAGAAAGTAAAGACGCATTGCTGAGGATACTAGGAGAGATTTCTCCCAGTATTCAGGTTATAGGTGTATCTTGTATTGAGAAAGCAAGAGAGCATCTTGCAAGAAAAGAAAGAATAGATTTGTTCTTGCTGGATGTGAATTTGATTGAACATGACAAAGAGGATGTTTCCGGGATTACCTTTGCTATGGAGATAAGGGAACAGATAAGATATGAATTTACCCCAATTGTGATGATCACGTCTGTGCCGGGCATGGAGATGGAAGCATATCGGAAAATACATTGTTATCAATACATTTTAAAGCCGTTTGAGCGCAGAGAAGTGGAGGCTGTTGTAAAAAAGGTAATGATGCATACAAAGGCAGAAGAAGGAAAATATATTGTCATTAAAAAAGATGGTATTAATTATAAAGTTCCAATCCGGGAAATTGTTTATATCCGAGCGGTACCTCGGGGAATCTGTATTTACATGAAAAAAGATTCTATGGAAGTAAAATATGTGTCCATCAAACAGATCCTGGAAAAACTTCCGAAGGAAGAGTTTCTGCAGTGCCACAGAATGTTCGTGGTACATAAACCGTATATCGAATATTATGATCTGGTGAATCGCATTATTAAGATGAAGTATTGCAGTGAAATGATTGATATCGGGGTGACCTATAAAGAGGAAATCAGAGGGCAAATGGATGATTAGCAAGGGGAAAAAGTTCTTTTATCGTATATTTTGCATATTGGCGCTTTTGATTGCAATCTATCTTCTTGTAGATTTGAAAGTAACCCGAACCTTAGATCCGCGGATTTTATTACTGTTTCTGCTGCTTTTCGTGATGGTAGTATGGGGAATCATTGACTGGAAAATGAATTATGATGTGATTTGCAAGCAGGAAGAAGAACTGAAAATGTATCAGCTTTATATTCAGCCGTTGGAAGAGCTGGTAAAGGAGATCCGGGCGAGACAGCATGAATTTGACAATCATATGAACGCAGTGCTCAACATGCATTTAACGGTAGACAACTATGAAGAATTGGTGGAGCGGCAGTCATTATATATCAAAGAAGCAATTGATACGGATGCGAAAGAGTATTTGTCATTGCTTCGGATTAGTGATAAAATCCTTGCAGGCTTTCTGTACAGTAAAATTATTAGTGCGAAAGGAAATGCCCGTACCATTTTGGATGTCAGACAGACAGAGATTGTATCAAAAGTATCAGAACATGATGTTATTGAAATGATAGGAATTCTGATTGACAATGCCTATGAGGCATGTACCGGAGAAAATCAGAAAGTGATCATATCATTGGATTCCATAGAAGACAGAATTGTATTTGAAGTAAAGAATGAAGTGTTTGACGTGGAAATGAGTGATATTCAGAAGTTTTTTGTGAAAGGCTGGTCGACAAAAGAAAAAAACGGAAGCAGGGGGTTAGGATTATATCGTGCCAAACAGCTTGCGGATAAAACAAAAAGCGAGATTACGGCAAGCCTGGAAACAATAGAAGGAAAGAAATATATAAGTTTTCATGTAATGATTTAAATAAATCGGGGACGCAGACTTCTTTAATGCTGCGTCCCCAATTTGGTATATAATAGGTTTTAAACTTCCGGTACGATATATTCTAAAACATGGTCATCCATGACATAGCCGTTTCCGATATCGGTTACTTCATCTCTTACGATTTCAAATCCCCAATGTTTATAAACGTCTAAGGAATGTGTGTTGTATTTGTTGCAGGTGAGCCAGATTTTCTTAACTCCTTTTTCCTGACAGATTTTTACGAGTTCGTTAAAGGTGTTTGAGCTTAAGTGCTGGCCTCTTGTTTCATTTAAAAGATAAAGTTTACTTAAGAACATGGCGCCATCTTCGATATGGTATCCGGTATAACCACTCATCATATAATGGGCGTCGGAGATTAGATAGTATTCATAGCCGTCAGCGATTTGCTGTTTCAAAGCATCGTAGGACTGGAATTTTTCTAACATGTAGTCGATTTGTGGTTTGCTGAGAATGGAAGGAAAATATTCGTTCCAGATTTCTTCGGCGAGTGATGCTATCCCGAAAATTTCAGCGTCGTTTACTGCAGGAATTAATCTGATTTTTTTCATTTGCTGTGCTCTCCTTTTTATCTCTTTTTATACTTTTTAAATAGCAATATAAATGATATGATATGATTATATAAAAAATGGACAAAAGATACAACAAAAGATTTTCACCGGAGGATAGTATGAATAGTTTTGTGACATTACGCGATGTGAAAAAAATATATCAGATGGGTGAGGTTAAGATAGCGGCAGCAGATGGGATCAGCTTTAGAATTGAGAAGGGAGAGTTTGCTGTGGTAGTGGGACCGAGCGGTGCAGGTAAGACGACGGTTCTTAACATTCTGGGAGGAATGGATACTGCAACCAGCGGAGAGGTCTGGGTCGATGGAATCGAGATTACCGGATATACCAACCGTCAGCTGACAACATACCGAAGAGATGACATTGGATTTGTATTCCAATTTTATAATCTGATTCCGAACCTGACTGCAAAAGAAAATGTGGAATTGGCGCTTCAGATTTGCAAAGACCCGCTGGATGCAAAGAAAGTCCTTGAAGAAGTCGGATTAGGGGAACGACTGGATAATTTTCCGGCACAGTTATCGGGAGGGGAACAACAGAGGGTTTCCATCGCAAGAGCGCTTGCGAAAAATCCTAAATTATTGCTGTGTGACGAGCCGACGGGAGCCCTCGATTACAATACCGGAAAGTCTATTTTGAAACTGCTGCAGGATACGTGCCGCAGGAAAGGGATGACGGTTGTGTTGATCACGCATAATTCTGCGATTGCGCCGATGGCCGATAAAGTAATTAAAGTGAAGAATGGAAAAGTGGCGAGCTTGGTCATCAATGAGAATCCGATTCCGGTGGAGACTATAGAATGGTAATGGAGAATATACGATAGAAGAAAAGTGAGAATGCGGATATGAAAAAGAGAGCAGTCAGGAAAGATTTTTATATGGAAATCAAAAAAAGTAGGGGGCGTTTTTTGTCCATATTTTTTATCGTTGCGCTTGGAGTGGCATTTTTTTCCGGAATTCGTGTGTCGGAACCAGATATGAGGCTTACAGGAGATGTATATTTTGACAACTATGATCTGATGGATATCAAGGTACAAGGAACACTTGGAATCACACAAGAGGACGTCTCTGCATTAAAGCGAATGGAGCAAGTAGCATATGCAAAGCCCGGATACAGCGTGGATGTACTTTTGACAGATTTGGATGAGAGCCAGCATGTGGTACATGTAGAATCCATCCTGAAAGATATGAATGAGATTATTGTACAAGAAGGAAGACGTCCTGAAAAAGAAGGCGAGTGTATCGTAGACATAGATCTTCTGGAATCTACGGGATATGAGATTGGCGATGTGATCACATTGGAATCCGGTAATGAGGAGGGGTTAGAGGATACCCTAAAGACGACACAGTTTCGGATTGTCGGTGCAGGAAGCAGCCCGGTCTATGTATCGTTAGGACGTGGTACGAGTCTTATCGGAACGGGAGAAGTCAGTGGATTCGCAGCAATTCTTCCGGATAATTTTGCGCTGGAAGTATACACAGAAGTTTATGTACAGGTAGAAGGTGCGAAGGATAAGGTTGCATTTATAGAAGAATACAGTTCTCTGATTGACGAAATGATCGAGCAGATAGAGGGAATCAAAGATTTCCGCTGCAAGAAAAGATATGAGGACATCAGGGAAGAGGCAGAAAGTAAGCTGGATGATGCAAAGAGCGATCTCGCAGATGGAAGGAAAAAAATAGAGGATGCCAAAAAAGAACTTATCGATGGAAAGGATGAAATCGAAAAGGCAAAAAGAGAGCTGGAAGATGGAAAGAGGGAATCCGAAGAAGCGTTAAATGCAGCGCTTTCGGAAATCAAAGAGGGCGAAGAAAAGATTCGGGATGCGAAGAATCAGGTGGCATCCGGCTGGGAGCAGTTAGAAATTGGCAAACGGACGCTGGCAGAAAAGGAAGCAGAGTTAGCAAAAGGAGAAGCTCAGTATAAAGAGGGCGCCAAACAGCTTGCGGCAGGGAGAGAAGAATTAAGAGGAAAAGAAGAAGAATACCTTGCACAAGCCAATGCAGCAAGAGCTGCTTTGGAGGAAGGAAAGCAAAAGCTGGAGGCTTGGCTTACTCCGCTTGAGGAAAAATTAGAGTTGCTGACACTGGAAATCGAGCAGTTGAAGGCAGAGGGAAAGATAGAAGAGGCTGCAATGCAGCAGGCCATTTATGATCAGATAGCAGAACAGGTGGAAGCGGCAGAGGCGGCTTATGAGGCACAGCGGCAGACGGTAGAGCAAGGACTTTTGGAAGGCGCTTCTGGGATAGAAGCAGCAAAGGCGGTTCTGAAAGAACATGAAGAGCAACTGGAAGGGGTTAGGCAGCAGCTAGAGGCTGGAAAAGAAGAAATTGCAAAAGGCAAGAATAATCTGGAAATCAGCAGAAATGATTTGATTGCAGCGGAAGATGAAATCAAGATAAATGAGTCAAAACTGGTAAAAGGCCGTATTGATTATGAGGCTGGCAAGAAAGAGGCAGAAGCAAGGCTTGCTGATGGGGAACAAAAGATCAAAGAAGGAGAATCCGAATTAGAAGATGGCGAAAGAGAGCTAAAGAAAGGCGAGGAAGAATTAAAAGAAGGCGAACAAAAGGTTGCGGATGCAGAAGCAGAAATTGCGAAGATTGAAATGCCAAAATGGTATGTACAGGATCGGGATTCATTGCCGGAACACAGCAGTTTCGGAGAAAACGCAGATCGTATGAAGGCAATCGGGCAGGTCTTTCCGGTGTTATTCTTCCTTGTGGCGGCGCTTATCAGCCTTACGACGATGACGCGAATGGTGGAAGAGCAGAGAACACATATCGGTACGATGAAGGCATTAGGCTATGGAAAACGGACGATTGCAGGGAAATATTTAAAATATGCATTTCTTGCGACCGTTGGCGGCAGTATTCTTGGCGGTCTGATTGGCGAAAAAGTGATTTCTTATATTATTATCATTGCCTATCGAATTATTTATCCGCATATGGATACGATGGAGATTCCATATCAGGCAGGATATATTTTACAGGCAGGACTTGCAGCCCTGGCATGTACGATGCTTGCGACGATCCTGGCGTGCTACAAAGAACTGGCAGCGCAGCCGGCAGTTCTGATGCGGCCGCCGGCACCGAAACAGGGAAAGCGTATTTTCATGGAGCGAATTCCATTTATCTGGAATCATCTAAGCTTTATCTGGAAATCCACGATTCGTAATCTGTTCCGTTACAAAAAGAGATTTTTTATGACGGTATTTGGGATTGGCGGTTGTATGGCGCTTATGATCGTAGGCTTTGGATTGAAGGATTCTATTTTTGATGTAGGGCAGCTGCAGTATAAGGAAATTCAGCTTTATGATGCGATCATTTATCTAAGAGACGATATTTCTTTGGAAGAAGAGGAAGCAATGTTTGCGGCGATTCACAGGGAGCAAGGAATCCAAGAGTATTCGAGAGGGCTTATTAAGAGCGTAGAAGGCAGCGAAGAAAAGGGGGCAAAAGATAAGGAAGAGCTTTATCTGTACGTCTATGGGAATATGGAACAGGTGGAGGATTTCCAGGTCTTTCGTGACCGAGTAAGTCATGAAATGTATGAACTTACGGATGACGGTGTTATTTTGACCGAGAAAATGGCGAAGAACCTGAATGCAAAAAAAGGCGACAGGATCTGGCTGACGTTGGATGGATCAGAAACAGAAGTGACAGTTACAGATATCTGTGAAAACTATATGAGTCATTATGTGTATATGACACCGAAGTTCTATGAAACTTTGTACAAAGAGAAACCAGAGTATAACAGCGTCGCTTTTAAGATGGAGGAGTATGATGAAGACGAGCTGTACGAGCTTGGAAAAACGCTTTTGAAAGAACAAGGGGTATTAAATGTCAGTTACACAAGCAGTGTAAAGGATAAGCTTGACGACATGTTAAAAAGTCTTAATCTTGTAATCGTGGTACTCATCGTTTCAGCGGGAATGCTTGCGTTTGTTGTATTGTATAATCTGAATAATATCAATATCAATGAAAGAAGACGTGAGCTTGCTACACTAAAGGTACTTGGCTTCTATGACGGGGAAGTAGGCGCATATGTATACCGGGAAAATATTCTGCTGACGCTAATCGGAGGTATTGCGGGTATTGTAATGGGCAAAATGCTTCATGGATTTATCATTGTAACGGTGGAAGTGGAGCAGGTAATGTTTGGACGTAATGTAGATTTGTCAAGTTTTCTTTATAGTTTCGCATTTACGATTGGATTCACTTGCTTCGTGAACTGGATCATGTATTTCAAATTAAAACGGATTAACATGGTGGAATCGTTAAAGAGCGTAGAATAATTTATGAAAAGTTTATAAAGTTCACAATTTTATTAGCACTCTGCTTAAAAGAGTGCTAATTTTCTGTTGACAATTGGAAGATACCGTATTAAGATAATACATGTTAGATAAGGGCGGGTAAAATCGCCGGACGATATTTGAATATAGAAGGAGTTGTGAAATATGGAAACAAAACGTGGAAGCCTTTCCATTAACAGTGAAAATATTTTTCCGATTATTAAGAAATGGATGTATTCAGACCATGATATCTTCGTAAGAGAGTTGATTTCTAATGGCTGTGATGCAATTACAAAATTAAAAAAATTAGATATGATGGGTGAGGTTGAGATTCCGGATGATTGGAAGGCAAATATTCAGGTGATTGCCAATCCGGAAGAAAAGACATTGAAATTCATCGATAACGGTATCGGTATGACGGCGGATGAGGTAGAAGAATATATTACGCAGATTGCATTTTCCGGCGCTACAGAATTCCTGGAAAAATACAAAGATAAAACAAACGAAGATCAGATCATCGGGCACTTTGGACTTGGATTCTATTCCGCATTTATGGTAGCAGATGAAGTGCACATTGATACACTGTCATACAAGGATGGAGCACAGGCAGTACACTGGACATGTGATGGCGGTACAGAATATGATATGACAGACGGCAATAAGACGACTGTTGGAACGGAGATTACATTATTCTTAAATGAAGACAGTGTTGCATTTTCCAACGAATACCGTGTACGTGAGGTGCTTGATAAATACTGTGCATTCATGCCGGTGGAAATTTTCTTATCCAAAGCAAACGCAGAGCAGGAATATGAGACGATTGACGAAGAAGAACTTCGTGAGGATGATGTTGTCGTAGAGCGTATTCATGAAGAAGCGAAGATGGAAGAACAGGAAAATGAAAATGGCGAAAAAGAGATGGTAGAAGTCTCTCCGGCTTGTGATAAAGTAAAGATCAACAAGCGTCCGGTTGCCATCAACGACACAACGCCGCTCTGGGCAAAACATCCAAATGAATGTGAGAAAGACGATTATATTGAGTTCTACCGCAAAGTATTTATGGATTACAAAGAACCATTATTCTGGATTCATTTGAATATGGATTATCCATTTAACTTAAAAGGAATCTTGTATTTCCCGAAGATTAATACAGAATATGAATCCATCGAAGGAACCATCAAGCTTTACAATAATCAGGTATTTATCGCGGATAATATCAAAGAAGTCATTCCGGAATTTTTGATGCTTTTGAAAGGTGTGATTGATTGTCCGGACCTTCCGTTAAACGTATCAAGAAGTGCGCTGCAAAATGATGGCTTCGTAAATAAGATTTCTGATTATATCAGCAAAAAAGTTGCAGATAAGTTATCTGGTATGTGTAAGACAGACAGAGAATCCTATGAAAAATATTGGGATGACATCAGCCCATTTATCAAATTTGGCTGCTTAAAAGATGAGAAATTCTGTGATAAGATGAGCGATTACATTTTATTCAAGGATTTGGAGCATAAATATCTTACTCTGAAAGATTGTGTAGAGGCTAACGGCGGCAATCTGGAGGAAGCAAAGAAAGAAGACAAAGAACAAAATAAAGAAGAAAACAAAGAAGAGAATAAGACCACCATCTTCTATGTGACAGATGAACAGCAGCAGAGCCAGTACATCAATATGTTCAAGGCAGAAGGAAAAGATGCAGTCATCCTGACACATAATATCGATTCTGCATTTATCACACAGTTAGAGCAGAGAAATCCGGTTACCTTCCAGAGAATTGATGCGGATGTTACGGATGATTTGAAAGAAGAAGTAACAAAGGAAGATGAGGAAGCATTAAGCAAACAAAAAGATGAATTGACCGAAATCTTCCACAAGGCGCTTGCAAATGATAAGTTGGAAGTAAAAGTAGAAAGATTGAAAAACGCAGATGTGGCTGCGATGATTACGTCTTCTGAGCAATCCAGACGTATGCAGGAAATGATGAAGATGTACGGTGTCGGCAGGAAAGCCATACGCAGGGATTTTGACATCATAGGCGAGGAACTTCCCGTTATCACAAAACAGGGATATGACGGCGGTTATCTCCTTGCGGACGGTGTGGGGCAGCACCAGAACACGCTCACGCAGGAACAGTTGGAATGCTTGGAAAAGGTTGCTGTGACCTGTGGTTCAGAGGACAGGAGAATTGTCCTGTCAATCATACATGAATTTGGACCGTACTGCGGAAGTTTTACATAGAAAATGACGGGAGGCGTGGCATGGACACTGCACACCGGAGAATGGAAATCATCAGCATTTTATCTGCCAGAGGGCATACGACAATGAGGGAGCTTGCATGGGAACTGGATGTTTCAAGGCGCACGATAATGAATGACGTTATCGCACTGTCTTTTGATTACCCTGTCTACACAAAGCCGGGCGAGGGCGGCGGGGTTTTCATCACGGAAAATTACAAGCCTTATACCAATACCCTCACGCTGACGGAACAGAAAACCTTATGCGGCTTATATGATAAAGCAGAGGGGAAAGAGAAAGAAATACTTTTCCGCATCATTCATAAATACGGCGCGGACAAGCTGAAAATTTAGGGCAGATACATAAAAACTGACAATCAAAACTGAATACATAAATCCCGTATATGATCCTGCAATTCTTCCCGATTGTTTGCAGAAAGTTTTCAAGGGATTTTGAATTATTTTTCATTAACACAGCGCAAGGGCAGTCACAGACTTATGGGAAAAGTCTGGGCTGTCCTTTTTGTGCGTTTAAGGAGGCATTTATGGCAAAGAGGTATTACTGGCTGAAACTGAAAGCCGATTGGTTTTCAGACAAGCGCATCAAGAAGTTACGTTCCATAGCGGGCGGCGATACGCATACGATTATCTATCTGAAAATGATGCTGCTCTCGTTAAAGGACGAGGGGAAACTTTACTTTGAGGGCGTGGAGGATAACTTCGCTTCGGAGATTGCCCTTGCGCTTGATGAGGATGCAGAGAATGTGAAGCTGACACTCGCATTTTTACAGCGGCATGGGCTGATAGAGATTGGCGATGATGACGAGTACCAGCTAACGGAAGTGCCGACAATCATCGGTTCTGAAACGGCTTCAGCTATGCGTGTGAGGGAGCATAGGGAGAGGAAAAAACAGGCTGCCGGAAAGGACAGGCTGTTACAATGTAACACGGATGAAATGGGTGGTAACAATCTGAAACAGGTTTGTAGCGTAGAGAGAGAGTTAGAGATAGAGAGAGATAAAGAGATAGAGAAAGAGGGAGAGGGAGAGAAAGACACGCCCACCCCCACCGCTTATGGGAGATTCCATAATGTTTTCCTCTCTGATGCGGAACTTAATGCTTTGAAAACAGAACTGCCCGGCAAGTGGGAATATTACATTGACCGCTTATCCGTACATATTGCTTCAAGCGGGAAACAGTACCATAACCATGCCGCTACGATTTACAAATGGGCGCAGGAGGACGCTGAAAAGGCAGCAATCACAGGAAATGCACTGAAAAAGGGAATCCCCGATTATTCATACAGTGAGGAGGACAGCTTATGAACGGTTTGACCGATACGATTTTACAGATGATGGACACCACGCCGGACAAGGTGGATTATACGGGTGAGGACGGTTTACTGTACTGTGGGAAATGCCACAAGCCTAAAGAGGCATATTTCCCTAAAGGCAGGGCTCTATTTGGTCGTGACAGGCACCCTTCTGAATGTGACTGCCGCAGGGCAGAACGTGAAAAACGTAAGAAAAAAGATGCGGATGAAAAACACAGTGCCGAAGTAGAGCGCCTGAAACGGGACGGCTTTTTCAATCCGGCGATGCGGAACTGGACTTTTCAAAACGACAACGGGAAATGCCCGCAGATGGAAAAAGCACACTCTTATGTGGAACTGTGGGAGCAGATGAAAGCGGAGAACCACGGGCTGGTCTTGTGGGGGAATGTCGGATCGGGGAAAAGTTATTTTGCAGGCTGTATCGCAAATGCCCTTATGGAGAGGGAAATACCTGTCTGTATGACGAACTTTGCAACGATACTCAACAACCTTTTCTATGGGGCGGAAAACAGGAATGAGTACATCGTAAGGCTCTGTTCCTATCCCCTGCTTATCCTCGATGATTTCGGCATGGAGAGGGGTACGGAATACGGGCTTGAGCAGGTTTATAACGTGATAGACAGCAGGTATATCAGCAAAAAACCGTTAATCGCAACGACGAACCTTACGCCGGAGCAGCTAAAGAACCCGGAGGACGTTCCCCACGCACGCATTTATGGCAGGTTGCTTGAGATGTGTACGCCTGTCCGTTTTACGGGAGATGATTTCCGCAGGGCAGCGGCTCAGCGGAAAAAGGAACGCCTTAAAGAACTGATGATGGAGAATAAGACGGTGCAGTTTGGGGAGGTAGATTTATGATTATGGGCAGGAAAATGAAAACAGACAAAAAAAGGGCAGCGCCGCAGACAAGGTTTGTTGTGACGAGGGAGTTTGGCGGCACACAGACCATGCAGGAAGCCTTTGAACATCTTATAGAGAAAAAGACGGAGGAACACATTTCAAGGAATGCGGCGCATTTTTTGAATAAGGGGCAGGCAGGTTTTTAAAAATATGTTGAAATTAAGGTGGGGGCATGGTAGTATAATAGTATCGTGTCCCTGTTCATAAAGGAGAGAACCTATGAACAGGAAAATCAATTCTAAAAACACAAGTCCAATGATTACTGCCCTCTACTGCCGCTTATCCCTTGAGGATGGTAAAGACAATGAGAGCATGAGTATCAGCAACCAGAAGCTACTGCTGAAAGATTACGCAGAAAAGAATGGTATGTTCAACTGCGAGTATTATGTGGACGATGGTTTCACAGGGCGGAACTTCAACCGTCCGGCATTCCAGCGTATGATAAGCGATATTGAAGCAGGAAGGATAGGCTGCGTGATTACCAAAGACCTTTCAAGGCTTGGGCGCAACTATATCGAATCCGGCAGCTACATGGAAGTATTCTTCCCGAAACACAATGTTCGCTACATAGCCATTACAGATAATTACGACAGTGTGAACAAGCAGGAAATGGATATTGCGCCATTTAAAAATATCCTGAATGATATGTACAGCCGGGATATTTCTAAAAAGGTGCTTGCAGGGCGCATGACACGCTCAAGGCAGGGGAAGTTCTGCGGAGGACAGCCGCCGCTTGGTCTGATGCGTGATCCGGACGATAACGGACACCTTATCATTGATGCGGAAACTGCGCCAGTCATCAGGCGGATATTTGACCTTGCGCTTGACGGGATGGGAAACATGAAAATCTGCAAGACGCTGATGGACGAAAAGATACCGGTTACGAGGACAAAGCAGACAACGGAGTGTGACGTGAATTATTATGCATGGAGCGGCTCACGCATATCCACTATCTTACGCAATCCCTTTTACAAAGGTGCCCATGTTGTCTGCAAGACACACCAGAAGGGCATACGCTCCAATACCTACAACATCATTCCGAGGGAGCAGAGGGAAGTCATAGAGGACTGCCACGAAGCCATTATCCCCAAAGCTGAGTGGGAAAAGGTTCAGCAGCTTATAGACCGCAGACCGCCGATAATGAAAGGGAATAGCTGTCCGTATTACAATATTTTTCATGGCATTGTCTACTGTGCCACCTGTGGGAAGTCCATGCAGGTACGGTATGAAAAAGTGGGCAGGACAAACAAAGACCGCCGGACGGGGAAAGAACGTGAGCCGATAGACAAGGCATACTATATCTGCCAGACCTATAACCGGTTGGGGAAAGATGCCTGCACAAGTCACAAAATCGAAGCAAGGGATTTATATGACCTTGTGCTTGCCGACATACAGGAAGTTGCGGCTATGGCGTTAAAGGACAGGGAAGCGTTTTACGGGCGTTTAAGCCGGAGAATGGAAAAACAGTATCTTGCCGACACTGACAGCCTTAAAAGGGAATATGAGAGCCTTGCAGGGCGCAATCAGGAGATAGATGATACTTTTATCAGCCTTTATGCGGACAAGGCAAAGGGGATACTTACGGAAAAGCGTTTCCTGAAGCTGACGGACGCAATGGAAAGGGAGCAGGAAAACAACCAGAACCGTATGCAGGAGATAGCGGCAATTATCAGTGAAGAAGAACATTCGGAGGGTGACGTGCGAACGTTTATGGAGGAAATAAAGCGGTATGCCGCCATTACGGAACTTGACGAAACTGTGTTAAACAGGCTGATTAACCGCATACTGATAGGTAAGCCGGAGAAGATTGACGGGGTAAGGACACAGGAAGTACGGATTGTTTATAATTTTGTCGGAGAACTGTAAAATGAAAGGGGGCGTTGCAAAATAGATGAGTAATCATCTTGGAGCAGCGCTCCATTTTTGTGTTTAAAAACAGAAAACGGACTCCGAAGAGTCCGCAATCCATGGTATAATTAGATATGACTAAATATCTCAAATACCATAAAAATTATACCGAATTTGGCGAGACTTATCAACTGGTTTTGCCATTAAGATTGGAAGGTTTGGTTCCTGATGATGATTCTGTCCGACTGCTGAGCCACGAACTGGAGGAATTGGATTATACATTGTTGTATCAGGCTTACTCTGCCAAAGGCAGAAATCCGGCAGTAGACCCCAAGACCATGTTCAA
>OFFL01001341.1_pt1 | contig 18515 bp, 17 predicted proteins | sample 1521391 | NCBI WGS metagenome assembly OFFL01 (sample SAMEA3504082, study PRJEB24116) | mouse gut metagenome | biome: mouse gut; feature: mouse-associated habitat; material: faeces | place: Denmark | collected 2011
GCCAGGATATTGGTGAAGAAAGAGAGGAAAAGTTCCTCTCTTTTTTCTTTACTTCTTTATCAAGTACATGCTAATTTACATAGATAAAAAGGAGCGATGAAATTATGCAAAAAAGTGCTTGGATGTCATACGGTGAAAAACAGGTACAACAGCTGGAAACTATAGCTGCGCAATATAAAGTTTTTTTGAATGATGGAAAAACAGAGCGTGAATGTGTTACGCAAACTGTGCAGATGGCAGAAAAAGCTGGTTATGTGGATTTGCAGGAGATTTTATCAGGGAAAAAACCGTTGCAGGATAAAATTTATACTACGTTAATGGGAAAAACGATTGCCTTATTTCACCTTGGAGAGACGTCTTTGGAGCAGGGAATGCTGATTGTGGCAGCTCATATTGATTCACCGCGGTTAGATTTAAAACAGCATCCTTTGTATGAAGAAAGGGGGATGGCTTACTTCGATACCCATTATTATGGCGGCATAAAAAAATATCAGTGGGTGACATTACCCTTGGCAATGCATGGTGTAGTGGTGAAAAAAGATGGAACTTCTGTAGAGATAAAAATTGGCGAACAAAAGGATGAGCCGGTTATTGGAGTAACGGATCTTTTAGTGCATTTGGCTGGCGAACAATTAGATAAAAAAGCTGCGAAAGTAGTTGAAGGGGAAGCCTTGGATCTCTTAGTAGGCAATCGTCCTTTAGCCGGTGAAGAAAAAGAAGCTGTGAAAAAGCAAGTATTGCATTTATTAAAAGAACGTTATGATATTGAAGAAGATGACTTTATTTCGGCAGAAATTGAAGTGGTACCGGCAGGAAAAGCACGGGACTGTGGGTTGGACCGCAGTATGATTATGGCTTATGGACATGATGATCGTGTTTGTGCTTTTGCAGGTCTATTGGCAATTCTGCAAGTGGAACGGCCTCAAAAAACAGTGTGCTGTCTGCTTGTTGATAAAGAAGAAATCGGCAGCGTCGGCGCTACAGGTATGAAGTCTCGCTTTTTTGAAAATGCAGTGGCAGAGTTGATGGAACTCACTGGAAATTACAGCGAATTGAAATTGCGTCGTTGTTTATCCAATAGCAAAATGTTATCTACGGATGTGAGCTCTGCTTTTGACCCCACTTATGCCCATGCTTTTGATAAAAATAACGTAGCATATTTGAGTTGTGGAATGGTGATGAAAAAATTTACTGGATCGCGGGGAAAATCTGGCGCCAATGATGCCAATGCGGAGTACATTGCGTCGTTGCGCAATGTAATGGATGAGGCTGGCGTAATTTGGCAGACTGCTGAGCTGGGCAAAGTTGATTATGGTGGTGGTGGTACAATTTCTTATATTGCCGCTCGTTATGGTATGGAGGTCATTGACTGTGGCGTACCTGTGTTAAATATGCATGCACCATGGGAAATCATCAGTAAAGCAGATTTATATGAAGCTGTAAAAGGGTATCATGCTTTTTTAACAATGGAGTAGAGCGAAATTTGAATAAATTAAAAAGCTATAGCGGGAAAATGACATTGACTTGACGGGACGCACACCAAAATTTTTTCTCACTGTGGCTTTTTGTTTCGCAAAAAATATTTTGAGAATAGATGTTCTGTTTTGTTGAAAAAAATGATATACTGGCTTTATATAATTATATGTTTAAGGAGATTGTTATGGCAACAAAACACACGAAACCTTTGTTCAAAAAATATCGGCGGCGTAAAAAACAAAAATGGCAGAACATTTCTCAATGGTTTGTCGTTTTGGTGATTGGGTTGTTGGGATTAGCAGGTTATCAATTGGACTTTCTGCCTGTTGCATCAAACTATGCAGGTCAAGTGCCTGACGGTGTAAGGGAGTATGAAAACGCGGCATATCTTGTTGTCAATGAAAATGTTCCTGAATTTGATGAATCTGTCCTATCAACGGAGGCTTATGAGAGCTACAGTGAACTGGATGATTTGGGCCGCTGCGGCACAGCAATGGCAAACATTGGGCGAGAGCTGATGCCGCAGGAAGAACGGGGCGCAATTGGTCAGATAAAGCCCAGCGGTTGGCAGACAGTACGGTATGATATTGTAGATGGAAACTATCTTTACAATCGCTGTCACCTTATCGGGTATCAATTAACCGGTGAGAATGCCAATAAACAAAACCTCATCACAGGTACCCGATATTTGAATGTGGAGGGCATGCTGCCCTTTGAAGATTTGGTGGCCGATTACATAAAATATACAGGGAATCATGTATTGTATCGGGTGACACCGGTTTTTGAAGGAGAAAATCTGTTGGCCAGCGGCGTACAGATGGAAGCGATGTCTGTGGAGGATCATGGGCAAGGCGTATGTTTCAATGTATACGTGCCCAATGTACAGCCCGGTATTTGCATTGATTATGCCACTGGCCAAAGCTGGCTTGAAGAAGCCAGCTAACAGGGCAAGGATAGCAGATATTGCTGAAGGTCGCGAACAGTGTCGGCGAGATAGATTGCGCCGCTGTTTTCCAGTTCGCCGGGCGCGGCAAATCCGAAACGGACTCCTACACAGGCAATTCCCAACTCGGCGGCGCCGCGCACATCATAGATGCGATCACCAACCATGATGACCTGTTGGATGGGGGGATTGCCTAGCTGCTGTAAAACTGCGGCAATGACTTCTTTTTTCTCTACACGGCTACCATCCAAATTACTGCCTTCGATAACCTGGAAATATTGAGCAAGCTTAAAGTGTTCTAAAATTTGCCGCACAAACACGGTAGGCTTAGAGGAGGCAACTGCTAAAATCTTTCCTTGCTTTTGTAATGCTTGCAACATATCTGGAATCCCAAAATAGGTGATATTTTCAAACAGACCTGTTGTGCCGAAACGTTCACGATATTTTTCAACGGCTGCAATGGCTTGTTCTTCACTAAATTGATAAAAATCAATAAAAGATTGCCGCAATGGCGGACCGATAAATGGAGTCAGACGATCAAGATCAGGTTCTTCAATACCGAAAGCGCGTAGTGCGTACTGTACACATTTTGTGATGCCTTCCTTGGGATTGGTCAATGTACCATCTAAATCAAATAATAAATAAGAATTCATGAGTGCTTTTCCTTCCATTAAAATTTATCTAAATATTAATATATCTTATTTTCTCTATTTTGACTATCCCCCAAAAGATAATTCATGCTATACTGATAAAAATTTGAGAATATATTTTATAGAAAGAGGAGGCAAACGATGAACTTTTTAGGACTGATTATCAGTGTGGCAGTCTTTTTACTGATTGGAGTGTTTCACCCTATTGTTATTAAATGTGAATACTACTTTTCAGAAAAAGTTTGGCCGGTTTTTCTTGTAGCAGGGATTGTGAGTGTAATCTGTTCTCTTTTAGTGCAAAATACGATAGGTTCGTCGCTGTTAGGCGCTCTGGGATGCTCATTTTTTTGGAGTATTGGAGAATTAAAAGAACAGAGGAAACGGGTAGAACGGGGTTGGTTTCCGAAAAACCCTAAGCGTAAATATGAGTAATAGCTAAAACACGTTTTTCCGCCTTCTTACGGAAAAATGTGTTTTAGCTTGTGAGGTTATTTTTTGTCAATTTGGGGTAAAGCGAAATGATAAACCGCATCATAGGATTCTAATTCCGCCTCGGATTGGGGCGGCGTGGGAATCAGACCAGTACAATCTGTGGAAGAACTGGCATTGTTCAGATCGTAACGATATTGGTCTGGGTTATCGTTGATTTTTTTCATTGTACACACTCCTTTATACCAACTTGTAGTATTTTTTGCTTTTCTGCATTTTATATTCCTGAAAAAAGCAAAACATTTTTCAGAAATATGTGGATTGCAAAATAGTGCATATGTGTAGTCATCGGAGTGTGCGGAAAATTTTACCGCTGACTGCAAAGAGAAAATTTTTAATGCATGGTGCGGAATAAGCCTGTTACTTTGCCAGCCAATTCCACTTCTGTCACATAAATCGGCTCCATAGCATCGTTTTCCGGCTGCAGACGAATACGGCCTTTTTCCCGATAAAAGGTTTTTACGGTGGCTTCATCGCCAATTACAGCCACGACGATATCTCCATTGTTCGCCACCTTCTGAGGTGTGACAATCAGCAAATCTCCATCAAAAATCCCTACGTTAATCATGCTGTCACCTTTCACGCGTAGCATAAATGAATTATTGTTGCGAATCAGATGCATAGGAAAGGTGATAGTATCTTCCACGTTCTGGCTAGCTAAAATGGGTGTACCGGCGGCAACTGAGCCAATAATAGGCACATTTATCATTTCATCGAACGGCTTATCTTCTTCATAAAAAACATCCATCTCATCATTGGTCTTTAGAATCATGATTGCTCTTGGTTTGGTAGGGTCTCGACGAATGTAGCCCTTTTGCTCCAATTGTGTGAGATGATTGTGTACAGTGGAACTGGATTGGAGTCCCACGGCTTCTCCGATTTCCCGCACTGATGGCGGATATCCCTTTAGATTAATTTGTCTTACAATGTAGTCCAAAATTTCGGCTTGCCGTTTGCTGAGTCCCTTTTCTTTTGTTCTCATATTGTGTGCCCCTATCTATCATAACAATTAAAATAAGAATTTGAATGTAAATACATATTTATTATATAATAAAAAAACAAGGAATGCAAACTTTTGTTCTCAATATTTATTAAGAATTTCTTGAAAGGACTATTGTATAAAAAGAAAATGAGCGAGATTGGTTATTCTATGGTATACTTATTTATAACAAGGTAAATTATGATAAAAATATGAAAGTAATGTAAAGGGTGGTTGAAAAAATGCAAAAACTGACAAGAGAAGAAGCGTGGAATTTGTTATGTACCTATAATGAGAAACCTGCATTGCGCCGTCATGCTTTGGCGGTGGAGGCGGCAATGCGTCATTTTGCGCAGTTGGAGAATGAAGACGTCGAAGTATGGGGCGCGGTGGGATTGCTGCACGATCTGGATTATGAAAAATATCCTGACCAACATTGCGTGAAGGCAGCGGAGCTGTTGCGCGATGCCGGAGTAGATGAGTTTTATATTCATGGTGTGTGCAGCCACGGTTACGGGATTTGCTGTGATGTAAAGCCGGAGAGCCGTATGGAGAAGGTGTTGTACACCATAGACGAGTTGACAGGCCTTATCAATGCATTATGTTTGATGCGCCCGTCAAAAAGCGTATTGGATTTAGAAGTAAAATCTGTGAAGAAACGTTTCAAAGATAAGTCCTTTGCAGCCGGCGTCAATCGACAGACGATTTTAGATGGCTGCCAGCTGTTGGACATGACATTGGAGGATGTCATTCAGGAAACAATTTTAGGGATGCGAGAAAATGCAGAAGAAATCAGCTTAAAAGGGAATCTGTAAATATCTTACCATGCTCAAGGCGTAATGAGCACAGGCGTGCCGATATGTATCAAGGAAAAGAGCTGTTCTGCGTCGGCATTGTACATGCGAATGCAGCCGTGAGAAATTGCGCTGCCGATATCTTTTGGCGCATTGGTGCCGTGGATGCCGTAGCCGGGTTTATTGAGTCCCATCCATCGAGTACCGAAAGGACCGGGGTCGGTGAGAATTTTTTTGTTGATAATATGCCAGTTGCCCACCGGAGATGGTGTATGACTTTTTCCAATGGCTACAGGAAAACTGTAAAGCAAATGATTGTTTTTGTACAGCGAAAGTCGGCGAAGCGCAAGCTCTATGGTGATATAAGTTTGAGACATAAGCAATCACATCCTTTTTGTGTTAGTATATGTATGGTCCTAAAAGATGTGCAGAAGAAAAGATCTGAATGGTTTTATGAGAGATGCGTGCAAATTTTCTTCGTATAATTGTATAATGAGGAAATGCTGAGAAAGGGTGAGGAAAGTTGACAGAGCGGTTAACACAACAGTTTGATTTTCTTTTAGAAATTGATAAAGCGAAACGCATTCAACGTCAAACCTATTGCAGCGATGGGGAAACTTTGGAAAATGATGCTGAGCACGGTTGGCATGCGGCGTTGATGGCGATATTACTCAGCGAATATGCAAATGAACCTATTGATGTGCTCAAGACGGTGACGATGTTGTTGATTCATGATATTGTGGAGATAGACGCTGGGGACACCTATGCTTATGATGATGCCGGTGTGGCGACGCAGGCACAGCGGGAAGAAGCGGCGGCGCAGCGTATTTACAGTATTTTGCCGGAAGATCAGGGACGAAAAATGTTGGAGTTATGGCAGGAGTTTGAGAGGGGAGAAAGTGCAGAAGCCTGCTTTGCTAAAGTGTTGGATAAGGTGCAGCCTATTATGCTCAATGCTGCTACCGACGGCCGTGCTTGGCAGGAACATGAGGTGAAATTGAGTAAAATATTGCAACGGAATGAGAAAACTCCCAAGGGCTCACAAGTATTGTGGGAATATATGTTGCAGCAGTTTATTATGCCGAATGTGGAAAAGGGACGCATTGAAAAAGACTGCTGAGAATGGTTATAAAGGGAAGGGCTAATCACTAGGAACAATTTGCTAAGTGATTAGCCCTTTATTTTTATGACTTGAATCCTGCTAAGAAATGATTTTACTCCATTCATATTTTTCATTTCTTTTGATAACTTTGAAAAATAGTTTAAGATGTATAATTAAAGGGGATACATAATTTTTCTGTGTAAATATTTGGTAAGAAAAAACCAAGTGGGGGACTAGAAAAAATTTGCAGTCGATAGGATAACTATTTGGCAACCATACCAAAATTAAAAAGAAAAGCAAGAAATATTTTCTTAAGTTATTACTCTTGCAGTCTGGAAAAATACTGCTTTAATAAAGTAAGTACAAGATCTGTTGCTTCTGTAGATACTTTTGAATAAAATGTATAAAATGAAAAGAAAAGATTTATTCCGGAAAATGGTATACTTTTGACACTTCCATTTTCAATATAATAGTTATTGTGAGAAACAATATTTGGTAATATGGTAGCAAGGGAGATATCTTTTGAAACTAAATGAAATAAGTTCTCTTGGTGCATAGAACTGTAAGTCCGTTTTAGATGAAACTTATCCAGAAAATTTAAGTATGGAAATATGTCTTTTTCTGGGTAGAGCGTCAAAGTGAATTCTTTCAACTTTGCTGGTTTTAAATGCCTGTACTGTGCATAAGGATGGTTGCTGTTGAGAAAAATACATAACTCATCATTAAACAACGGAAAAAAAGAGAGATCTCTAGAGCGAATATCAGTCGTTAAGAATTTTTCTTTTTCTTTAGTATATCCATTGATAATGATAAAGTTGTTTTCTTCTGAAATATAGTCAAAAAGTTGTTCACCACGCGCTTCATATAAATGAATGGTGATATCAGGGTATAATTGTTTGCATTCTAAAATGATACTGGGCATAATAGCGTTACAAATGGAAGTCGGTGCAGCGACAACAACATGTCCGCTGATATATTTTTGAGAAGAGTCAGATAACAGAAACCATTTTTGGACAGTATGAAGTATATCTTCTGCTTCTATCAAAATTTGTTTACCACGAGATGTCAGTTCGACACCCTGTTTGGAGCGGAGTAATATAGGATAACCGAGCTCCTTTTCGAAAGCTGTCAAAGATGCAGAAAGTGCTTGTTGACTAATATATAATTTTTGAGCAGCTTGATTGATAGAAGAAGAATTTGCGACTTCAACAAAATATTCTAATTGTTTTATTTGCATAATTTCACCTCAAGTGTGTTATTACAATCTATTTTTGTATCATTGGTGAAAAATAATCTGTTTTGCACTGATAGGGAAAATTGATACAATGTGTGTAGAAAATATTTAGGATTTGTACATTTCTATTATAAATATTTCATATTACGTTGTAAATAAAAATCTGTATGGAGTCAAGGTAATTGCATTGTAAGGAATCATTCTAGAAAAGCAAGTAAATAGATCTTTTATTGAATTTCTATATATTTTAAGGAAAAAATATATAGAAAAATCTTTGGAGAAAGAATTTTAAATGCTGTTATTTTGACATTGAAGTATACCAGGAGGTAGATTATGAATCCATATTATCCACACTTATTTGAACCGTTAAAACTGAAAAATGGGATGACAATGAAGAACAGAATTGTTGCCTCTCCAACTCATCATAGTGCAGTCAGCAATCCACCAAACAACTTGTTTAACGAAACGGGATGTGCACTTTACGGAGAACGTGCTCAGGGTGGTGCTGCTGTTGTTACGATAGGAGAAGGAAAAATGGGAGATATGACGACCTGTGCACATGATAGTCATGTAAATTGTTATGAACCCAATGCTGTTTTTGCGTTTCACAATTATACATCTTTTGTGCATGGTTTTGGTGGATTAGCTTCGATTGAATTTAATCACGGTGGGCATTTCTCAAAAGAAGATCCCAAAAGTGCTTCTGCCTTTATGACACCGCAAGGCTGGTTTTCGAGGGAAATGACAGAAGATGATATGAATAGAGTTGCTGATCAGTATGCGAATGCCTGTTTGATGGCGAAAAAAGCAGGGTTTGATATGGTATGTTTACACTTTGCCCATGGTTGGTTGATGGGGGGATTTTTATCGCCAATGGTCAACCAGCGAACAGACCAATATGGTGGTAGTGTTGAAAACAGGTGTCGATTTCCATTGATGGTATTGAAGCGTATTCGGGAAATGGTTGGTAATGATTTGGCACTTGAGGTTCGTTTAAGCGGAGAGGAGTATGTTCCCGAGGGATTGCATATTGAGGATGTTGTAGAAATTGCAAAATTAATTGAAGATAAAGTTGATTTGATTCAGATTACCTGTGGGACACGCCTACATGCGGTGACACGAGCACTGATGCATCCAACTCATTTTGTGTCACATGGTCACAATGCTGTTTATGCTCGTAAAGTAAAAGAAGCTGTATCGGTGCCAGTTGGATGTGTTGGGGCTGTTACGGATCCAGAACTGGCAGAAAAGATGATTGCGGAAGGGTATTGTGATTATATTGTGATGGCACGGGCGTTGATTGCAGATCCAGATTGGGGAGAAAAAGCACGCTATGGTCATGCAGAACAGATTCGGCCGTGTATAAAATGTTTACGTTGCCTAGACATTACTGCTGGAAGAGTGAATACTGCAACAAGAGCAGTTTTGGATGACCCAAAAGCGGTACAGAAAACAGAATGTTCAGTAAATCCATTATTTGGAAATAACATGATAAAATCAAATTATCCTCCAGTAAAGGGAAATAAGAAAGTTGTTATAGTTGGAGGTGGTGTTGCAGGCATGCAAGCTGCATTAACAGCGTCGCAACGTGGACATGAAGTGGTACTATTCGAAAAACAAAATAAACTGGGGGGACAATTATTTTATGCGGATCATGTATGGTTCAAATCCGATATGAAAAAATATCGTGAATATATGGTGCGTCAAGTGATGGATTCGTCTGTCACAGTAAAATTGAATACGGAAGCCACTTCGGAGCTGGTACAGTCGGAGAAACCAGATGCGGTTCTTGTGGCAACAGGGGCAATTCCGATTATTCCACCGATAAAAGGGGTTGACAATCAAAATGTTGTGCCAGCGATTGAAGTCTTTGGAAATGAAGATAAACTAGGCAAAAAGGTTGTAATTGTTGGTGGTGGAATGGTTGGCTGCGAGACAGCACTGCACTTGACCAGCAAAGGGTATGATGTTGTAATTGTTGAAATGGGAGAAATATTGGCGCCAGATGCGATTTTTACTGAGAGGATGCATACGTTAGAGTATATGGAAAAAGATACCCATCTAACTTATCAAACATCGACCAAATGCGTTGAAATAAAATCAGATGGGATTCAGGTCTTATGCCAAGATGGAACAGAAAAGTTTATTGCAGCAGATTCTGTTGTTCTTTCAGCGGGAATGAAACCGGATGTGAACACCTTTGATATGTTTGATGACTGTGCGATTGATATAATCCGTATTGGTGATTGTAGTAAGACAGGAACGATTTATACAGCAGTGCATAGTGCGTTTGATGCGGCAAGTGTACGAATTTGACTGAAATAGAAAAAATGTTTGGTCCTGCTAAACTGATATAAAGAATATGGTGTGAAGCGGTATTAAGGCATAGGTAAATTGGGGTCAAAAAACGAAACTGCAAAGCTCTATACTTATACCCTTTGGAGTTTTTCTTCTAACAGTTTAGCAGAACTTTTGATATTAAGAAGGAGTTTTTACATTGAATACAACGACAAAGAAAACAATTGAGTGGGTTATTGCGCTGATTGTACCGATTTTTATTTTGCTGATTCCGAACAATGAAGTATTTACAACATTGTTGGCTAAATTTTTCTGCGTTACACTGATTGGAATATTCATATTATTGTTTGAATTAGCCGAGCCTGCAATTGTAGGGATATATTTTATTTTTGCATATTCATTAACAGGCATTGTGGAGTTGAGCAGTGCGTTAGCAACATTTAGTAGCGGTATAGTATTGCAAATAATATGTTGTTTGTTGATCGTTGAAATTGTTAGTAATACGTCATTGCTGGATAGATTAGCGTACAATTTGATAATGAAAACAGGGGGAAGCTATGCAGGTATTTTTATGGGCTTGGCGCTGATCGGGATCGTATTTGGAGTTTTGATTCCTTCTGCATCTGCAAGTATGATCGTACTGTTTTTAGGAATGGGGATTTGTAAAGGTTTAGATATAAAACCCTATTCCAATATGGCTGCTGGAATTATTGCAATGGCAGGGTTTGCCGTTGTCTGTGCGCAGCACTATCTGTATTCAGCAACTGGGGTCGGTGTTCCCCTAGCGTTATTGGAAAACGTGATTGAGAATTTTTCGGTCAACTATCTGCAAATATTTTCTAATAATATTGTGATGATTCCAGAAATCTTTATTGTTGCATTTGTTCTTACCAAACTATTCAAACCAGAACAGTCTATCAGTTCTAAAGAATATTTTCGTAAGAAACTAGATGATTTGGGATCATGGAAAGATGAGGAAAAAAAGAGTATAGTAGTATTGGTATGTATGTTTATGTTTTTTGTGACCAATAAATGGCATGGGTTAGACTTAACATATGGTTTTGTGGGTGCTTGCATTTTGTTTTATCTACCTTTCATCAATGTGGGAAGGAAAGAAAATTTGAAAGGTGTTAGTATTGATATTATTTTGGTAGTTTGTGGCTGTATGTTGATTGGAACGGCCGGTGCAGCAGCAGGAATCAAGGAGTTTATTACTGTGATTGTTGCGCCGCTCCTTCAAGGGGGGAATACAGTAGTATTTGTAGCTGTAGCATGGTTAAGTGGTGTTATTGCTAATATGCTAATGACGCCTTTGGCTTTAATGACTACTTTGACAATTCCTTTGGCACAAATTGGACAAACTATTGGAATTGATCCAGTTGTTGTAGCTTATATTTTAAGTCACACGGCAGACTACGTGTTATTCCCTTATGAAAGTACATCGTTCTTGATCATGTATGGATTAGGCATGATGTCGATGAAGCAGTTTGTAAAAGCGGCAGGTACATTAACACTTATTGGGGGGATATTAACAGTTGGTCTTTCGAGCGTTTACTGGCTATTTTTAGGCATAATGTAAGATAGAATAGAGAAAAGAGTAGAAAAAGAGTAGCTTCTGTGTAATACGGAAGCTACTCTTTGTGTTTTATATAAATATCGGACGAATATGTGAATGAAAATAAAATAGAAATATTAATCTGAAAGTCATGTAATGTATATAGCAGCGATATTTTGTGATTTTTTACCGAAAACAAAACATTTTTTCACAGAAAGTTTTTCTTAGCCCAAAAAGCAGGGTTTTTTCTTTATTAGTGGAAAAAATTTAGGTAAGAAAGAAAAATAGTGTCATATTTTTGTAAGCTATATGTAAGCCAGCGGTGCTATAATAAATAAAATTCAGATTTAAATATAAATTTGGAAAATAGAATAATAAAGGTGGATATGTTTTTGATCAGAGCATTATTTCGATTGATTCATAAACTTGTTGCACTGGCTGTAGTGCTGGTGCTGGCACTGGGATTGTTCTTGGTGTATGAAGGATATCAAATTTATGAGCAGGCAGTGGAGGAGACTCCAGTGCAGCAAGTAATGGAACAAATTCAGAGTCAGCCGCATTATACAACATTGGACAATATTCCTCAGATTTATTGTAATGCAGTGATTGCTACAGAGGATCATCGTTTTTATATTCATAAAGGAATTGATGTGATTGCCATTACGCGTGCTTTGTTGCATGATATTCAAGCAGGAAAAATGGTGGAAGGCGGTAGCACTATCACACAACAGTTGGCGAAAAATCAGTTTTTCACGCAAAAAAAGGAACTGACGCGCAAAATTGCCGAGGTGTTTATGGTGCGGGAAATAGAAAAATTGTATGACAAAGAAGAAATTTTAGAGTTGTACATTAACAGCATTTATTATGGAGAAGGATACTACTGTATTTATGATGCCAGCATGGGCTATTTTGGAAAAATTCCTGCAGAATTGAGTGACAGTGAATGTGTGCTCTTGGCAGGAATTCCCAATGCACCGTCGGTGTATGCGCTTACTGTCAATGAAGAATTGGCGCGGCAAAGACAGAAGCAAGTAATACAAGATATGATAACATGGGGTTATTTGACAAAGGATGAGGCCGCTGCTTTAGCGCAATAAATTCCTGAAAAAAGGATACGCTATATTGGGCTGAATTTTTCGAATTTTAGTCATTGTACCAAGCTTTCAAACATATACTGCATAATAAAAAATACTCCGTTCGAAGTGGGCGAGGGAGGTACATTATGCAGGAATATATCGAAAAGCGTGTGTTGGAGATTTGTGATTATATTATTCAGACGGGAGCTACCGTGCGTCAGGCGGCAATGCAGTTTGGTGTGAGTAAATCTACCGTTCATAAGGACTTAACAGAACGATTACTGGAACTGAATAAAGAGCAATATGAAAAGGTAAAAGCTGTATTGGATAACAACAAAGCGGAACGACATTTGCGGGGCGGCGAAGCTACCAGGCAGAAATATGCTCATCAGGCGCAATTGTGGTCAAAAGGTGAGAAAAATAATGATTTTGCCAGAAATATGACTTGTATTCACAACGAAAAAATACTAAAATAATAATGTTAAAAAAGAGTACAAGAAAAAGAATCTATAACAATATAAAACAATTTGGATATTTCACAGGTACTTGATTGGTAGAAACAGAACGTTGGTATATAGATAGATTAAGATGTAAAAGGAGCGAAAAAATAATGTGCTTTTTTAAAGGAGAAGATATTGCAGTAGATTTGGGAACAGCCAGCGTGCTGGTTTATGTAAATAAAGAGGGAATAGTGTTGAATGAGCCTTCGGTAGTTGCAATAGACAATAATACAAACCGTGTGATTGCGGTAGGAACAGAGGCTCGTGAAATGTTGGGACGTACACCAGGTAACATTGTGGCAATTCGTCCATTGCGGGACGGTGTCATTGCGGAGTATGACGTGACTGAGAAAATGCTGAAGTATTTCATCAGCAAAGCAAGCAAAAAGAAATCCTTTGTGAAACCGCGTGTGATGGTGTGCATTCCTTCCGGCGTGACTAGCGTAGAGGAACGTGCTATGAAGCAGGCGTCTCTAGCTGCTGGGGCGAAAGAGGCATATCTAATTGAAGAGCCGGTTGCTGCGGCATTAGGTGCAGGGATTGATATTTCGGAACCTAATGGCAGTATGGTTGTGGATATCGGCGGTGGGACTACTGATATTGCTGTAATGTCTTTAGGCGGCGTAGTTTGCAGTAAGTCCATTCGTGTGGGCGGCGATAAATTTGACGATGCCATTGTGCGGTATATTCGCCGTTATCACAATTTAGTAATTGGGGAACGGTCTGCGGAAGAAGTGAAAAAGGAAATCGGCAGCGCTTACCCAAGTCTGCGGGCTGGCGAAACATCGGAGTTGAAGGGACGCGACCTGATCAGCGGGCTACCGAAGACGGTGACAATTTCTGCGGAGGAAGTAAACGAAGCCATACAAGAACAGATTGAAGATATCATTGCTGCAGTGAAGGAAGTATTGGAGAAAACTCCACCAGAACTGGCCAGTGATATTATGAATCGCGGCATCGTCATGACCGGAGGCGGCTCTCTGCTGCACGGGATGGATATTTTGGTATCGGAACGGACAGGTTTGCCGACATATATACCCGAGGATGCGATTTCTTGCGTGGCGATTGGTACAGGCTTAGCATTGCAAAATATAGATGTGCTGCGCGGTTCGGAGAAAAAAGAAATTTATTGATATCTGCTGTAAAGAGAAGCTTGGTGTAGACTATTTGTAATAGTCGTTTCATTTGAATCTTGCGGGGGAAAGAAATGCTGCACAGCTTTCTGGCAAAGTGATACTGCTGTGTGCGAGAATCAATGAAATAAGCGAGGCAAGAAGAAATGAACGAAAAGAGATTAAGGTGGATTCTGTTCTTTTTTGTGATATTGGTTGGTTGTTTTACGAGTATTTGGCTAAAAGATTTGAATGCAGAGCAATTGTTGTTTAATTTACATGTTTCCATGAAAGGGGCTAATGGCAGCGCTGTATGGCGTTGCTTGCTGTTTGCTGTTTCGAATGCGGCTATTGTCTTGTTGGTGGTTGTTGGCTTATTGCGTTGGTGCCAGAAAAAAGGAATTGCGCAACCACTTTTGCGATTTTTGGACAAGATATTGGCGCGAAAGCGTGCAGTGGTGGCGGGTTCTGTGATTGTGTGCTTGCTTTGCGCAAACTACAATTTGGAATTTGTTAATTTTGTGCGGCATCAAATGATTGTTACGACGATTTATCAGGAGCAGTATGTAGAGCCTAGAGAGGTGCAGTACCAGTTCCCGAAAGAGAAACGAAATCTCATCTATATTTTTTTGGAATCTATGGAGGTTACTTACACCAGTACACGGCAGGGTGGTGCAGAAACGTATGATTTGATTCCTGAATTGCGTAACCTTGCGCAGGAAAATATAAATTTTTCGCCCAATATAGGTTTTGGCGGCAGCTTCACTTTGCCAGGGACAACTTGGACCATGGCGGCCATGGTAGGGCAGACCTCCGGCCTGCCCTTAAAGTTACCTTTTGATGGAGAAAAATATTATGGGAATTATAGCAAAATGCTGCCCGGTGCATGGACGTTGGGCGATATTTTGGGAGAGGCAGGCTATCATCAAGTATTGATGATGGGCTCTGACAGCAGTTTTGCCGGACGAGGCGATTATTTTTCACAGCATGGTAATTATGAAATTAATGATTATAATACTGCGCTGGAAGATCATCGGCTATCGGAAGATTATCACGAATTTTGGGGCTATGAAGACCGCAAGCTGTTTGCCTATGCAAAAGAAGAATTGCTGCGTTTAGCGGCGGAGGACGAGCCCTTTAATCTGACGTTATTGACAGTCGATACGCATTTTGAAGATGGATATGTATGCCCTTTGTGCGCTGATACTTACAGCGACCAATATGCTAATGTGATTCGTTGCTCCAGCAGTCAGGTGAATGACTTTGTGCGGTGGATTCAAGAACAGGATTTTTATGAAAATACGACAATTGTGATATCGGGGGATCACCTTAGTATGGATAGCAACTTTTTCAATAAGGTTGATGATGACTATCCGCGGCAGGTGTACAATTGTGTGATCAATCCGGCTGTGGAGGATTCCAATGTCCGTGAAAAAAATCGTGTATTTACGACGTTGGATTTATTTCCGACGACACTGGCTGCCCTGGGAGTAACATTTGAGGGAGATCGTCTGGGGCTGGGGACAAATTTGTTTTCACAGACGCCTACCTTGGCGGAGGAACTGGGGCTAGATGAACTCAGAGAACAACTCTCCCGATATTCGAATTTTTATAATTATCATTTCCTGTATACAAATTAAATAACGGCATAGAAAGAACTCTGCTCATCATTGAAAAACAGTGGTGAGCAGAGTTCTTATACGTATATGCTTTTTGGGGGTGGAGAAACCGTGATATTGGGGGAACAAAATAAAATCACCGCCTGGGCGGGGCGGTGATTTCCAAAAGAAAAGGTAAAAATGTTGGAGGGAACAATGAATAATTTATTCATGTTCTACAAGTAAAATTATACAATAAATCTTTACTCTGTGTGTCAGCAAATAGTTACAACAAGATTAAGAAACTTTGAGAAACTTATGTGTGCCGTCATAATTGCCATTCTTTCGTCAATACATTACAAAAAGTCGGTAAAGGAATCGCTCCTATTTTGTGGAAAAAGATAGGAGATACTTTTTGGATGGGGGATTGTAAGATGCAAAAAAAAGGATGGCTTGTGTTGTTGTGTTTGCTTTTAGTGGCAGGTGCGGCCAGTGACCATTACAGCAGCCAGCAGGAGAGGGAAAACGGACAAGGTGGAGTTACCGTAACAGCGCCGTTTCATCCGCAATATACCTCCAATGATATTCCGCAAAGCAGTGTAGACGTCGTAGCAAGGCTGTGTAATATCAGTGGATTCCGTAAACAATATCACACCAGTGGCAGCGGGCAGCATATTGCACTGATTGACAGTGGGATTGATTTGAGTCATGAAGCACTGCGAGATAATCAGAACGGCAGCACAAAGGTGATAGTGTATCGCGATTTTACCCAGGAAGGCATGTTGTACAGTCAAGCAGTGTCTGTACAAGATAATAAGGTGGCGATTAGTGGGACTGCATATTATGTTGGGAATATTGTTAATAATGCGCAACAGTATCGAATTGCTTTTTTGAGGTTGGGGGAGATACAACCCAAGATATTTCCAGATACGGAGCAACAACTGGCAGTACTGATTGTCGCAGAAGGAGCACAGTATGATTGTGTCTATATTGATACAAATCAAAATTGCGATTTTACTGACGAAACGGCGTTACATTGCTATCAGGAAAAGAAAGAGCAGCTCACATTACATAGCGCAGGGTATAACTTGAATTTAGCGCTCACGAGCATTGCCGAGGATGGTAGCCAATTGCAATTGACAGCAGATACTTTGGGGCATGGTACATTTTTGGCTGGCCTGATAGCTGCCAACGGAGCAGACTATCAGGGATTAGCGCCGCAAGCACAGTTGTGTGTGTACAAAATTTTTAATCGTGAGGGACAGTCTTCCCAAATTCAGTTAGCGCAGGCAATTCGTGCGGCTATTCTGGATGGAGCAGATTGTATTAACTTGAGTCTGAGTATTCCTAAGGATGAAGCAATCTGCCCAGAATTGGAAGAAATGTTGAATCAGGCAAGAGCGGCAAATATACCCTTGATTGCAGCGGCGGGCAATTATGGACCGGGTAAAAACACCATTGCCTATCCTGCACGAGCAGAATCGGTCCTCGGTATTGGCAGTTATGTAGCGCCAGAAATGTATGCTCAGGATAAAGCATTGATGCTGCAGAAACCGTTCATTACGGATTATAGTGGTCGGGGAACACAGGATGGTGCTTGTGCTCCATTGTTAGTAGCACCGGCTGGGATGCTTTCCACAGTGCCGGCATGGTATTCGCAATCTTATTTATATGATTATGGTACCAGTATTTCCGCAGCAGTAGTAACAGCTGCGGTTACTCATGTACAGGAAGCTGCAAAAAAAAGGAATCTATTAATTTCTGTAGAACAATTACAGGATCTGCTGGCTTCTTGGGCGCGGGATTTAGAATTTTCAGCGGCAGAGCAGGGATATGGTGCGTTGCGCTTGGGAAAGCTCCCTTACCAAACAGACAAGATATTAAAGCGGGATGGATTACGGACCCAGACGGTAGTTTACAAAAAAGAAGATGTATTAACCTGGCAGTTCCATATTTCTCAAGGACAAAGCCAATCTTGGTATGTACAGGTGGAACCGGGTATGAAAGGACTTTCTGCCATCATCCAGATTAAGCAGCAGCAGCCCAGTACGGAGCAGGAGCATTTGATTGCTATGGGGCGGTGTCGAATCAGCTTATATGATCCAGAAGGGAGCTTAGTGGAGGAAACGGAGTATCTGGGTGCCTCTTACAGCCGTGAGATTGTCACAAGCGGCGCAGTGGAAACGCAGCATCCCAGTGCAGGAATATGGGAAATTGTAGTCACTTCTGCGGATAATTTGAGTCAGTATAATCATGTTGCCAGTGAAGGGGTGTTGAAAGTGGAGTTGAAATAAGGAAGCTGCATTTTTGTGAAGATGAGCAGCTATGTCAAGAAGAGGGAGGAACGAAAGGGGAGCCGCCTAAATTATTTTGTGCGGCTCCCCTTAGTGGTAAATAGAAATATACAGAATATCAAGATGAAAGTGGTTTAAATTAAATTGATATCCTCATTTTGAATTACTTTTTTTACAGTACGCATGGAGCACATCTTCCCGCACATAGTACAACTGTCCTGATGCTCCGGTGTGGATTCAGCCCGATATCGCCGTGCCTTTTCTGGATCCAGCGCCAGCTCAAACTGTTTCTCCCAATCCAAAGCAGCACGGGCCTTGCTCATAGCATCATCCCATTCCCGCGCACCAGGTACGTTTTTAGCAATGTCACCTGCATGAGCAGCAATTTTAGCTGCAATAATGCCTTCCTTCATAT
>OFFL01001345.1_pt1 | contig 18419 bp, 17 predicted proteins | sample 1521391 | NCBI WGS metagenome assembly OFFL01 (sample SAMEA3504082, study PRJEB24116) | mouse gut metagenome | biome: mouse gut; feature: mouse-associated habitat; material: faeces | place: Denmark | collected 2011
TCCGTGACGTCTCAGGACACGCCTCTGGAGGGAGAGGCGGAAGGGCTGGCATATTATGGATTTCCCTGGTCCGGCCGGGATTATTCTTATCAGGGGAAGACAGAGGAATATTTTGTGTTTATGACAACTGACACAGAGCGGACAGCCCGTCAGATCATAAGCACGTATGAACTGCGCCCGGAAATCGAGGAAGACTTCCGCCAGATGAAGGATTTCTGGAAAATAACGGATTTTAAAAGCACCCAGTATAACTATATTACCTATCATATAGTAATGACGCTGATAGGGTATCTATATTTCCAGGTCTACAAAAATATGGAGGAAGGAAAATCACATATAGGAAAATCACTGCCAGTAGTGATGAAAAACTACAAAGAGAGCAGACCAAAATCAGTGGTCATATATTCAGGGCAGTATTTTGGAATATTTCCCTTCCTGGAATTTTTACAGCTCTATGCAGAATGTACGCTAGAAGCAAGGCAGCTTCTTGATCCGATCTTGGCTAAAGTATAGCAGGCTTTTGGTAAAATCACCAAAAGCCTAATTGAAGTTCACGTTTTGTGCCTCCACAGTAACAGTTCAGCCTCCGGCTTCCTGTTACAGGCATCAGGCCATGCAGAATCACTTCGCGGTGTCATCCCCACATACCGTGGCTTGATGCATCTCTACTGCTACGTGTTCAGGCTGAACTGTCACCCTCCACAAGCCAATGAGTATTGCACACAAAATGCTAAAATTACTTTGTGCCTGCAGGATACCGCTTTGCCAGTTCATTAACTGCAAGTGCCCCTGCCAGAAACACAATACTGGATATGCATGAAAACACCGCACCTGCTTTTTCCAGCATCCATGACATGACAACAGGGCCTGAAACAAACCCCAATGTTCTAAACTCCGCCAAGCTGAAATATGCGCTTTTCGCATCAGCCGGCGCAATCACATCAATTTGAATGTCCAGTCCTGGAATCGTAACCACTTCTCCTACACTGTAAACAAATACGCCCAAAATGAAAACAATCAGTCCCCTTTCCCCCAGCAAAAAGGCAAATGCAAACAATGCGAAACCAAGCTGAAAGCACATAATACCCTGCTTTATTGAAAGATTCTTTTTCTCTTTCTTATTTCTGGAAATTGAGTATATTTGAAGCAGAATCCCAAACAAAGAATTTAACGCCAGAAGAAGTGAATAAACATTGGCAGGATTTTCATAAACTGTGTCTAATGCCAGCGAATACACGGACTCAAATTGAGAAAAAACAATAAAGACTATGGTACCGCTTATAATATATGCCCAAAGCTTTTTATTTCGCGCTGTTTCAAATCGTTTCCTTCCTTTCACACCTGAGGAAACTATCACGTCACTGTTTATTCTTGGCATAAAAAATATCGGAATACATGCTGCGGCAAACAAACCAGAGGACAGATACAGGCAAAACTCATACCCACATAAAGCTGATATCCATCCGCCTGCCAAAGGCCCCAAAAGACCCGCAACGCAGATAACCAGATAACGCATGCGATGGACAAATTCAATGCCACTTGTGTCATTTGCTGCTTGTGCAAAGATGCTTTTTATAATGGGCTGGTAAAGCAGCTCTGCCAAACCGTTTAGTATGCCTGCCAGCAGCAATCCCTTCCACTCCTTAAAAACCACATAAAATATATAGCAGACTGCCATAATACATACTGCAAGAAAAAGGGATTGCTTTTTTCCGAGCATACGCTCTATTTTAGGCGTCAGAAGTCCGGAAAAAAATCTTATCATATTAGGCAGCGCCACGATAACTGATGTCAGCAGAATCCCTGCTTTACTATTGATATAAAGCGCAAAGATCACAAGTGACATATAAGAAGAAAATGAAATCAGCAAAAAAATCATTGCTGCCGATATAAGGGTTTTTCTGTTATAGTGCTTCATAATCTCCACTTCCTTCGCCTCTATGGATTATTTTTGTTTTACAGTTCTCTACTTCTAAACCGTTGACTAGTTCATCAATTATTATTTTGGGGTCACAATTTGTTCCACAAGTAAATGCATCTGCAAATAGAGCATTCTTTTCTGGATAGGTATGAACCGAAGTATGCGATTCACTCAAAAGCAAAACAGCAGAAAAACCAGATGGTAAAAATTGCTTACACAACACACCTTCACATTTTGCTCCACAAAGCTTTACTCCTCTCAGCAATATTTTTAAAATTAAACTCTGATCATTTATTAGATGATCAGAAACCCCATACATCTCACTAATTATATGTGTACCAATAAATATATGTTCATCCATACGCTAAACCTCTATTATCAAAAATCAAGATTACTTATGTATTCATTATAAACATTAGCATTTCGTACATATTTCATTAAAGCATCCTGTTCAGATTCAGGAGAAAGAAAGTACAATAGATTAACATAGTTGTACCATCCCAATTTAGTAAGTGCTATTCTGTCCTCATGCTCAACCACCATTTCTGCATCAATTAGTTGCTTTATTTTACTGCTTAACTCATCATTGATATATTGAAAATTAATTTTATCTTTATATGCAACACCATGATATGGCAAATGTAACACAATTCCTCTAATTTCTGTTAATGATTTCGGATAAACTCCGATGCCAGCAATAGGAAGCTCTCCTTTCTCCAAAATATCAATATATTTTTTGATATTTGCTTGATTACTTATTACATATTCATTAAGTACCGAATATCCGACTGCACCAAATGCAATCACTTCATGACCTGCATATCCGTAAACACTTTCATGGTACTGGAACGTATATTTATCATTCACAAAATCCCCTGAACTACTATTGTCCGAACAACGATAATAACCATGTCCATTATGCGGTTTAAATCCATTCTTATCCAAGTATTCATAAATAGCAACATTGTATAAATATTTATTTAAACCATTTGTAACTGTATAATGTTTTTTTGTATATTCATCCTGCAAGCTTTTTTGTATTACCCCATTATTAATAGGGTACACATCCATATGTGATGTGTCCAACTGTCGAGCTTGTTTTAGCTGCATGGAATCCACCTGCATAAACCCTTAAAGGTATATATACTGCCTCAAACACAATTCCAACAACGATATTTCCCATTATCCAGCTTACAAATAAAACTGTTAAAACATCTTCAAATAAATATATAATTCTTTGAAGTCCAAGAATTACAATTTTATCATTTGAATCGTTTATGTAGCCCCGTTTATAAAATGAATAAATAATTTTATCCATTTTTATACCTTCTTAAGTGCCCAAACTGTTCGTCAAACTCTTCTTGATAGTACCTCCGAGCACACGTTGTATTAACAGCTATTGTTGCCATTATAATTGTCAGCTTAAATAGAAGCATAGAAAATTTTTCTTTATTTTTTTTCATCTTGTCCCTCCCTTTGATACACATTACAATACAACATTTTTATCCACTTTTTTCTTAAAAGGAAAAAATTAAGACATAAACGGAAAAAGTCACATAAGTTTTACTCATGTGACTCCGACATATAATACAATATCTATCTTAAAAAAATCTCCTGTATTACTGATTTCCATTATTCCTTTATATTTGTCCACTACTGCTTGTACATTAACTAAACCAATTCCGTGGTACCCTTTGTTCTTTTTTGTACCAGGAAATTTTCCTCTACCACGTTTTAATATTCCATCGTATGAATTATGGACACCGATATAAAAAACCCCCTTATTATATTTCAGTTTTATAGATATTTGTTTATTCTTTGCTCCTTGCACAGCTTCTATGGCATTATCTAATAAATTACCTAATACAATATTTAAGTCAAAATCTGATATAAAAACATGATCTGGTACTTCTATCTCAACATTAGGACAGCAAAAATCTCCTGTTCGTTCTAGCATATAATTAATTATGCTATCAATTGCCATATTACCCGATTTCGCATATTCATTCGAAACATCCAATCCACTTTCCAACCTATCAATATAAGACAATGCTTCATTGCATTTTTCCTCCATCAAATATGCTTTAAGCAACAACATATGATTTTTTAAATCATGACGGATTGACCTAATTCTTTGCTGCGACTGACTTATTATATCAAATTGGTTTATATACATCTTTACTTGTTGCTCCATAATACTTTTTTGAATCTTCTCTCCATAAGCTTCTATCGTTTTTTCAAAAAGGTAATACACTCCCACATTCATAAGGCATATAATAGTCAAGCCGATCATGGCCCTAGCTCTATCTATTGAATCAGATATCACAATAATTTCTGCAACAATCCCACTTCCTACAGAAATAAAAATCATATTTAAATAACTACTTCCAGGTAAACATACACTTTTATCAATAGTGAAAAATCTCTCTATCAGCAGAATAATAATTAATGCTAACAAAGCCGCACAGATACCTTGAACCGCTTCATTCTCCACAGAGGCTTTTCCTCGTCCAAATACAAGCCATACTACATTTTCTGCACCGATTACCAAAACAATTGATGCCACTGCAGCCATTATTTTTTTAATTCTTCCTCCCTCGAACAAAAAATAAGCTATAAACAGCAATCCAAAAAACAATGAAGTTGTCGTCAAATCCAATATATGAAACATGTAGTAAACATACCAGTTGATAAACCAAACCAGCGCATATATGAAACACTTAATTGCTGCATTCATATGTCTGGGATGTAAAAAAAGCTTAATAACACGGATATTGACATACAAACTCAATATATTAAACACAGCACTAAATAACGCCTCATAACACTCCATAATTAATATCTCCCAAGTTTGTTTATTTGCAATACTCGTTGCCGTACTTTCTTACGTAGAGGTTGGCTAATCGGAACAATTGTTCCATTAGTCATAACCACCTCCTTCACACGGAACTCAGACACATAATTTACGTTAATTATATAAGATTTATGAACTGTTAAAAAACCACTTCCTTTAAGCTGTTTTTCTACATCTGACATTTTTCCGTAAAATTCCTCCTCTTCCTTTCCACTAATTACAATCCGCACTTTTTTGCCAGAACACTGAAAAAACATAATTTGATTTATATTTATCCAATATGAAGATTTTCCAAAATGATACTCAAAGAACATTCTCCCTTCTGAAAAAAGCTGTCTGTATTTACACATAATCTTTTCAATGTCTTCTTTTTTTATAGGTTTAACTAAAAAATCCATTGGTCTATTCTGAAAAAGCTGCATTGCATAATTTTCTTTTGATGATATGTATATAATCTGCGTTACTTCATTTGCCTTTTCTGCACGTATCATCTGCCCTACTATTATTCCATTTATCTGCTGCAATTCTATGTCAAGAAACAATATATCAAAGGCTGATTCTTCCTTCATATACTTCAAATAATCCTCCCCCGAAAAAAAAACCTCTGATTGAATCTCTATTTCTTCTTGTTGAGCATATTCCTCTAAATATTTTTCAATTTGTCCACAAAACAAATAATCATCATCACAAATTCCAATCCTATACATGATTCACTCTCCAGTATATATATTAAATCTATACATACATTCATCATTAGTTTCTTCCCTGACAGCCGTCTCTATCTGCATTACCCCTTTTTATGTTTTGTCTTTACATGAAGCTGTATTTCGTAGGGATTTAAAAACTCTTCTTTTTCTCCCTCCAAAAGGGTATAGCGGTCATGCAGATGATATACCTGCTCATCTCTTGTATGGTTGATGACAAACAGCCATACTTTGTCATCGCTCTCGCGTGTCATCATCTCCACACCATCTGCTGCCGCGCCAAGTGTCTCAATATCACTTGCCTTGGCAAAATATGCCATCAAATCCTCCATTAGCTCTTTGCCGGGTTCTGTGCCCACATACCACGCAACGCCTTCTCCATACATATGTTCCGTTATCGCGGGAGATTGTTTATAAAAGCTTGTTGAATACTCCGCTATCAGACTGGCTCCCTGAAGCGTTATAATGTCACACCATTTCTCAATCACATACTCTTTCTTGCCATACAATACGCCCCCCTTTTTTCCAAGGAGACAGTCATATTCTGGTATTTCAATCCCGCAAAGCTCTCCAAGGCGTCCTGGAAGTTCCATGTCTGTCATGCACAAATTCGTCTCATCTTTGACACCTGTACGCATTGTCAGCACCAGATGTCCACCATTTTTTACATACTCCATATAGTGCTGTTCAAGCCGTGGATTCATCAGATATTGCAGCGGCGCAATCACCAGTTTATAGTTCGTCAAATCATCCATACCCTGTACAAAGTCAACAGGAATTTTCTTTTCGTACAGTGCTTTATAATATTTGTTAAGATGTTCTACATATCGAAGCTCTGGGTGATTTGGCTGAATATCAAACGCATAGTTTTGCCGAAAACTGTGCACAATCGCCACTTGCGGATTTGGCATCGCTCCCTCAAATTCATCCATGTATGGCGCAAAGGTTTGTATCAGTGTTTTGGCTTCCTGATAAGTCCTTCCCGGATTTCCGCTATGACCTAATATTCCATGCCAAAACTGCTCCGTTCCCATCGCACAAGTGCGCCATCGAAAAAATAAGATGCTATCTGCTCCATGCGCTACAGACTGCATTGCCCATGCTGCCATCTGTCCTGGTTTGGGTGCTCGTGCCATATATTCCCATCCTGCAATGCCCGCCTGCTGTTCCATCATCCAAAACGGTTTTTTCTTATATCCTCGCACAACATCATAGGAAGCAGCAATTTCGCTATCAGGCTGGTGCGGAGTTTTCTGCCAGTACCCTGCCGGATAACTATCATTGGATACAAAGTCTAGCAGCGTACCCAAATCATAATAATTGACTTTCTGATTGAATCCCATATAGTTGTGTGTAATAAACTGATTGGGGCAGTACTCCCGAATAATATCCGCCTGCCATTTTGCAAAATTGACAATCAAATCCGAGCAATAGCATTTCCAATCCAGCAAAGCGGAAGGGTTTTCGCCTGCTGCTGTGATAAGCGGCGGAATTATCTGTGAAAAACGATGATATCCCTGACTCCAAAATGCAGTTCCCCATGCGTCGTTGAGTGCTTCAATTGTTCGATACTTAACCGCAAGCCATCTCTGAAATTGCAGTCTGCAAGAACCGCACATACACAAATCCTCATGCGAATTGCCAAGTTCATTGTCTATCTGCCACCCGATCACTCCTGGATTCTCAGCAAACCTTTGGGCATATGCCGTCACAAATCGTTTAATGTGAACACGGTATGCCTTATTGGAATGGCAATTATGATGCCTGCCGCCAAAGTATCTGCGTCTTCCATGGTGGTCTATCGGCTGAATTTCAGGGTTTTTCTCAATCATCCAGGCTGGCGGCGCCGCGGTCGGTGTTCCCAGAATTGTTTTGATACCATACTGATTCAAAAGCGCCACTGCTTCTTCTAACCACTCAAACTGAAACAGCCCTTCCTGTGGTTCCATCTTAAACCATGAAAATTCTGCCATCCTGACAACCTGCACACCCATTTCCTGCATCAGTTTTGCATCTGTTTCCCATCGCTCCCGCGGCCAATGTTCCGGATAATAAGCAACTCCAAAATGTATGCTCATCCTTACTGTCTCCTTTATTATAAGTTCCGCTCCACCCTTCCTGCGCCTGGGTTGCCAGAGCAATTCTTTCCTTTCCATTCTCTCTCGTCAAGAATTGCTCTGGGCGCAGTCCGGGGAGAGCAGTTTTGCGTTTTCTACAGTTTTGTTACAAGGTTTTCTACAAGTTTTGCGCAATGGGCCGCCGCGGCGCGTTCAAACTCAGGATAGTCCATATGTGCACTGCCGTCCGCCTTATCTGAAATCGCACGAATCACGACATAAGGAAGCTGATTCAAAAATGCAGCGTGTGCAATTGCCGCCCCCTCCATCTCAGCGCAAAAACCATCAAACTGCTGAATCAGCCTGTCTTTCACAGAACCGTCAGAAATAAACTGATCGCCGCTGACAACGCGCCCCTCATAGACACCAATCTCTGGATTTACTTCCTTGCAGACTGCCATCGCTTCTTCGACAAGCTTTCTGTCCGCCTTGAAAAAAGAAGTCTCCATCTGCGGAATAATCCCTGGTTCATAGCCAAGTCCACTGACGTCCATATCATGTTCACATGCGTCCGTTGACACCACAATATCACCAATATTAATCTCTGCTCTAAGAGAACCTGCCACTCCTGTATTGATCACGGTATCCACATCAAACAAATCCGCTAATATCTGCACACAAATGCCTGCGTTTACCTTACCAATCCCACATTGTACTATGACAACTTCCTTGCCGTTTAAACTTCCCTCATGAAACTTCATGCCAGCCTTTTCCACAACATTTTTGCATTCCATTTTTGACTTCAGCTCTGAAACTTCAAGCTCCATCGCACCAATTATTCCTATTTTTTTCATGTCTTGTTCCCTTCTATCATAAAAATAAACAATCTCTCGCTCAATGGCTCAGATTTCCGATTACGACTTACTGCGGATATACAAGCCTGTCCTCTTTGATATTGTACAGCACATTGTCCAGATAACGTTTTGCCAGATAATTTGCCATTCCTAAATTCATATCCAAATAATTTCCGCAGTCTTTAGGACTTGCTCCTGGCACTTCATCATGAAAATCACGAATAAATTCATATAACTCAATCATCAGCGGCACAATCTCTTTGGATTCATAATCGCCTGCAAGCAACAAATAAAATCCTGTGCGGCATCCCATTGGACCGAAATAAATTGTTTTGTCCTTGTATTCTTTGTGATTTCTTAAAAATGTCGCCGCCAAATGTTCAATGGTGTGAACCTCTGCAGTGTTCATCACAGGTTCTTCGTTGGGCGAGGTCATTCTTAGGTCAAATGTTGTGATGGTGTTTTCTCCCACCGTATCTTTTCTCGAAACATATACTCCTGGCTGCAGTTTGATGTGATCAATTGTAAAACTTGTTATTTTCTCCATTATAAACCTCCTATTTATAGTCGCTGCGCGACAGCTCTTAAGGGTAATGCCACTTCGACACACCTGTTCTGAGAGAAACTTTCATTCGAAAACACTCTCTTTAAAGTTTCTCTCGTGTGTCTTCGTGACCTTTTTATAGTCGCTGCGCGACAGCTCTTAAAGGACGAAACTACCTATACTACAAAATTTCTCTCTTGTCCTGCAAGAAAACTTTCGATATTTTTGTAAACTTCCCTTGCACAGCGCTCCCTTGCTTCATGGCTTCCCCATGCCATATGCGGTGTAATCAAAAGCTTCGTACTATCCTTCATTGTCCCAAGCGGATTATCTGCCGCGATAGGTTCTTTGTCAAGCACATCCAAGCCTGCTGCCGCGATCTGCCCTGCTGTCAGTGCATCATACAAAGCCTGCTCGTCCACAACGGGGCCTCTTGCCAAATTGAGCATAATTGCGGTCTTTTTCATCTTAGCAAAGGCTTGCGCATTCATCATATGGCGTGTCTGTTCAGTCAAAGGACAGTGCAGCGATAAGATATCAGATTCCGCAAGCAGGGTCTCAAAATCAACCTCTTCAAAGTCTGCTGTATGATTCTTGCCAGATGCAGAATAATAAATCACACGGCAGCCAAACACACTTGCAATCTGCGCCACTTTGCGTCCAATATTGCCAAGCCCTGCAATTCCCCATGTCTTTTTGTCAAGCTCTGTGAAAAATGGTTCAAAGCAGGTAAACATGGGCGATTTCTCATACGATCCATTTTTCACATAAGTATCATAAACAGGAAGCTTTTCCAGCAAATACAATGCCATTGCAAAGGTATGCTGTGCCACTATCGGCGTCGAATACCCCACCACATTTGTCACATGAATCCCCCGCGCCTTGCAATACGCTAAGTCTACATTATTATACCCTGTTGCAGACTCACAAATCAACTTTAAGTTTTGGGCATTCTTTAACGTCGACTCGTTCATAGGGGCTTTGTTGGCAATCACAATATCTGCATCCACCACACGCTCTGCGATTTCATCTGCTGCTGTATTATCATAATAAGAAACTTCACCAAAATCATCAAAAAATGTGATATCAATATCGCTGCCAAGACTCGCCTTTTCCAAAACCACTAATTTCATAAGCTATTTTCTCCTTTTGTTTCATACGTACTCATTTCGAGCGTACATTCATCAAATTCCAATCTGATAGAGTTATCTTATCACATTTTGATGTCCTGTCTCAAGCAAAATTAAATTCTTATATATTTCTTTCATCAATACACTCAAAGCTTATTTCATCATCATGAATGGTGATGTCAATCATACGGCTGCTGTACTTTTCCGCAATCGCATGAATTGTTTTTTCCATGTCATCTTCTGACATTTTTAAAATCTGATCCAAACTAGATGATTCCCAAAACGCCTCTATACTCCTTCGCATTCCGCCAACATAGTCGTCCCGCTCGCCGATGCTGACCTTTTCCCTATCTGAAATATGATATGAATATGTGCAATACAAAGAACACCATGCAAGTCCCTGGGTATCCTCTTTGCTTCTCAAAAGAATATTAGCACAAACATCCTGCAGCGGCTCATTTTTCGTGATACTTCTGACGTACTCTTTATTTTCCATCCATGACAGGTCTATTGTCACTGAAACAAAGAACTTCTCATCATCTGTTAACGCTACATGATAATCATTGCAAACAACATCATCCATAATCCGCTCCATTCGCTCATAATTGTCATTGCTCCATTCCAAAAGCTCCGAATTAAATTCCGCTATGGACTTTGAGCGGTAATCTGGTGTTTTCAGTGCAAGCAGACTTGCATAGTCCTCCTCTGTAGCAGGCACACCTTCGCGAATCGGCTCGTACTCTGCACGCTGATCATTATCCGTTTGTTCCTTAATAGATTCTGCCGTCACTTGTTTGCGTATTTTTGTCAATTCTTTCATCTCATCCTCAGTAGCTTCCCGCAGTCCGACAATGTTCTTTCCAGCCTCATCATACAGAACATAAAGCTCTATCGCGTTTTCATCATAAATACCCTGACCGATTCCTGCGTGCTCAGAAATCCAAAGCTGTGCCCTCTCATCATAAATTCCTCGAACTTCCTTCCCTTGGAAATACATTTTGTAGTCGTCTGTATTTGGGTCATACTGATATGTCAGTCCAAAGGGGACATACGGCGCCATACTGGCATCCCACTCGGCCTTTCGTGCTTTCGAAGAATCATCCATGTCATCAAATGGCAAAATGCCAAGTGGTGTATAAACATATTCGACCGCAATTTGAAGCCTATCATCATTCCATGTGGCTGTAATATTATGAATTTCCTCATCAATGAGCATTTTCACACGCTCCACATCCCGCAGTTCACTGTCTGAGAGTCCTTTTATATTTTCTGTAAAAAAATATTCAATATTGTCCATAGAATACTGACGCGCAATATCATATTCTCCCACTGTAAGCCGATCAGCATCTAAAATCGTCAATGTCACCGTATATTCCAGGTCTGGGCTGTCAGATGCATTGGGATAGTTTATTACTGCATGCCCATTAAAGCTTTTTGACTGCTGTGTTTCATCCGCAAGCGGTCCAAAAATTTGATACAGATAAGACCATGTTTTCTGACTATCTGTGCCTGTTTTGGTTTCATACTTTGTATACAATGTTTCATCAGCAAAAAAACGTTCCAATAATGTTCTGTATTCTTTGGTATCTGTAAGCAGTCCTACTTTATCTCGATACTCGGAAATACGCATATCCTCATAACCATCAAGCCGCAACGAAAGCAGCATTTCAAACTCTTGCTCCGTAAACACTGTATCCGAAATGGACGCTGATTTTTCCTTTGATTCTGTCGCCGAGGTTGCAAATGCCGTTGTTACACCCACCACTAAAACCACTGCCACCATCACTGCCAATAATGATTTCTTTTTTATTTTCACAATCGCACATATCCTTTCTTCCATCGCATTTTTGCTAATTTTTGATAAAAAGCTGCTGCAAAAAGGCACAGAGCTGCTCCTTGTCTCTTCCAATTGAATCAGCATCCTTGCATATGCAGACTTTGAATCCTCTCCGAACCAGCGTACTACGCTTTCATCACAGGAGATTTCCACATCCCGGTTAAAAATGACATACATTATCCACACAAACGGATTAAACCAGTGGATACAAAGTGCACAAATGCAAATCAGCTTTGTTAGCGCATCATAACGGCAAATATGCACATATTCATGCATCAGAATGTATTGTATTTGTTTTGTCTGACTCCAATCTGTTTCCTTTGGCATCAAAATGACCGGACATACGATTCCATAGGTCAAGGGCGTTGAAATTCTGTCCGACTGCCTGATGCAGAAACGGCGCCTTATGGAATGTTCTTCTATCCATTTTGTGGCAAAAGAGTTTTCAACAGGAAGCGCAGTCTGAAACTCCAAGCGGCATCTTAGATATGAACCTACAAAATAGAGAAATGTGAGCAATGCTCCCACTGCCCAAATACTTTTCAAAACTGTGCTTAAAAGAGCACTACTCTGCATATTTTTTGTAACAGGCGGAACTTTTGCGTCAGATTGCGGCACAATATCCATCGCTGCAGATATCGTTTGCTGTTTGTCCTCTGCTCCAAAGTACGTTTGCCCACTTTGTGGGATTGGTTCCAAAACGGAGCTTTCCTGCTGCCCTGCAAAAGAATAGACACTGAGCGCCGATGAAATTGAAAATGGCAGCAACAACCTGGCAAAAACAATCCCCCATAAAACTAAAAATGTTATCTTAGGCAGGCGATTGATTGTCACAGCACGTATGGCAATCACCACCACAATTAGAATTGCCCCCGAAACACTCATCTGCAATAGACTCATACATATACCTCCTATTTTAAATCGCTGCGCGATAGCACTAAAGGGTAAAGTCTCTTCGTCACACCCATACTGAGAGAAACTTTCATTCGCATGGCACTCATAAAAGTTCCTCTCGTGTGCCTTTTCGACTTTACTATCTCGCAGATATTATTTTCTGTTACACTTATCTTTTCTTTGCTCGATTATTTTAAATCGCTGCGCGATAGCACAATTTTCTTTGCTTGAATATTATAAGTTTTCATGTTCATCCACAATTTGTTTCAAATGCTCAATTTCTTTTGCAGTAAGCTTTTTGGTTCCGAGCAGTGCCGCAAACAGTTTATCCGCAGATCCATCATAAATTTTGTCAATCAGCTCCTTCGTCTCTGCTTCCTGCACCTTTTCCTTGGAAATCAACGTATGGCACATAAAATTGGGTTCCGTGCGCTCAATCGCACCTTTTTTCATACAACGCTTAATCAATGTATAGGTTGTATTTTTGTTCCAGCCAAGTTCTTTGTTTAAAACCTCTGCAACATATTTTGCTGGTACACTGCCTTCTTTCCAAAGAACATTCATCACCTTTAATTCCGAATCAAACAACTTTATTGCTTCTTCCATGTTTTAATAACCCCTTTCTTTATAAGACTGTAGTAGTATTGCATTTAGACTACCATAGTCTTATCGCTTTGTCAAGTTTTTGTATAATGAATCAAAGAAAATCTTTTGTTTGCGTATCTAATAGATATATTATTAAAAGAGAGCTGCAAAGCTTTCGGAAAGGAGCACTATGGACACATTAGTTCATAAAGCAAAACAGCACGACAAAGAAGCATTTAGCCAGTTAATGAGGCTGCATACCACTGCAATGTATAAGGTAGCAAAAGCGATCCTCAAAAATGACGACGATGCCGCCGATGCAATTCAGGAAACAGCACTTACCTGCTGGGAAAAAATCAACACACTCAAAAAGGATAAGTATTTCAAAACCTGGATGACACGCATTCTCATCAATCACTGCAATACCATTTATCAGCAAAGAACCAGAATGCTTTCATGCGAATCCGTTCCAGAGACAGGGCAAACGCCAAGCGAGTACGAAGCTATCGAATGGCAGGAGTTCCTCCAATGCCTTGATGAAAAATATCGGATTGTCACAATTTTGTACTATGTCGAGGGATTCAAAATCCGAGAGATTGCAGAAATCCTCCAACTAAACGAAAATACGGTAAGTACGCGTCTTGTAGCCGCAAGAGAAAAAATGGAAAAACAATATCGGCAGAAAAAAGCCAACATAAAAAGAATTGTATGAAAGAAGGGAGTTTTCGTTATGAGTTATTTTGAAGATATCATGGACAATTTAAAACAAAATGAAGAAGTTCCGCCACAGGTTCTTGCAAAGTTAGATGCTGTATTAGAAAACCTTCCCGATTATGAATATCAGGAATCCGCGCCCAAAAAAGTATGGACCAAGGCTGTCGCTGCAGCGGCGGTATTGATCACAGGTATCGTTATCTGTTATTCAAACCCGGCGCTTGCTTCCAAAATACCGCTCATTGGCAGGATTTTTGCAAAGATAGAGCAGGAAGTACCGTTTTCTGGTAACTACAGCGAAAAAGCTGACTCTTTGGTTTCGGTTGTTCCGGAATCTGTTCCCAACCAGAATTCTGCCGATACGATAAGTCCGAACCTATCTGTGACGGATGCGGGCATTACCCTCACAGCCGCCGAAGTTTATTGTGATGGGATTTCTGTCTTTCTGACTGCACAAGTTTATGCAGAACAGGGAGGATTTTTGCACATTCCATCTCATCATATCATTAACAGAGAGGACATTTCGCACCTACTCTACCTCGAAGGAGACTGGAAACTATCAGAAGACGTCATGTCACAGCCAATGGAGAACCTTTTTGTGGAAGGAAAAATAATTGATGATCATACTTTTGTCGGAATGATAAAGTTTGACTTAGATACCAACGTTCGCACGCAGGATACTCTATCACTACAGCTTTCCGGCATCGGTTGGGATGATACTACAATAGAAAGTACCGAGACGCTCTCTGCTGCACACCAAATAGACGGGCACTGGAATCTTGAGATTCCGTTTCAGGCAGACCTTGCATCCACAAAAGAATTTGAAGTCAATGAAACACGCGACGGATATACCATTCGAAAGCTTTTCGTTTCTCCCTATCAAGTCGTTTCTTATGTAGATGCTCCTGTTACTTATATCAATAAAAAGATTACCCGAACAGATTATGAACAAAAGCTGGGGCTTGCACAAGGCGAAGAGGCTTCTGACATGAGTTATGAGGACTATGTTGCAATGCAGACGACAAAACGCCAAGAATGTGAAACTGTCATCTGCAACCAGGCTGGAGAGCTTCTAGCTTTTGGAGATATGGCTGTTTCTACCGGAAAAACGACATTTGCCGTCGATGGCAAAAGCCTTACAACCCTCTATATCTATGTTTTCACAGATTATGAAGATTACCAGCTCCCCAACGGCACTATAGATATGGATACTGCAGCACAAAAAGCGGTGGTTACAGCAGTCGTTGATATACAATGATCGCTATCAATAACAACTTCCTCTGCACAGGTCTGTGTATACAAAAGCGTTGTCTAACGGCAACGCTTTTGCAAAATTCAGTCTATAGATATGGTGCCGGAAACGGTTTCGAGTGTCGTTGTAAATTCTGGACTGCTCCCCACAATTCTTCCAAAATATTTTTCATTTTGAGGAGATATTTCAAAATTACTGCTCTTAATTTTTCCGGAAACAGTTTTGGCTATTAGATTCAGGCTGCCTGCCTCCGCAAAATCAGCATCTATTTTGCCGCTAATAGAATACACCGCCAAATCCCCCAGTAAACCAGCAGGATACAGCTTGACTTCGCCTGATATTGTATCAATATTTCCCGCTATATTGGAATCCCAAACCTCTACCAAGCCGCTTATTGTAGACAGCCCAAGCACTCCTGTATAATTGTTTACTGTAATTGCTCCACTGACTGTTTCTATCTTCACATTATTCAGGAGCGTATTCGGGACATAAATTTCAATACTCGACTGAAAATTTGTTTTTGGCCGGTTGCCAGCCCGGATTGTAAGTACATTCTTTTTCGTTTCCACACTTGCACAATAATCAGGCTGATTCTCTGTCAAATATTCTTTCAAAACAACCTTGTCTGTTGGACTTGGCAAAATATAAATATTATCCACAGCATAATACGCTTCTATCGTAGAAAGTGATGAACTATCCCATTCGCTTGTATTGATTAAAGATACATTCTCGCGCCTCACAAAAGGAGCTCCGCATAGTTCTTCGATTTCTTCCGTTGTCATATATGCAGCACCTGTGATTTTTCCTTCGTTATCACGAACAATCCGAATGCTTGCCGTTCCTTGAGGATTCATTTCCAGGTAATAACTAAGATGGGAACGCTCATCACAAAAAATATAAAGCAGCTCTCCTTGATAATAAATCGATTTTCCCTTCTTTTCAAAGCCATACGCCGCATACATTTCTGCAAATTCCTTATCATCATCATCCCAATCCCAGTTACTTTCATTAGCCCAATCCCAATTGCTCTCGTCATCCCAGTCCCAATTGCTCTCGTCAGCCCAGTCCCAGTTACTTTCATCAGCCCAGTCCCAGTTATTATTCCAAGTTCCAATATTCTGGTTAATATTCAAATCGTTATAATCAGAATTATAATTGTCATCCAGATACCAGCCAGCATCCAAATTCTCATCATAAATATATGTGTCTGATCGATCTCCCTTTGCTTCTGGTACTGGTAATTTACTTGCTGAAGAACCTGTTTTCGCAGCGGTTGAATCAATCGCAGCAGTAACTGAATAAACAGGAATAAATGCTGCGCCCAAAATAATACACCCTGTCAATATCCCTGACAGTATCCCAATCGCTTTCGTTTTTCTTCTGAAATACATAATCGCACCCAGCCTTTCTTTTAATTGTTCTGCTCCCTCCGTCAAAGTGACGGACGCCAAAGTACCTTTACTGGTTTGATTGGACCACAAAAAAGAAATCAAAGTATCGCCATACGCATGTTTTGCGTTGTCATCAAGCAAAGCGATCACTGCTTCATCACATGAGAGTTCAGATGCTTTATTGACCTCTTTTTCAAGCAAATAGACAAACGGATTGAACCAATGAATACAAATCACAAATTGTATCAACCATTTATAAAACATATCGCGTTGTTTGTAATGATGTAATTCGTGCATAAATATAAAAGATAACGCTTCATCTTCCAATTTGACAGCAGGCAAAATGATATTCGGACGAAGGAACCCGATCATAATTGGTGAAGATATCATTGTATTGCGGCAAAGCTCCACCCTTGCTTTGATATTCAGTTTTTCCGCACATTCTGATAACAGATTCAAGGTTTTTATATCGGATACCTCTTTATTGCCTGCTCTAATGTATTGGATAAATCCTTGATAAATTGTTATTTTACGGATAAAAAGAATCAATGCCAACGCCAGCCACACAAAAAATAGATAGAAATATAGAGGAACTGTCTTTTGTGCACCATTATTATCAATCGTATTTTTATTTGCTGGTATTTGTAATTGCTTTGGCTCATTGCCATTTGTATTTATTATAGTAGGTACGCTTGGGTTTACAGGTTTTTCAGAATTTTCAAAATTTTCATTTGATAGAACCGTTGTAGGAACCCTTCCGAACAAACTTCCAATATTTATTGTATCTGGTGCAAACGGAAGCAGGAACCGCAGCACAACAATTATCCAGATATAATACTGCCAGCGCCTGCTGAATTTGTTTTTATAGAGTTGCTTCAATCCCAATATAAGAAAAAACAGCAATGTGCCAGAAACAGATAATGACAATATAACTTTTATTAACTCATTCATTTTCTTTTCTCCAAAAACGTTCTATCTCTTTTAATTCATCTGCCGAAAGAATATCTTGCTGCAATAACGTTGATACCAAATTTTTCACGTTTCCGCTATAAATTTTATGAACAAAAGTGTGGGTCTGCATGGCTTGATAATCTGCTTCTGTTATGATAGCCACATATTCATTTCGTCTACCGATTTTCTTGACCTTTAAGAACTTTTTATCTACCAACCTAGAAAGCAATGTAAGTACCGTATTGTTTTTCCATTCATTCTTGTCTTTTTCCAATTCCTCCATAATAAGGGCATACAATGCCGCCCCTCCATTTTTCCAAATAATTTTCATCAATACCAATTCTGATTCCGAAATTTGCTGCGCCATAGTTATCCTCCATTTCTATATGAACACTTTGTAGTTATATTTGTATATTAACACCATGTAGGCAATAATGCAATACCTTGACACAATTTATTTTTAGCTACTGTATTTTCGCAGTGCTATTTTCCATAAAATATGAGAATTGGAGCAGCCGCGCCCCTTTTGGCAGCAATAAGGTAATCAAAGCCCACTGGTCCATGTTTACTGCTATGTGATCAACAGGAAATAGGTTCTAATAATTTTTATTTTGTACTGCAAATTAATGATAATAGAAAAGACCGGTCCCCTCACAAACGGTCCGGTCTCTTCCACCATAAAAATCTCCATTCTTACCAAAATCTGCGAATTTGGGCGTAAGCACAAATTT
>OFFL01001352.1_pt1 | contig 18300 bp, 15 predicted proteins | sample 1521391 | NCBI WGS metagenome assembly OFFL01 (sample SAMEA3504082, study PRJEB24116) | mouse gut metagenome | biome: mouse gut; feature: mouse-associated habitat; material: faeces | place: Denmark | collected 2011
AAGAGCTCCAGAAAGATCAGCCGGATTCTCGCGATTTTCTCTGATACGAAGTGCGATTGCCCATCGTAAAATAGCTCTAACGTCAGCGAGAACTTTTGAAGATGTAGAAGGACTCCTGTTCCAAACAGGGAGCAGAAGGTCCCTAATATCTTCCGGTTCGATACTCTCGATTGCCTTTTCACCGATTTTCGGGAAAACATGGTTCGATAATCTGCTTAATGTATTAGCTTCTCCTTTGACATTGTTTTTCCAGAAATTATTGGTGGCTCTTTCTTTAACCCAATCAAGTGCACATTCTTTGAATGTCTTACGGTTAACTTCTACGGTGCATTCTTCCTTTCCAGCGGTTTTTTGTTCTTTTGGGTTTGTTCCTTTACGGACCAGCTCAGAGAGCTCGATAGCTTTTTTTCTGGCATCCGAAAGAGAAACCGAATCGGATGTGCCTATCTTGAAGAGTTGTCTTTTCCCTTTCCATGAATAGCGGAAATAAAACTCTTTGCCGTATTTGGTGACACGCAATTGAAGGCCTCGGCTTCCGGTAATTGAATAATATCCTTCCGCCGTTAGATTTTTGATTTCTAAGACCGTTGAAACTTGCATCCAAAAACTCCAAATTCAAAGTGGTCACTAAGAAGAAAAAACTCAAAATTTAGTGACCAGTTTAGTGACCATTTAGTTGCGGCTGCATGCGAACTCATGCGAACTTATACGAACAACGCTTGTTACAATTGTTTCGCAACTTTCTGAATTTTAGGGGATTTTTGAACGCATACGAACTTATGCGAACTAATGAATGGCGGAGAGGGGGGGATTCGAACCCCCGAAACCTTTAAAGGGTTTACACGCTTTCCAGGCGTGCGCCTTAAACCACTCGGCCACCTCTCCAAAAGAGAATTGAATTCTATAGGAAAAAAAAATAGTTGTCATCTCGATTGAATGTAAAAATTTTGAATAATTCCTCCAAGATAGTCCAACGCCCTGATTGCAATAGAAAAGATTTTGAAAATTATTTTTCTTTTAATTTTTTCCCATTGTGGGAGAAGTGCAAATTTAAGGGTTATCTCGAGAAATACAATCCAAAATAACTCGATAATGAGGAGATTAAAAATGAGAATGTTGCGTAGGAACGCATTGTCGTTCTTAACTTGTATGCCTATTGCAGCGGCCGCTGGAGGAACTTCGGCTGCGGCAGTTCCTGAGGAAAAACCAAAAACGTCCGGAAAAATTCTTTTCGTAATTACCAGTCATGGAGAACTGGGAAACACAGGTAAAAAGACGGGCTACTGGCTCTCAGAAGTGACACATCCCTGGAAAGTATTGAAGGACGCTGGGTACGAAATTGATTTCGTCAGTCCTCAGGGCGGCGAATGCCCTGTCGAAGGACAGGACGCTTCCGATCCGATTAATACGGCTTTTGCGCAGGATCTTTCTGCACAGAGAAAAATCAATTTCACCATGAAACCGTCTGAGGTTAAACCCGAAGAATATAAGGCTGTCTTTTTTGCCGGTGGCCATGGCGTCATGTGGGACTTTCCCGACAATAAAGAATTAGCTGCCATAACTTCTAAGATTTATGAAAACGGCGGTGTGGTTGCTGCTGTTTGCCACGGACCGGCCGCTTTAGTAAATGTGAAACTTTCAAACGGCAAGTATCTTGTGGACGGAAAGAAAATCAACAGCTTTACAAATTCGGAAGAAAAGGGTATTGGTTTAGATAAGGTCGTCCCGTTTGCTCTGGAAACTGCTTTAGTAAAACATGGAGCCAAATTTCAGTGTTCGGATAACTTCCAGTCTCATGTCGTTGTTAATAATAGAGTGATCACCGGACAGAATCCGATGTCGGCGATGGCCGTAGGTGATGCGATTCGTACCGCACTTCAAAATTAGTAACTAAGTTAAGAGAGAATAGGTCGTGGAAGGAAAAATAATTCCCAGCATTATCCTGGCCGCCGGGTTCATAGGCGGTATAGCCCTCTTCGGAAACCAAGTAGGGGACGGTGTCAATGCACTTTTAAACAAAGACCGCATCGTGACGGTTAAGGGTCTTTGCGAAAAAGAAGTCAAAGCAAATCATGTCATTTGGCCGCTGAGCTTTAATGAAATGGGCAATGACCTCGCTACGGTTTATGACAACCTGGAGAAAAAGCAAGACACTGTTTTTGACTTTTTAAAGAAAGGAGGAATTGACCCTTCTGAAATCTCGTTAGCTGCGCCAAAAGTTAACGATACTTTGGCAAATAATTACGGGCCTAACCGGCCGCCTTTCCGCTACATTATCACTCAGGTCATCACGATTGCGACGGACAAAGTAGACACAGTTCGAAAGCTTATGGAGGCCCAGAGAGAGCTTCTGAAGCAAGGTGTTGCTCTGACGAACGACTATAGCTATATGATCAATTATTCGTTTACCGGTTTGAACGAAATCAAGCCAAAGATGATCGAGATTGCGACGAAAAACGCTAAGGAAGCAGCTAAAAAATTCGCTGAAGACTCCGGCTCAAAACTTGGGAAGATCAGAAGGGCTAACCAAGGCGTCTTCTCTATTACCGATAGAGATGACAATACGCCCTTCATAAAGAATGTTCGCGTCGTAACGACAGTTGAATATTTCTTGAACGACTAAACAAAAGAGCGGCGCTTTAGCGCCGCTCCCTCGACATAGAACTTTAGTTATTTAGCTTTTCGTGAAGAGAAGAAGCTTTTCTTGGGCTTTGTAACTTTAATACCTGCTTCCGAAGCAACGAGGAGGACGTCGGCGCCTCTGTGAGCAAAAATGCCGCAGGTTACAACGCCCGGAATTTTGTTGATGGCGTTTTCCAACAGCTGCGGTTCTTTAATCTGAAGACCGTGCACATCGATGATGTTGTTGCCGTTGTCCGTAATGAAATCACGAACAACCGGATGACCACCTAAATCTTCCATTGCTCTGGAGACAGAGCTCACAGCCATCGGGATGACCTCTAAAGGAAGAGGGAAAGCACCGAGCTGTTTTACAACCTTGCTTTCGTCAGCGATACAGACAAATTTTTCAGATGCCTGAGCGACAATCTTCTCGCGTGTTAGTGCTCCGCCGCCGCCTTTGATCATGCAGAAATTGCCGTCAATTTCATCGCATCCGTCAATATAAACAGGAAGGTAATCAACGATATCATTCAAATCGCAGACAGGAATGCCGTAGGCGAGAAGCTGTCGGGTCGTGGCTTCCGAACTGGAAACGCAGCCCTTTACTTTTTTACCGGAAGTAGCTAATTCAGTGATGAAAAATCCTACCGTTGTTCCGGTGCCTACGCCAAGATATTCTCCCTCGACAACATATTCGAGGGCAGCTTTGGCAGCCATCTGCTTAAGTTGATTCTGTAATTCCATTGTTTTTCCCGAAATAAAAAGAGGCGCTTGAAAGCGCATGTCGAGGATATTTTAGCTATGGGAGAGGGCATATCCGATGAATCTAACTACATTTTGAGAAGCGAATGGCGGTTGATGCTTTTTTGAGAGGATTGCTGAAAAAGATGTGGAGTGGGGGACTCGAAAATTAGTAAAATTGGTAGGGAAGGTACAAATATCCCGTATTTTGGATTTATTTGTAAGTTATTTTTTTTGTACTAAAATCGTGTATCTCTATAAAAGAAAAGGAAAAAAAATTATTTAAATGAGGTTTTACTAAAGGGTCTTTATTGCGAACAAATAGCCAATTAACGTGATAAGATTTCCGTTTGCCTGAACAGGACAGGAGGAAGAATGGGATCCGATCCTAAAATTAGAAGAGTACTTTGTCAGAGGCTTTTACAGCTCAGACACGAAAACAACCTTACTCAAGCCGAGCTCTCGAGTCTGAGCGCGATACCTCAGCCGGTTCTTTCTCTTTATGAGAATCAGGGCAGTTCAAGATCTCCGACGCTTTACGCTTTAGTGCGTCTTGCCAATTCACTGAACGTTTCTACCGATTACCTTCTGGGCCGCACCGACGATAAAAGCGGGGCGAGGAGTTTGATCTCAGAGGACTCGGTGATATCTCAGCTTTCAAGAAGAGACCGTCAAGTCCTGCTCAGAGTTGCTGAGGGTCTCCATGCGGCTTCCGTTCAAAAACAGGAAGCTATGAAGTCCAGCCGTACTCAAAAGATTGTTCCTCCTGCGGATGTGAAAAACGCTCGATAATTTCGAGCGTTTTTAAGGAATGCCTTGAGTTAGTTCGTGAAATTTCGGCAACCTGAGACTTTAGAAATTTCACAAGGTAGCGTGCCGACTTTTACGTTCTTCGAGGCAGCTGTATGAATGTAGTAAGCCATTCTGAGGTTGCCTTTTTGATTTTCAGAGCAGTCTTTTTCGAAGGAGCAGGCATATTCTGACCGAGCGAAGTCTTGCTGTTCCTGCACGAAGCGTGCAGCTGCCTGATCCCAAGACTCTTTATGCTGAGCCATATTGATAAGAATCGCTTTTTGGGCTAATTTGATTCGTGTCGGATTCTTTGCGGAAATATCAAGAAGAGGTCTGAAGACATGATAGAACTGAGGGGCAGGATGGTTCTTCAGATAAGTCAGTTTTTCCTGGGCTTCTTCTCTCATCTTGGCTAATTCTTCGGCCGGTGTCCTGTCTGTCAGATCTCTTGCATCCACCCAGCCTCTTGCCGTTCTAAAAATAGTTTTTCCACCGAAACCCTTTTCTTCTGCGCGAAGCGTTAATTTTGCCGGACGTTTCATCTCATGACATTCTTTACGTCTGAGTTTGCGGGCTTTTTCTTTTTTGAAGGCTTCTGCGTTTTGAGATTCCAGTTCGTCAAGCGCAATCAGGTTGTCTTTTTTTCTGCACGTCAGAACGCCTTTTCCGAGGGTGGCAGTGCCTAAAGGCAAAGGTCGTTTAAGTTCGGTTCTGAGAGCTCTTAAATAATGGTCTTGCATGCTGATTTCAGAGATCTCAATAGACTTTTCTTCGGGACTTTCAGCAAAATCTGATCTGACCGTCTCGGGAGTAAGTTCTCCTTTATTAGCCTGAGCAAGATTGAAATTTCGATTCAAACGGGCGTGTTCAACCAACTCGTTGATCTCATAATTGTAGTAATCGGCAGGCAGGTGCTTGCTCCCCTTATTTAAGTTTTTACCAAGAAGATATTTGCCCCCGCCGAGAGCGGCTACTTTGGCTGCATCTGCTTTTGAGAGGCTGCTGACGGCGTCTTTAACGTTTTCATTGGTGATTTCGGCGTCCGGATCCATTGAGCATGCAGAAAGCAGGAGGGCGGCAACTACTGAGAAGGAGAGAAGAATATTTTTGCGGACAAATATTTTCATAGTTGTTATTTAGGAAATTAGGGTTTTCGTTTGCCTAAGGATACTTCATACAGGAGTTTTAGTCTGAAAAGATTGTGCTAATTTTCGAAAAATTTCCCAATCGGATGGACGCGGGCTTGTTTGAAAATCGTTCTGGCGCCGGCTAATGAGCGCAATCAGGAGAAGCGCTCGAGGTTTTAGTTTGGCGACTAAAAGGACACAGCAGATGAAAGGTTTTCCCGGAATTTTCTGAAGAAAAAAGATTCGTAAGTAATGCAGCAAATCGTTTTGCGGGAGTTTCTGGAGCAGAAATGAAAAAATCCCGCGACTGCGAGACTTTTTCATGAAATATTCTTTTAATTTTGGTGGCGCGCCAGGCAGGAATCGAACCCACGACCCCCTGGTTCGTAGCCAGGTACTCTATCCAGCTGAGCTACTGGCGCACTGCTGTTTAACAGCGAGAACGAACTATAGCACAAAAAAATATTTTGTGTTTGAGTCGGGTTTCGCAGAATGGGCAAATTTGTAAAAATTGTCTTGAACTTGATTTGACGCCTTGTTTTTCCGTTTTATTGCAAGCTTGTCTAAACTTACGAAAATTAACCAAACGGAGAAAGTTAATGGACAACCAAATTATTTTCGGCGTGACAGACGAACAGAGCGGCTATAAAGACGAAATCCTTTTGACCAATATGTCTAACCGCCACGGCTGTATCACAGGTGCAACAGGAACCGGAAAAACAGTTTCTTTACAAAAATTAGCCGAATCTTTCTCCAAGAAAGGCGTTCCGGTATTCCTTGCGGATATCAAAGGTGACTTGTCGGGCATTGCAAAAGCTGCGGTGCCGACAGACAAGCTGAAAGCGCGTTTGGAAAAGCATCACTTGCCGACTCCGGATTGGTCAGCCTGCCCGGTTGTGTTCTGGGATGTCTTCGGTCAGGAAGGTTTTCCCGTTCGTGCAACGATCAGTGATATGGGACCGCTGCTTCTGTCCCGTCTCCTTCAATTAAACGATACTCAGGAAGGCGTCTTAAACGCCGTATTTTCGATTGCCGACGATAACGGGCTGTTGCTGTTGGATCTGAAAGATCTGCGCTCTATGCTTCAATTTGTAGGCGATAACGCCGCACAGTTCAGAACGAAGTACGGCAACATCTCAATGGCATCTATCGGAGCCATTCAAAGAGGTCTGCTGGTATTGGAAAATCAGGGCGGAGATAAGTTCTTCGGTGAACCGATGCTCAATATCCATGATTTGATGCAGACATCGGACGGAAAGGGCGTTGTAAACATCCTTGCTGCAGATAAGCTTATGCAGTCTCCGATGCTTTATGCAACTTTCCTTTTGTGGATTCTGAGCGAACTTTATGAAAATCTGCCGGAAGCCGGAGACCTTGAAAAACCGAAGCTCGTTTTCTTCTTTGACGAAGCGCACATGCTCTTTAACGACGCTCCTCAAGTTTTAATCGATAAAGTCGAGCAGGTTGTTCGTTTGATTCGTTCTAAAGGCGTTGGTGTCTTCTTTGTGACTCAGAGTCCGGCCGATATCCCGGAAAAAGTTTTAAGTCAATTGGGCAACCGAGTTCAGCACGCCTTGAGAGCGTTTACGCCTCGCGATCAAAAGGCTGTCCGTACGGTCGCTGAAACTATGAGACCGAATCCGAAAATCGATATGGTGCAGGCCATTCAGGAACTCGGCGTCGGTGAAGCTTTAGTAAGCTTCTTGGATGACAACGGTACGCCCGGTATTACGCAAAGAGTTTGGGTATGCGCCCCGGGAAGCCAGATCGGACCGATCGCGCCTGCTGAAAGACAGGCGATCCAAAATGCATCTGTGCTGAAAGGTGTGTATGACAAGGCTATTGACCGTGTTAGTGCCTACGAAGTTCTTCAGCAGAGAGGCTCTTCGGCGATTGCTGCAGACAACGGAGCTCCTCAGCCGGGTAAACCTGCGGCACCGGGAGCTGCCGAGCAGGAAGGACCGGACTTCACAGATATTTTGATGAGTAAAGCCAAAGACATCCTTTTAGGCTCTACAGGACCTAGGGGCGGCCATCGTGAAGGAATTGTCGAAAAGGTTGTTCGCCAAAGCGGAGAAAAAATCCTGAGAGGCATTCTTGGGTCTCTGTTAGGAGGCAAGAAATAATTTCCTAAAGGAATAGGGACGGCGGCGAGGAATCGAAAGGTTTTTCGCCGTTTCTTTTCTTGGCGTAGAAATGAAAAAATCCGCAAACGCGGGTCACCGATGAAAAGAATTTGGAGCGGGAGACGAGTCTCGAACTCGCGACCTCAACCTTGGCAAGGTTGCGCTCTACCAACTGAGCTACTCCCGCGACAGAAGTTGCACTATACAGAGGCTTTTTTGACTTGTCAAACGAGTTGAGGAAATTACTTTGAAAGGGAAATGTTTATATTTGTGAACACGCTTTTAGAGGCGCAGATTTCTCCCCGTATTTGTCTTTTAACTTCAAATAGTTCGGTGAAAAACCCAATGTTTTTCGGTGGAAAATCAGCGCCTTTTCTTTTATCCTATAAGCGAGGACTATTCACTTTTCCAAATAAAGATGGGATTAAAGGTTTTTAATTTTATTTGCGAAAACGGACATACGTTCGAGGCGATGGTGCCCAGCATCGAAGCTTTTGAGGAACAAAAAAAGAACGGTTTTTTCACATGTCCCGTGTGTAATTCGAATGTCATTTCGAGAGCCCTTTCTGCGCCTCACATCCAGGCTTCTTCTACACAAAAGGATGTCTCGCAAAATACCGTGGAGGCAATGCATACCGTCTATAAAACGGTCAAAAAGATTTTGGATGAGAGCGAATTTGTCGGGGATCGATTTGCCGATGAGGCTCGCTCCATTCACAGAGGAGACGCCCCGGACCGCCTCATCACCGGAACTCCGACCTCGGAAGAGGTATCAGAACTCCGGGATGAAGGAATTGAAGTTTTAGAGATTGGGCTTAAGAAAGATCGCTCGACGAACTGATGTTCTGAAGCTCTTCGGAAATTTCGAGCCAGCGGCCTTCGAGTTCGTCAATCTTGGAAGAGAGTTCGCCGTGGCGTTTTAAGGCTTCTGCAACCTCGTCCTGATTTCCTTGATAAAAATCAGTGTCAGCAAGTTTGAGATCCAAAGCGCTCTTCTCTTTGTTGGCTAAATCGAGTTCTTTCTCGATCTTGCTGAGCTCTTTCTTGAGAGGTTTAGACAGTGCACTGATGCGTGCACGTTCCTGAGCCTCGTTTCGGCGCTGCTCCTTACGATTCACCGGAGCAGGTGCCCCGGAATCTTCAGGTGCCGCATTCCTCGCTTTCTTGTCCTTTAAGACAATTTCGGCATATTCATCCAAATCTCCGTCAAATTCAGAGAGCTTGCCGTCACGAACTAACCAAAGTTCGTCGCAGCTGGCTCTGAGCAAATGACGATCGTGAGAGACGAGGAGGACGGCGCCTTCATAAGAGGACAGGGCGACGGTCAGAGCCTCGCGGGTTTCCATATCCAGGTGATTGGTCGGTTCGTCCAGCACGAGAAGATTTGGTTTGTTCCAAGCGATAAGCGCTAGGGAGAGGCGGGCTTTTTCTCCGCCGGACATGGGACCGACCGGTGCAAGAGCCTGATCTCCGGAAAAGCGGAATTTGCCTAAGAAGTTCCTCAAGTCCAGTTCGCGCATATTCGGAGGAGCAATGCGCGTTAAATGCTGCAGAGGAGACTCGTCATCTCTTAAGTCATTGAGCTGATGCTGAGCGAAATAGCCGATCTCCAGGCCCTGTCCGTAGCGGATTTCTCCGGCTAGAGGCTCAAGCTCACCGATGAGGGTCTTCACAAGCGTTGACTTACCGGCGCCGTTAACGCCCAATATACCGATTCGAGCACCTGCTGAGATATTGCACTTAACTTGAGTCAGGATGGGATGGTCGGGTTCGTATCCGCAGGCAACTCCTTCAGCGGTGATTAAATGCTGAGGCACTTTCTCCGGTTGCAGGAAAGAAAACCTCCATTCGTTCTTTGCCAAGACCGGCTCGACGGATTGAAGTTTTTCCAGCATCTTAATTCGTGACTGAGCCTGACGAGCTTTCGTGGCCTTGTAGCGGAATCGATCAATGTAGGCCTGGAGGTGCGAAGCGGTGCGTTCGTAGGCTTTAGCGGTGGCTTGCTGAAGCGCGAGTTTTTGAGCTCTGGTGACTTCAAACTGTGAGTAGTTGCCGCCGTACCGATTGATCGTGTTGTCTTCAACCGACCAAATGGATTTTGCAATTCGATCCAGGAATTCTCTGTCGTGAGAAATGACAATGACGGTGGCTTCCTGCTGCTTCAGGAAACTTTCGAGCCAGATGACCGAGTCAATGTCCAAATGGTTGGTAGGCTCATCCAACAGAAGCAAATCGGCCGGACGCATGAGCGCACGAGCCAGCGCGATTCGGTTTCTCCAACCGCCAGAAAACTCTGAGACCTGGCGCGAAGAGTCATTGGGCTTGAAACCCAAACCGTAGAGAATTTCTTCGGCCTTTGCGACGACAGCGCCTTCATTGATTTCGGCCAAGTGTGCAACAGCTTGTGCATAAGCCATATCATCGCCGGCTTCTTCCGCTCGCTTGAGTTCTGCTTTGGCTTCCATCAAAGGAGCGTGTCCCTCCAGGATGTATTCCAAGGCAGGAAGATCGGTCTCAACCACACGCTGGGCCACGTGCGAGATGCGGTTCAAAGGAGGCGCAAGGATGTCGCCGTCCTCAGTGGAGAGCTCGCCCAGAATTGCGGCGAAAAGCGTGGACTTGCCGGACCCGTTGGGTCCGACCAGTCCGATAATTTCTCCGTCCGAAGTCGTGAGATTGACGTTTTTATATAAAACTCTTACGCCTCGAACCAGGCTCACATTCTGAAGTCTAAGCATCGGGAAGCTGTTCTTTCTTAATCATGAAGACTTGATCTTTGCCGCCGGAGGTGGGCAGCCAGGTGACCTCAATATTGGGGAAACGTTCCTTGAAGTTTTCGGCGCCGTCTCCGAGCTCAACGATTAAAACACCGTTGTCATTTAAGTGCGCTTTAACTTCTTTAAGCAGCTGGTCGATGATATCCATGCCGTCGGCGCCTGCGACCAAGGCTAAAGAAGGCTCGTAACGGTATTCCTGAGGAAGTCCTTCCATGGAAGCTTCCGTGACATAGGGCGGATTCGAAATAATGAGATCGTATTTCGTGTTCTGCAGATTCTCGAACAAATCGCTTTGAATCGGATAGACACGATTTTCGAATTCGTAGTCGGCGATGTTGATTTCAGCCACTTCTAGAGCGTCGCTGCTGATGTCGACGGCATCAACTTCAGCCTGAGGAAATTTCTCTGCCAGCAGAATGGCCAAACAGCCGGAACCCGTGCACATATCCAAAATGGAGTGGATACGAGCAGGGTCAGGGAGAAGACCGTCAAAATTTTTTTCGATCAGCTCGGCAATGTAGCTACGGGGAATCAAGACTCTTTCGTCCACGTAGAAGGGGAACCCGGTGAGCCACCATTCTTTCGTAATGTAGGCTGTCGGTTCGAGGTCGTCGCAGCGGCGGGAAATGTTATTCAGTACTGTTTCCCGTTCATTACCGGTTAATGCGGCGTCTAAGAATTTTTCTTCGTATTCCAGCGGAATACGGAGTGTGCGCAGGACCAAAAACGCGGCTTCTTCTTCCGGATTTTGGTAGCCGTGATTAAAGGTAGCTTCAGAGGAATAAAGCCTTGTCGTGCAGTATCGAATGAAGTCGCGGATGGTTTTAAGCGGTTCAGTATTAGTTTCCATCATGTTCACTTAAAAAAATGCGTTCCAGTATTCTGTAATAAATTTTGGACAAGCAGGCGATATCCTTTGTCGGAATGCGCTCATTGACTTTATGAATTCGGTCGTTTACCGGTCCGAACTCTACAACTTCAGGACACCACTGTCGAATAAATCTGCCGTCGCTGGTTCCACCGGAAGTCGAGAACTCAGGTTTGATGCCGGTCACGTCCTTTATCGCTTCAGCCAGCTCTTTTCTGAAGAAAGGCTTTTCCGAGAAAAACGGCGAGGCGCTTTCCTGCCATTCAATCTTGAAATCCCAAACATATTTCCGGCACATGTCTTCGATCTGTTTCTCAAGTGACGCCGCGGTGTGCTTCGGGTTGTACCGAATGTTGAAGGTAATAACGCATTCACCCGGAACCACATTGACTGCTCCGGTGCCTGCATGGATGTTACTGATTTGGAATGAAGTGGCCGGGAAAGGAGGAAGACCTTCATCCCAGACGGTTTGAGAGAGTTCGGCAAGCAGAGGAGCGGCGCTGTGAATAGGATTCCTGACCTTTTCCGGATACGCGACGTGTCCCTGAATGCCTCGGACGGTGAGTTTGCCGTTTAGAGAGCCTCGGCGCCCGTTTTTAATGGTGTCGCCAAGCAGCCTGGTGCAGCTGGGCTCCCCGACAATACAGAAATCGGGAGCTACCTTACGGTCCGACAAAACCTGAAGCGCATATTGAGTGCCGTCTTTGCCGTCGCCTTCTTCGTCGCTTGTGAGCAGTAGGGCAATCGTTCCTTTGAATTGGGGATGTTTAGAAACGAATTCACAAGCGGCGGCCGCAAAACAGGCGTCGGAAGTTTTCATGTCCTGAGCACCGCGTCCGTATAAGAAGCCCTCATCTTCCGTTGGCACAAACGGAGGAAACTTCCAGCCGTCTGCACCCGGCGGCACAACGTCCACATGACCGGCAAAGAGAAATACCGGGCCCCCGGAGCCGTACTTGGCCCAGAGATTTTTAGTTTGCCCTCGATTGATTTCCTCACAAGAGAAGCCGTGTTGGGAGAGGAGATCGGCAAAGATTTTCAGAGAGCCGGCATCCGAAGGCGTCACGGATTCGCAAGCGATGATTTTTTTCGTGAGTTTAAGAGGGTCTTGCTGCATGCTGAACATTCTCAAATTCAGAGGTAGATAAAATGCGAAGACCTCTGTCAGGAAAGACAGAGGCTCTAAACAAAGGGCCTTGAATATTCAAGGCCCGTAAAATTAGTCGCGAAGAAGTTCGTTAATACTTGTCTTCGAACGCGTCTTGGCGTCTACTCGCTTAACGATGACCGCGCAGTTAAGGTTGTATTTGCCGTCAGCGGAAGGCAAGCTTCCGGGAACAACGACAGAACCGGCAGGTACTCTGCCGCGATGAATTTCGCCGGTGGTACGGTCATAAATCTTCGTGCTCTGTCCGATGAAGACACCCATGGAGATCACGCTGTTTTCTTCAACGATGACGCCTTCAACGATTTCGCTGCGGGCACCGATAAAGCAGTTGTCCTCGATGATGGTCGGGGTTGCCTGAAGCGGCTCCCCGCCGATACCGACGCCGCCGGAAAGGTGGCAGTTCTTACCGACTTGAGCGCAGGAACCGACCGTTGACCAGGTATCGACCATGGTGTTTTCTCCGATGTAGGCGCCGATGTTGACAAAGGAGGGCATCAATACAACGCTCGGAGCGATGTAGCTGCCGTGGCGAGCCACAGCAGTGGGCACACAGCGGATGCCGGATTCTTTCCAATCGGCTTCGGAAAAATGATCGAAGCGGGAGGGCACCTTGTCAAAGAAGGACAGGTCGCCGGCGCGGACCATTTTGTTCGGATAAAGCTGGAAGCTCAAAAGAACGGCTTTTTTGATCCATTCGTGCGTGACCCAATTGCCGTCAATTTTTTCCGCGACGCGAAGTTTTCCCTGCTGAAGCAGTTTGATGACTTCATCGACGGAGTTTTGAACTTCAGGCGGAAAGTGTTCGGGACGAAGGCCGAAAGATTCTTCAATAATTTGCTTTAATGCTTCCATAGTTATTCCTCAAAGGGGTCAAATTCTGCAATTCTTTTAGCGGCCTCTGTGACTTCGGGCACGGTGGCAACCAAAGCGATACGGATGTAGCCGGACCCGGGGTTGACACCGTTGACTTCTCGGCCAAGAAAACTGCCCGGGAGAACGGTGATGCCCTTTTTCTCATAAAGCCGTCTTGCATAAAGTTTATCGTCTATAGGCGTTTTCGCCCACAAGTAAAAACTTGCATCGGGCATTTCTACTTCCAGTGCTTGTTTCAGAAGCGGAACAGCCGCCTTGAATTTTTCGACATAAAGGCGTCTGTTTTCCCGCACATGTTCTTCATCATTCCAAGCCGCAATACTTGCGTGCTGTACGGCGCCCCCCATTGCGCTGCCGTGGTAGGTTCGGTAGAGCAGGAACGGTTTAATCAGTTTTTCGTCACCTGCAACAAAACCGGTACGCATGCCCGGGATATTGGAGCGCTTCGACAAGCTCGAGAAGACAATCAGGCGGTCGAAGTTAGTTCTGCCCAAAAGTTTGGCAGCGGTCAAAGAGCCGAGAGGCGGATTATCTTCGTCAAAATAAATTTCCGAGTAACACTCGTCGCTGCCGATCACAAAGCCGTATTTGTCGGAAAGGTCAAAAAGCCTCTTCCAGTCTTCCAGTGAAAGTACGGTTCCGGTCGGATTATTGGGAGAGCAGACAAACAGCAGCTGAGTGCGTTTTAGAACTTCTTCCGGTACGGAGGAATAGTCAGGCTTAAAGCCTGTCTGAGCTGTCATCGGGCAAAAATATGGCTCGGCACCGGCTAATTTTGCTGCGCCTTCATAAATTTGATAGAAAGGATTCGGTGTAACGACGACCGGGTCTTTAGTCGGATCGATGACAACTTGGGTCAGTGCAAACAAAGCTTCACGCGATCCGTTGGTCGGCAGGATTTGGGAAGCCGGATCGAGTTTTACGCCGTAGCGCTTTTCAATCCAGTTCCCAATCGCTTCTTTCAGCTCAGGGTAACCGCCTGTCGGAGGATACTTTTCAAACAAGGCCTGATGATCGAAGAGAGATTGTTTGACGGGCTCAGGTGCCGGATGTTTCGGTTCACCGATGGAAAGGGAAATCGGTTTGAGTCTTTCCGGCAGTTTTGCGTCCTTCAAAAGTTTGCGCAGCTTCGCAAAGGGATAGGGCTGAAGTGTATTAAGCAGCGGATTCATGTTTGCTGATCTTTTTCGTTGGAATATCCACAAAATTTTAGCGAAGGAAGAAGCACTTGCCGCGCTTGAAAACTACGAAATGAAGCGGTGCAAAAAAGAACGGCCCGTCGATGACGGGCCGCTGAGGAAAAATCGAATTAACCGCGAGTCGGATCGTTCGATTCGAATTCTGGCAGTTCAACCGGTTTGACCGGTGTCCAGCCTTCCTTACGGTATTCGGCAACAACTGTCGTGTAGATGCCGCCTCGGACCCACCATTTAGCCTTAAGTCTCATGAAACGCGGGGAGGTGGCTGCAACGAGATCGTCCAGGATCTTGTTGGTGATGGCCTCATGGAAAGCACCTTCCTGACGATAACTCCACATATAGAGTTTCAGAGCCTTGAGTTCGACATTCTTCTGATCCGGAATGTAATCGAGCAGAAGTGTGGCGAAGTCGGGCTGTCCGGTTAACGGACAAAGCGACGTGAACTCAGGGATTTCAATGTGAATTAAATAATCCCGATTCGGCTGAGGATTCGGGAAAGTCTCAAGATTCTTGCTAGGAGCAGTAGACATGAAAATTATTTTTCCGCTATGTGTTTAATTAGAGCACACAAATTATAAGGTCGCGAAAAGAAAGACAAAACGATTTGAACCGCTGTGGGTAACCCGGAGAAAAACAAAATTGCATCAGTTCGTAATACAGTGGTTTCCTTCATAAGCCTGTAGAATATTGAGTCTTAAGTAGTAGCCTGCGGCGAACGTGGCCGCAGGTCCAGGATTTAGCTAAAGAAAGATGAATATGGTTGGAATGGGGGTAACGATAGTCCTGATCCTTGCGGTCGGCGGCGTCGGCGTTTGGTATTGGCTTCGCATCAAAGAGACGGCAAGTCATGAAAAAGTCGAAGATAAGACACCTCCGAGGATTCCTCAGGAGCCGATTTTCGGTGAAGATTTGATCAATTCCGGCGACATCAAAGTCGACGAGATTAAGACCTTACCTCCTGTTGAAGAGCCGCAGCCTGAATCGCAGTCTCCGTTACAGGAAGAAGAGACGGTCGAAGAAGTCCGGGAAATTCTCCCGAAAGAACCCGAAGAGGAAGAGGAGCCTGTTGAAACTCCCCCGGTGTTGGAAGAGATTGATGACAGCGGTCTGCCGAAATATGATCCCTTTGTCACTGAACTCGTCCGTATTACCTTCAAAAAACCGGTAACGGGCAGCCAGCTCGCACCGTTCGTCAAAACGGCGATGGAAAATGCTCCGAGGGGGCTGTTGCGCATTCTGGCTCTCGAAGCAAACAGCAACCGCTGGTTTGTGCCGGATGCCATCGGTATGTTCTCAGCAATTGCCTTCTATATTCAGCTGGCTTCCGGGAAAGCTTCTTTCGACCAGGTTTCTTTGTCGAATCTCTACCAGTTGGTTTTTCTGCGTATGGAAATGAACCTGGACGGCACTTCCGAAATGAAGGAAATGCAGCTGCTGAACAACCATACGGATCAGCTTAACGCACTCATCAAGAATTTCGGCGTGCAGATTACGCTTCTGCTGCGTCCCTTGGAGCCGGTTTCCATCGATGATTTCGAGAAAGAGACGATGCTCTTGGGCTTAAAGCGCCGAAGCATGACGCATTATGAAAAACTTGGTGAAATGGTATTGGATAAGAACGGCAAGCGCCAGGGCAACAGAAAAGGAACCATTGAGCTTCGTTGGTTAGACGACAGAAATATTGCGATTTCTCTGAATGTTCCGCTGATTGCTCCGGAAAGCGATCCTCTTCGTCTCCTGATGACGGCTGCCAACGCTTTCGCGGCGGTATTTGATGCCAAGATCGTGGATCCCAAGGGATGTGAGATCTCGGGAGCAACGGTCTCTCTGCTGAAGCAGGAACTCGATCGCTTCTATAAACAGATGCGTGAGAACAATATTGAACCGGGCAGCGTCAGAGCACATCAGCTTTTAGACTGATAACTCCCCAAAATTATCATTCTGATTAAGAACATCGGAGTCCGTGCGAGTACAGTAAGAAATCCGGTGTTTTTATTTGGTTCAGGTACGAAATGGAAGAGCAGGATAAGAAAAAATTAGAGGCAGTCAAACTCCGTATGGAGAAGCTGGCTGAGGAGCTTGAAAAGCATAACAAGGCTTATTACATAGATAATGCTCCGACGGTGTCTGACGAAGTCTACGACTCGTTGTTCCAAGAACTGGCACGACTGGAAAAAGAGTATCCTCAGTTCAAAAGTCCGGTTTCTCCGACCGAGCGCGTCGGTGCGACGGTCCAGAGCGAACTCAAGAAAGTGACGCATGCCGTTCCGATGCTTTCCATTCATACTGAGACGGATTACACAGCGCAGGGCGCCTATGATTTTGATGCCCGCGTAAGAAGAGAACTGGAGCTGACATCCGATCAAACGGTTGACTACGACTGCGAATTGAAGTTCGACGGGCTCGCCATTAATTTGCGGTACGAAGACGGCGTTCTCGTTCAAGCAGCTACTCGCGGAGACGGCTACACGGGTGAAGACGTTACTGCAAATGTCAAGACGATTAAGACACTTCCTTTACAAGTCGAGGGCTTCCCGAAGATTTTTGAAGTCCGTGGCGAAGTTATCATGCACAAAGAAGTGTTCCGCAAGCTCAATGAAGAGCAGGAAGCAGCCGGAGCGAAACTTTTTGCCAACCCTCGCAATGCTGCGGCAGGAAGTCTTCGTCAGCTGGACTCTTCTTTAACTGCCAAACGCAACTTGAACTTTTATGCATACGGCTACGGTGAAGTAAGTGAGATGCCGGCCGACACCCAGTCGGGCTTGCTTGATTATCTGAAATCCAAGGGCTTCCCGATGATCAGTAATCGAACTGTCGTGCAGACGCCGGAAGAGCTGGAAGCGTTTCATCTGGAAGTCGCTCGTATTCGTCACGACTTACCTTTTGATATTGACGGCGTGGTCTACAAGGTCAACAGTTTTGCCCGCCAGAAACAGCTGGGTTTTGTCTCCAGAGAGCCGCGCTGGGCAGTAGCTCATAAGTATCCGCCGGAAGAAGTCCAGACCCAGGTTTTGGATATAACTGTTCAAGTGGGACGAACGGGCAAACTTACACCGGTCGCTCGTCTGAAACCGGTGTTTGTCGGAGGAACCACAATCAGCAACGTTTCTCTGCACAACGAAGAATTCTTGCAGAACATGGGCATCAAGATCGGAGACACTGTCGTCGTGCATCGTGCCGGCGACGTCATTCCGGAGATCGTCCGAGTGATTCCTGAACTCAGGCCGAAAAACGCCAGAGATTTCGTGATGCCGGAATTCTGTCCGGTCTGCGGTTCTCACGCCTATAAAGAAGACGGAGAAAAGGATCGCCACTGCAGCGGCGGTCTGTTCTGCCGCGCTCAGAGAGCCCAAGGCATTCTCCACTTTGTCAGCCGCAAAGCCATGGGCATTGACGGAATCGGAGAAAAGCTGGCCGAACAGCTGATTGAACATGATTTGGTAACTACGGTTGCGGACATTTACCGTTTGACCGTCGACAAGCTGGTCGGACTGGATCGCATGGGACAGAAATCGGCAAATTTATTCCCCAGCGGGTTTGCCTACTCCCACGGGGAGTTTTATGCGGCGTCCACGGCGAAAGACTGCGACATCTTCCGCTGCGCGGAAAGCGGGCGGCTGTACGTCCCCTGTGAGGACGGTTTGCGGCTCTATGAGGAACCGCTCAACCGGGAGAGGGGGCATGAACATGGACGCTAATATGGAAAGGGACAGCTATCACGCAGTCTCCCTTTCAGGTGGTAAGGACTCGACGGCTATGCTCCTGCTGATGATTGAACGGGATATGCCCATTGACGTGGTGCTGACCGCCGACACCGGCATGGAGTTCCCGGAGATGTACGAGCATCTGCAAAAGCTGGATGATCTGCTCTACCGGGAGCGCGGCATCCATCTCACCACCCTGCGGCACCCCCACGGTTTTGAATGGCTCATGTTTGAGGAACCGAAGGTAAAGCAGTCCAGCATTGAGAACCGCCAGCGGCTGGGCGTCCCTCTCTATGGCAACGG
>OFFL01001362.1_pt1 | contig 18179 bp, 15 predicted proteins | sample 1521391 | NCBI WGS metagenome assembly OFFL01 (sample SAMEA3504082, study PRJEB24116) | mouse gut metagenome | biome: mouse gut; feature: mouse-associated habitat; material: faeces | place: Denmark | collected 2011
TTTAGCAAAAAGGGATGAGGAAATTTATCGATTGACTTTAGATGAAAATGAATATATTGAAGATTTTGAAGACCAATTGAAGAAAGAATTACATGAAAATCATAAAGACAAATTTCTTATTTATGAAAGTGATGTCCTAATTACTGACAGATTAAATAAGTCAGATTATAGATACAATCAAATTAATTTTAATGTTATGGGTTCAGAAGAATTAAATGAAATTGCGGATATAACGTCAGATTCGATTGAACGTCAAAAAATTAATTGCAATAAGTCAAAAATTATCAGAATAATAAGTAAAGATGTAGCGGAGGAGGAGTTGAACAATCATGAATGATTTAATTAATAAAATATTTAACTCATACAATTATATTAAGATTTCTGGTATTGGTAATGAAAAACTAGAATTCTATAAGCACAAATCCGCTAAAATTGCTAATTATTTTCTTGTTAACACCATAGATTGTAGAGGGTTTGAGGACAACGAAGAAAAAGTAATAAATGCATTAGAACAATTAGAAAATGAATATTCTAAAAGAGTGACTTCTAATGGTGTTTCGTTGAAGCAAAGAATAATTGAATCTTTTGATGATATAAAGGAAGCTAGTCAGGTAGATAAGAATATATCAGCAATTTATTTATTACTATTTAAAGATATAGAAAAAATAAATAATTATAGAAACGTAGTGTATTCAATAGAAGAATCTCCTAATTACTTTAAGAGATATGTTTTACCTTATACACAGAAACAAACGGAACAATTGAATTTAGCTTTATCTCAATATGGCGATAGGTCATTAATAGATGCATTATGTCAAATTGTAGATAATGAGGATAATTATTTTGAATTAGTAGAAGGAAAAGATTTGAATAGTACATATGGTTTGGTGGTTCGTATGTTTTCTAAAATTCCTTTTTTACAGTACAAATTTAAGACGGAATTAGCACCTGACCCAATAGAAATACAGATAGAGCGCAATTTGAATAAAGATTTAATCAGTTACCATAGTTTTTTGGATAATAATGAATATAATATTGAAGATATATTTCTCTTAGAAAATAATTTTGTAATTAGTGAGGAGGATTTAGATAAAGAAATTCAGAAATTGATGAAAGGGGTAAAATAATGAGTTATAAAATTGAGAGCTTAAAAGTACGAAACTTTAAGTGTTTTGATAAGAAAAAATTTTATGAGTTTTATTTTTTGCAGGATGCGAATCCTACCATTTTATCTGGACCCAATGGATTTGGAAAAACAACATTTTTTGATGCCATTGAATTGATTTTTACAAAAAGAATAACACGTCTGAATTCAGAGATTGAAGATGGCAGGACAAACTTAGGAAAGAATATTTTATTAAACACGTCGGATGAATGCGGATACTTGATATTGTCATTGATAGATTCAACGAAAAAAAAGCTAACTATCATTACGGAGATAGACAATAATCTTACGAAGTTAACCATTGATACAGCAATTAAATTTACTTATGTTGAAGGAACCATTGATACAAATAAATTTGATGATTTTTTAATGAAAAGTATAAAATGGGAGGATGATATTTCGGCATTTGATAACATAAGTTATATAAAAGAGCACTTTAATGTTTATTATTACGTTTCTCAGGCAGAATCAGTTCATTTTTTAAAAAATAATATTGCTACAAGGAAAGATAGCATGACTAAACTTCTTCAAACAGAAGTTATACAAGAGAAGATTAATAAAATAGAACATAATTTAATTGGAGCTACAAAGGCAAAAAAAGGGGTTATAATTAATGATGAAATAAAAGTTGTAAAAACTGAATTAGATAAGAAGATATATGATTTAAAAAATATATTAGAGCATGGTGTGGAAGTATATAAAGAAGTAAGTTATAATTCCTTACTTGTTTATCCTCAACAATGTGAAATGAAAAAATGGGATGTTGAGAAGCTAGAGTTAAGAAATGTCTCGGAAAAACAAGTATCCGAATATATTGCTGAAATAAATAGCATCTATAATTTATATCAGGATTTGTCTGATTATAAGAAGTTCTTGAAAAATAAAGAGATCGAGAGCCTTACAAATAATGACGAAGCAATTTTAAATTATGCTAAATTTAGCATGTTTATCAAAAATAATATATTTGATTTTAAGCAAATTGAAGAAGAAGTTGTAAGATTGAACCGATTGTTGGATGTCTTTAAATATAGTACTTTCTTTCGTAGTAATTTAGATATATCAAAATATAAAAAGGAAGATATAGTTTTATTACAAAAAGGAGGATTGGTTCCTAAAATAGTAGTGGTCGCTGCCATAAGTACAGGTCTTGTTCTTGACACTGTAGCTTCTATGATGGCGGTATAAGGTGCGATTCCATTTCGGCGCTGTATATTTATTTCATCCAGTAACACAATCACATTTTTAATAATCATACCTAATAATCCCAGCCATCCGGCGATGGGGAAGAAGCCGAAATCGAATCCGGTGAGCAGCATACCTATGGCAACCCCGATAAGGGAAAGGGGAAGGATACACAGGATAATGACCGGTTGTCTGAAGTTACTGAATAATGCTACAAGAATTACAATGAGCATCAGAAAAGCCAAAGGAAAGAACTTGGCAATGGCCTGCATCGCTTCGCCTTGGTCTTTGTATTGGGCATCCCAGAAGAAGGTATATCCTTCGGGCAATTCTATTTCTTCTATCTCTTTTCGTATTTCTCCGTGTACTTCCGCCATGGTGTGTCCCGGTTTTACTCCACACATGGCTGCCATGGATAACTGACGGTTATAAGTACGTATTTGCGGAAATTCCCAAGTGGTTTCAATTTTTTCCGTTACTTGTGACAGAGGTGCCGAATGCTCCCCGTTCCAAACAGAGAAATCCCCTAAAGATCGCTCGTCTGTAATATGAACCCCTTCCGATTTTAGTAATACAGGTACTTTCTTTTCATTATCCCGATAAATTCCTACAGGAGTTCCATCACTGATAGACTTGACGGATTGCATCATTTGTGCTTTGGTGATACCCAGTGCTCCGGCTTTTACCGGATCGTAAACAGGGCGGATCATTAAACTCATGTTGCCCCATTCGTTGCGGGCGTCCGCTACTTTGGGATTGCGGCGCATGATTTCTATTGCTTTCCCTGCCAGTGAATCTAGTACAGCAGGATCCGGTCCTAGAAAACGGGCTTCGATGACGGCTTCTGTCAAAGGGCTAAGCTCGAATTTGTTCACTTTTATCAGGGGTTCGGGATATTTCTGGCGAATGGAGTCTTGCAGTAGCGCATGTAATTCCTTTGAATCTTTGGAGGTCTTGCATTTTACCAGTATTTGTGCATAATTGGATTGAGGACCGAAAGATACATTGGATAAATAATAGCGGGGTGGCGTGCGACCTATGTAGGTAGAAACCATTTCTGTTTCTTCGTGTCCGCGTATATAGTCTGCCAGACTGCTTGCCATGCGGTCTGTTTCGTTAATGTTTGTTCCTTCGGGCAGCCACATATCTACGGTAAAGTATTGTTTTTCCAGTGCGGGTACGAATACTTTAGGAATAAATTTGAAACTCTAGGCAGAGAGTATCAGCATAATGGCCAGTGAGCCGATGGTGACCGACCGGTGGCGGAGCACCCAATGTAAAGCATTGCGGAAACGGTTGTAATATTTTCCGTCGAACAGTGCCGCTTTCAGTTCCTCGGGACGTGGGCGGCGGACAAATTCCTGTATAAAGAAAGGTGTCTGTGTCAGTGCGAACACCCAGCTGAACATCAGGGATACTCCGATAACCACGACTAATGAGGATAACAGTTCACCTGTGATATGTGGTGAATAATAGATAGGAAGGAAAGTAAGAATAGCGATTACGGTTGCTGCCAACAAGGGCAGGGCGGTAGTCGAGCAAGCCTGCATGATGGCTACACGTTTCCGCATTCCACGCTCCATATTGATTAAAGCGGAGTCTGACACAACAATGGCATTGTCTACCAACATCCCCATGGCGATAATGATGGCGACCAGTGACATTCGCTGGAGTGCGATGCCGCAAGCCATCATGACAATGAGAGTGGCGAAGATGGAAAAAATCAGTCCGCTACCTATCAGCGTGCCATTCTTGAACCCGATGAAAAATAATAGAATGGCTATAACAGTTAAAACGGAAATGATGAGATTCAAGACAAAGCCTTGATTGGCAACGGCTGATTCATATCCTTGATCGTAGATAGAGGTCAGTTCATATCCTTCAGGCATGGATTGGGATAATTCGTCAATGCGTTTTTTCACAGCTTCTGCCATATCCACTACATTTCCGGTGGGGACGGTGGAGATGGCAATACCTATGGCCGGATTACCGTCAATGCGCATCAGATTGCTGGCAGGTGTCTGATAACTTTCTTCTATTTGTGCAATGTCGGCAAGGCGGAAATGTTCACCGGAGCGTGATACGATAGTCAGGTTTCTTATATCATCTAATGAATAAAAATTTCCAGTGGATTCAATGCGCAGCCGATTTTGTCCGGCATCAATACCTCCGGCATCCACCACTTTGTTTTGTGCTTCGAAAGCGCGGGCTATATCCGAGGTCGTAATTCCGCTTTGTGCCATGACGGATGGGCTGACAGATACGTCAATGGTAGGTGTCTGTATTCCGTAGATTTCTATTTTAGCAACATCTTTTATTTTCAATAGTTCGTTTTTGATAATCTTGGCTTCGTCTTCCAGTTCCCGATAGGTATGGCTCTTTCCAGTCAGTCCATAGAAAACTCCCAATACATCTCCAAAATCATCGTTAACAACAGATGGACCTGCTCCGGCGGGAAGTTTGCTTTGTACATCATTTACTTTACGGCGTAATTTGTCCCAAAGTTGTTGCATTTCGTCTGCCCGGATTTCCTTTTTTACATAAACGGTTATTTTTGAAAGTCCTGTTCGGTTTTCTGTTTTCAGATAATAAAGTTCACCAAGAGATTGGATGGATTCTTCCAGAACATCTGTTACTTGAGATTGTACCTCGGAGGGGGATGCTCCGGGATACGGAGTCAGTACGAGTGCTTGTTTGATGGTAAAGGGGGCGTCTTCCAGTTTTCCCATTTTGATATAGGAGAACAGCCCACCGGCCAATATCAATACCAACAGCAAGATAGTGACTGCTTTCTTCTGTAGAAAATATTTTACAAGTTTCATGATTGTTTATTTCTGTGATATTATTCGTTTTCTACACTTATTTTCATTCCATCCGATAGGAAGCGGAGCCCACTGTTTGCTACAGTTTCATCAGGATACAAGCCTTCGGTGATAGATACATAACCGTTTGGCAATAGATCCCCTTTCTTTACTTTTCTCTTAGTTACTTGTTGGGTTTTGGAATTTACTACCCATAAATAATCTCCTTCTGTAGGGCGATGGCAAAGGGCTGTTTGAGGGATGGCTGCTCCTTGGGAAAGAGTTGAAACGGAAGGGGCATTTAGGCTTGCTTTACCAGACATACCTGCCAGTAATTTCCCTTCTTTATTGGGAAGTAGAGCGGTCAGCAGATAAGAGAGGTTATTGCGGGTAGTCCCTTTGGAAATTTCCATTATCTTAGCATTATATACTTTATCGGGTTGGGCGTCAAATCGTACTTGTATTGTATCTAGTGCTTGCGCTGCACGGGCAATGTCTTGAGTGACATAAATCTCCAGTTTAAGTTGGTCTATATCAATAAAAGAAATGATGGGCTGGGTTGCTTTCACATCTTGAAATTTCTCTATATATACTTCACCCACATAACCATTGAATGGAGCGATAAGGCGTGTGTCTTCCAGTTCATAGGAAGCTGTATTGAAAGTTGTTTTTGCAGTGATATAGTCTGCTTTTGCTTTTTCATAAGTACTTGCAGAAACATTTCCTTTGCCGTATAACTTTTGTATACGTTCGAATTCCGCTTTTGCCTGATGGTAGATTGCTTCGGCACGTTCTTTACGGATGCGGAAATCGCGCGGATCTATTTCGGCTATGATGCTGCCTTGTTGGTATCGGTTACCTGCGTATACATCGAAACGGTCGATGGGACCGCCTACTCGGAAAGATAACTCGGAAGTGTGAAAAGGTCGGGCAATAAAAGAGAATTCTTTGTCACCCTGATGTGAAACTGGAACAGCTTGTGTTGTTTTTACAATAAGGTCTTGTTTTTATCATTGCCTTCGGCAGCACAGGAAGAAAGTAGTGCGGCAAGGCTTAATAATAGCATGGAATGTACGTTTATCTTCATATTTTGTCTTTTAAGTTTGAAACAAAAATAAAGATTGAAGGGAGAACAGATGGGGAAGAAAATGCTGAAACCGGAAAAAGAAGACCGGAAAAAGGGAAAATGCATCCTGAATAATTTTATCAATGAAGTAAAAAAAGATTTATTCAGGCAACTTTTTATACAGAATAGCTGTTTTTATCAGTAAGATGATTAACTATAAACTCTAAAGAATAAAGCGTATGTATTTTATTTGGTACATTATTATCGGAATTATTGCTGGTTTTGTTGCCGGTAAGTTGATGAGAGGGGGAGGTTTCGGACTCTTTATTAATTTATTGGTTGGTATTGTTGGTGGTGTCCTGGGCGGCTGGGTATTCAGTTTGTTTGGTATTGCAGCAACTGGTATTATTGGCAGTCTTGTTACCTCTATTGTGGGAGCTATATTATTGTTGTGGATTGTTTCTTTGCTCAAGAGGTCTGATATTTCTTGAATTATAAGAGTAAAAAAGAACCGTCCTGACGACACGCTTGCCGGGGGCGGTTCCTAACCAAACAAATCAAAAAATATAAGTATATTAACTAATTGCTTCCACCTCCTAAGGCACGGTAAAGCATGATATGCAGTTTACAAGATTCCACATTCAGAGCGATACGTTCCAATTCACAATCCAGGAAACGTTCATCGGCCGACAGTACATCCAGATAGCCTGCGAATCCTACTTTAAACATTTCATTTGCATTATAAATAGATCGATGATGGATACGGCTTTCTTCTTCTTTCAACTTTTTGCGCTGGTGCATTTGCGATGATGCAGTAATGAGGTTTAATACTTCTTCATAGGCTTTTAATACCGTATCGTGATATCCTAACAAAGCGATGCGTTGCTGGCTTTTCGCATCATTCCATAATGCACGTATAGTATTTTGTTTGAATATAGGTGCTGTTATACCTGCACCGAGATTGTAAACCAGGGATGCAGGAGCAGTAAACCATTTATCCAGATCAAATGCGTTAAAACCTCCGTTTCCTCCAATCACGATGGATGGGAAGAAAGCTTTTCGCGCTGCAGATACGTCGGATTTACTAGCTAATAACTCCAGTTCGGCAGCCTTTATATCCGGGCGATATTGCAAAAGTTGTGACGGGATTCCTGCATCTGTGGGAAACTCATAACTACATGCAGTTTCAAATGACACTCGTTTCACCTTGAAAGGCAGTCGTCCTAATAAGGTGGCGATGGCACGTTCCTTTTCACTTATTTGCTGTTCGTTTGCAAGCAGCATTTCTTCCAATTTAAGGCGTCGTGACCGGAATTGGTCTACAGAAAGTCGGGTTACTTCACCTTCTTTCATCAGTTCATCGGTTAAATTATAAGCATCTCTGGCTGTTAGGATGGCTTCGCGTAGCACATATCGCTGTTTATCCAGTCCTATTAATTCAAAATAGTGTGTACCTACTTCTGATATCAATAAGGTGCGTGCCAGACGCATAGCTTCTACAGACTGCATCCAGCGGGATACGGTCGATCGTTTTTTATCGGTTAGCTTACCCCATATGTCAGCTTCCCATTGAAAATTGAGTCCTAGGTTGAAATTCCGGTAGGGATCTGGAATATGTTTGTCTTTTTCTAAATCGGGAGTGTTGGTGGTGCTGTTACCAACTCCGTCCATAGTGTACTCGCCAAAACGTTGTACTCCACCATCAATGCCTAATGAAAGATCGGGCAGCAGCGCTCCTTTTCCTACTCGAACTTGTGAACGGGCAATGGATATCCGTTCTATAGTTTGAAGGAATGAATGATTGTTATTTAACGCTTCGGCTATATAACTTTGCAATAACGTATCTGGAAAAAATGTTTTCCATGACATGGAAGAGATAGTAGTGCTGTCCGTTTCCCTATCCATATAGAACTTGGGTAACTCTATCTTTTCTGTCGGAGTAAGGGAAGGGGCTTTGCAACTTACCATAATCAGACAGAAAGCTCCTATTATTAAACCTGTTTTGTTTATATTGTTATTTTTCATCTTCTTCATCATAGCTGACTTTATTACGGTTAAGATGTGCAGACCAACTCTCGAAAATAAGGTAAAGTCCAGGTACAAGGAAGATTCCTACGAATGTACCGATAAACATACCTCCGGCGGCAGCTGTTCCGATGGAACGGTTGCCCAAAGCACCGGCTCCGCTTGCCATTACCAACGGGATTAGTCCGCATATAAATGCAAAGGATGTCATCAGGATGGGGCGCAGACGGCTTACGGAACCTCTAACGGCAGCATCAAAGATGCTCATTCCCTGTTTGCGGTACTGGTTGGCCATTTCCACAATAAGAATGGCATTTTTGCCTAGCAGACCAATCAACATTACCAAGGCTACCTGGGCATAAATATTATTTTCCAAGCCTGCCAGTTGCAGGAAAAAATAAGAACCGAAGATACCTGCCGGCAATGAAAGTATGACGGGAAAAGGCAGTAACAGACTCTCGTATTGTGCTGCCAGCAACAAATAAACAAACAGCAGGCAGATACCGAAAATGAGAACGGTTTGTCCACCCGAATCTTTCTCTTCACGAGTAACTCCTGACCATTCTATATCATAACCGCGAGGTAATGTCTCTTTGGCAATTTGTTCCACTGCTTCGATAACCTCTCCTGAACTGACTCCTTCGGCAGGTTCACCTGTAATCAAGGCCGAGGTGAACATATTGTAGCGTGTAATCTGGTTAGGACCGAATATACGGTCCATCGTCATAAAGTTAGAGTAGGGTACCATATTCCCGTCCTTGTTCTTGGCATAGAACTTATACAGATCTTCAGGATTCATACGATACTCTGGAGAAGCCTGTAACATCACCTTATACATTTGTCCGAAACGAATAAAGTTGGATGAGTAGAAACTGCCGATATAGGATTGGAGTGTTTCCATGGATTCATTTAGATTTACTCCTAATTTAGCTGCTTTAGCAATATCCACTTTCAGCAGATATTGTGGAAAATTAGGATTGAATCCTGAGGTTGCTCCCACAATGCGCGGATCTTCATTCAGTTTTTCTACTAATGTATTGGCAACATCGGCAAATTCTGCAAAGCTGCCTGCTGTTTTATCTTGTAAACGAAGTTCGAAGCCGCTGGCATTACCGAATCCCGGAACTGTAGGAGGCAGGAAGAACTGAATATCCGCATCTTTGATATGCGAGGTGCGGTCTTTGTATATCTCTATAAGTTCGGCTGCTGTTTGATCGCGTTCACTCCACGGGGTGAGATTAATCATACCCATACCGAAATTGGCACCTTCCGTTTCAGTCATCAAACTATAACCTGCTAATGTGGAGATGCTTTCAATTTCTTTGAAAGGAAGCAATGCAGCTTGTACAGCGTTCAAGGCTTTTTCGCTGCGTTCCAATGTTGCTCCCGGAGGCGCATCTACATTGACATAAATCATACCTTGGTCTTCATTGGGAATAAAGCCTGAAGGAAGTACCTGGCTCATGCCGAAAGTGGCAAGGAAGAAAATAATCAGTGTGGCATAAGTGATTATTTTCCGGCTCAAATACTTGTGTAATCCGATATTGTATTTCTTTTCAAAGCGGTCGTACCGGCGGTTGAAAAAAATAAAGAAACGACGTAGCCATCCTGCTTTTTTCTTCTTTTTTCCATCAGCGGGTTTCAGTAACAAAGCACATAGGGCAGGCGAGAGGGTCAATGCGTTTATTCCTGAGATAACAATGGCTACCGCCAGTGTCAATGAGAATTGCCGATAGAAAATACCTACAGTTCCCTGCATGAAGCCCACCGGAACAAAGACTGCCGACATGACTAGCGTGATGGCAATAATGGCTCCACCGATTTCATTAATAGCTGCTACAGATGCTTTATAAGGAGAGAGTTTCTCATGATGCATCTTTACATGGACAGCCTCTACGACGACTATTGCGTTGTCTACTACAATACCTATTGCGAGCACAAGGGCGAATAAGGTCAACATATTTATGGAGAAGCCCAGCATTTCCATAAAAAAGAATGTACCGACCAATGAAACTGGTACGGCGATAGCCGGAATTAAGGTGGAACGGAAATCTTGTAAAAATATATACACCACAATAAATACCAGTATGAATGCTTCGAGCAGTGTCTTCAGCACTGACTGTATGGAGGCGTCAAGAAAGCGTGATACGTCATAGGAGATATTGTAATCCATGCCAGGCGCAAAACTGCTTTCTTTGATTTCTGCCATTTTGGTTTTAATATTTTGGATGACTTCCCTTGCATTGGAGCCGGGGCGTTGTTTGATCATAATAGATGCCGATGGCCTTCCGTCGGTCATAGAGGTCATGTTATAATCTTCAGAATCGAATTCAATAGTGGCAACGTCTTTCAGACGTAGCAGTGAACCATCGGGAAGAGCTTTCAATACAATCTCTCCATATTCTTCTGCTGTGCTGAACTTTCCGGTATATTGTAATACATATTGCAGTTGTTGGGGTAATTTGTCTGAACTGATACCTGTCTTGCCGGGTGCTGCTTCTATGTTTTGATTACGGATGGCTTCAGTTACATCTTGAGGTACCATGTTGTAGGCGGCCAGCCGATTAGGATTCAGCCATACACGCATGGCATAATCACGGCTACCCATGATTTCTACCAAGCCTACACCGTCAATACGTTTTAATTCGCGCAAAATATTGATATCGGCAAAGTTATAAACAAACTTTTCGGTATGTGCACTGTCCGTACTCATGATGTTCAAGTACATCAACATACTGTTTACTTCTTTTTCTGTAATAACTCCGGCACGGATTACTTCTTCAGGCAATTCGTCTAGTACGGTAGTCACACGGTTCTGTACATTTACGGCAGCTACGTCCGGATCGGTTCCCACTTTAAAATAAATAGTAGTAAGGGACATACCGTCGTTGGTACAAACAGTGGTCATGTAGGTCATGCCGGGTACTCCGTTGATGGCACGCTCTAACGGGGTGGCGACTGTTTTAGACATCACATCGGCACTAGCCCCGGTGTATCGGGCGGTTACCGTTACAGATGGGGGTACGATATCGGGAAACTGAGTGATGGGCAGTGTCAAAATAGACAGTACGCCCAAGCAGACGATAATGACGGAGATTACTCCTGAAAGTATCGGTCTTTTTATAAATAGCTTAAACATAAACTGTCCGTTTTATTTTACGATAGGTTGTTTTAATTCAACTTCTTTTCTGATTGCTTCCATATCAATGGTATCAGTCTTGATGGTAATGCCATCCTTCATCATTTGCACTCCCTCGTATACGATGGCAGTGTTAGGAGAGAAGTCTTGTGTCACATAGTAATTATTATAGCGTTCCAGCGGTTGGAAGCTGCGTACTTTTACTACACTGGCACTATCAACGGTATATACATAGGTGAAATCTTGAATTTCGAATGTTGATTTCTGGGGAACTAGGCAGATGTTGTCCATTTGGGTCATCATACGTACTTTTCCAGTCACTCCATGTTTCAGCAGTCCGTCCGGGTTCGGAAAACGGACACGGAAGGCAATGGAGCCGGTTCCTCGTTCAAAGTCACCTTCTACAGTTTCTAATGTGCCTTTGTGGGAGTAGATGGAACCGTCTGACAAAATCAGTTCCACATTATTTTCTTCGTGCTGTTTTTGTCCGCTAAGTTGTTGGCGCTTGTATTCCAGATACTCGCTTTCGTTCACTTTATAGTAAGCAAAGATCTCGGAAATATCACTTACGGTAGTCAGTAAGCTTTGCGGATTTACCAGACTTCCCGTCTTATAAGGAATACGGTCTATGTAGCCGTCAAAAGGGGCAGTGATAGTGGTGTAAGAATAATCCATCTGTGAACGTTGCATTTGTGCTTTTGCCTGTTCCACTTTCATTTGGGCTACTTCTTTTTCTTTATTGGCTTGGTCGAGTCGGATTTTTGATAAGATTTGTTTGTCAACCAGCCGGCCTATTCTTTCGGCTTCATAATTTGCCATTTCATATTGTGCCTGTGCTTGTTTGTAATTGGCTTGCGCCTCTTTTACCGTTTCGCTATATTGGTCGGAACTGAGTTGGAATAGGGGCTGTCCTTTTTTGACTTTCTGTCCTTCGTCTACATATATTTGTTGAACAAATCCTTCCACTTTGGGCTTAATTTCTACAAACTGTATAGCTTGCACATCAGCTACATATGAGCGTGGAAACTCAATGGTTGTGGGGTGAAGAATGGTGATGGGAATGAATTCTTTGTGATGTTCCTGCTTGTTGTCCGATTGACCACAAGAGCATAGCAATCCTGTGCATGTACACAGGACCGCAATTTTCTGAAAATTACTCTTCATGAAATTACGAATACAATTTAAAAAGATTAATAATTGAGTTTGAGTAAATAAAAGATCCGGCTTGCATTCAAATCTTTCAGAATACAAGGCCAATATGTATGAATATGCTTTAATGTGACATATTAAATGCGGTACACACAAAAGATAATGTGATGATGTACCACTTTCCCCGGATTTTCACTGACAGGTGTGTAACTTTGTACCGGAACTTGGGGAATAGCAAAAAGATTGACCAGCATGTCGATAGTGCAGGGTAAAAAACGACTGTTTGGCAGTTGTGCACGTCCCGACTGGAAATAATAAGTTTCTTCTCCTCTGCTTTCTTCATTGTTGTCAGAAGGCAGGGTGGGTTGTTCCATCGTTTCTACCATAGCCAGATTGGCATCAATCAGTGGAGCGCATACATCAAATTGTACGAGTAATAACATAATTACGCATACTATTCTTACCACATATTTTTTGATACCGTTGAACATGAAAGATACTTTGTTTGTCAATTCGTTTGCAAATTTAATATAATTGAACACTGTTTTCAAACTAATCATCCAAAATTAGTGAGTTTTAATATATCCTTTCTCTTTTTTGGAACTACTATCCTTTATACTGACTGAAATCTGTTATTTTTGTACTCAGTATTTTAAATAATCAGATAATATTACTTATGTTACAACCCGAATTGAAATTTCGTCGAGATAAAATACGCTATTTGATGGCTCAACAAGGCATTGATGCTGCCCTGATAGCTTGTAATGTAAATTTGCTTTATACGTATGGTGAGATAGTGAACGGCTATCTTTATTTACCGCTTCATTCACCGGCACTTCTCTTTGTAAAACGTCCTAATAATATTGTGGGAGAATTTGTATTCCCTATTCGTAAACCTGAGCAGATAGTGGACTTGTTAAAAGAAAATGGTATACCTGTAGCTTCAAAGATAATGTTGGAAGGCGGGGAACTGCCTTATGCGGACTATATGCGTCTTGCATCTCTTTTTCCTGAATCGGAGGTCGTGGATGGAACTGCTATTATTCGTGAAGCGCGTAGCGTAAAGACTCCGCTGGAGATTGAACTTTTTCGTCGGTCGGCTGCTTTACATGCTCGAGCATATAGTAAGATTCCCGATGTATACCATCCGGGGATGACTGATCGTGAACTATCTGTTGAGGTGGAACGCCTGATGCGACTGGAAGGTTGTCTGGGAATATTCAGAGTATTTGGTCAGAGTATGGAGATATTTATGGGAAGTGTGTTGGCCGGAGATAATGCAGCTACTCCTTCGCCTTATGATTTTGCCTTAGGTGGTAAGGGATTGGATCCGTCTTTGCCCGGAGGAATGAATGGAACTTTGTTGAAAGAGGGGTATAGTGTAATGGTGGATATAGGGGGAAACTTTTACGGATATATGTGCGATATGAGTCGTGTGTTCTCCATTGGAAAATTAAATGATGAGGCTTATGCAGCTCATCAAGTCTGTCTTGAAGTGCAGGATAAGGTTGCCTCTATGACGGCGCCTGGTGTGGTGTGCGAGGATCTTTATAATGCGGCCATTGAGATCGTGACGAAAGCCGGATTTGCCGATCGTTTTATGGGGGTGTCCCAACAGGCACGTTTTATAGGACACGGCATCGGGTTGGAAATCAATGAGGCACCAGTGTTGGCTCCGCGTATCCGGAGGGAGTTGGAAGAGGGAATGGTGTTTGCCCTTGAACCTAAAATCGTATTGCCGGGAGTAGGACCGGTCGGCATTGAAAATTCTTGGGTAGTTACAGAAAACGGAGCCGGCAAACTGACCATTTGTAATGAGGAGATTATAGAGCTTTGATTCCTTGGATGTAAATATTGAAGCGGAAATATTAAAAAAACGAAAAATTTTATGGTTCTTGTTCTAGTGTCATTGGGGGCAAAGTGAAGAACTTGAATATAAAAAAGATCCCGAAACTTTTAGTTTCGGGATCTTACATGGTTTGAAGTATATTTTTTATTCCCACTCAATGGTCGCATTGGGTTTGGGCGACAGGTCATAGCATACGCGGTTCACATTCTTTACTTCTTTTAGAATACGGTCGGTAATTTTCATCAGAATGGACCAGTCTATCGGTTCGATAGTAGCTGTCATAGCATCTACGGTGTTGACAGCTCGGATAATAACAGGCCAGTCAAATGAACGGGCATTGTCACGCACGCCTACTGATTTGAAATCGGGTACTACGGTGAAATATTGCCATACTTTCTTGTCCAAGCCTGCCAGTTGGAATTCTTCACGCAAGATGGCGTCCGATTCGCGAACAGCTTCCAGGCGGTCACGAGTGATAGCCCCCAAACAGCGCACTCCCAAACCAGGACCAGGGAACGGCTGACGGTAGACCATGTCGTATGGTAAACCAAGTTCCACTCCGCAGGCACGGACTTCGTCTTTGAACAACTGGCGTAAAGGTTCTACTAATTCAAACTGTAAATCCTCGGGTAAGCCACCTACATTGTGATGGGATTTAACCATTTTGGCTGTTTTAGTACCACTTTCTACGATATCAGGATAAATTGTACCTTGTCCCAAAAAGTCGATTCCATTTAGCTTACGGGCTTCCTCTTCGAACACACGAATAAATTCACCACCGATAATCTTGCGTTTCTGCTCCGGATCAGCTACATTTTCCAGTTTACTCAGGAACCGGTCTGTAGCATCCACGTAAATCAAATTAGCGTTCAACTGATTTTTGAAAACTTCAATTACTGCTTCCGATTCACCTTTGCGCATTAATCCATGGTTCACATGTACGCAGACCAGATTATTGCCGATGGCTTTCAGCAACAGGGCTGCTACTACAGAACTGTCTACACCTCCGGAAAGTGCCAATAATACTTTCTTGTCGCCTACCTGGCGGCGGATCAATTCAATCTGGTCATTGACAAAGTTTGTCATATTCCAGTTAGCCTCTGCCTTGCAGGTATCAAAAACAAACGATTGTACAGCATTCTTTATTGTTTCCACATCATCCGTCAGTTGGGGAAGCTTCACTTCGCAACATGCTTTGTCATGACCGGCAGCCATTACGGGGATCCCTGCTTTGTAAATCTCGGGAAGCACGTCAATATCCACTCCGTCAATTACATGGTTGGGACCGCCATTGATAATGACACCCTTTACATTGGGCAATGCTGTCAGCTCAGCGGCTGTGATATCGTGCGGGTAAATTTCACTATATACACCCAAAGCACGAATGGCTCTGGCAAGCACGGTGTTTTCGGTGCTTCCCAAATCCAAGATAACAATCATATCTTGTTTCATTCCGTTATGTTGTTTTTAAGTTATTAGTTGGTTGTCTATTATTCCCACTCAATTGTGGCAGGCGGTTTGGACGAGATATCATAGCATACGCGGTTTACACCTTTTACTTTATTGATTATGTCGTTTGAAACCTTAGCCATAAATTCATAGGGAAGATGAGCCCAGTCGGCGGTCATGGCATCCGTACTGGTTACGGCACGTAGGGCAACGGCACGTTCGTATGTACGTTCGTCCCCCATTACTCCCACACTTTGTACGGGTAGCAAGATTACGCCTGCCTGCCATACTTGGTGGTAAAGGGATGTTTCGTTTCCGTCCGAGTCTTTCACTTTCCAGTCTCTCAATCCTTGGATATAGATATCATCGGCGTCTTGCAGAATACGTACTTTCTCAGGAGTGATATCACCCAAAATACGTACCGCAAGTCCTGGTCCGGGGAATGGATGGCGTGTAATCAGATGTTCCGGCATACCTAGTTCACGACCTACGTGGCGTACTTCATCCTTGAATAGCAGACGCAGAGGCTCGCATAGTTTCAAATTCATTTTTTCGGGCAGTCCACCTACGTTGTGATGACTTTTGATTACAGTGCCGGTGATACTTAATGACTCGATACAGTCAGGATAAATGGTACCTTGTGCCAGCCATTTCACATCTTTAATTTTATGAGCTTCTTCATCGAATACGTCAATAAAACCTTTGCCGATAATCTTACGCTTCTTCTCAGGTTCTTCCACACCTGCCAGTTCACTGAAGAATTTTTGGCTGGCATCCACTCCGATTACATTCAGTCCGAGACATTCATAATCATGGAGTACATTTTTGAATTCGTTCTTACGCAGCATGCCGTGATCTACAAAAATGCAGGTAAGATTCTTGCCTATCGCTTTATTTAATAATACGGCTGCCACAGATGAGTCTACTCCGCCACTCAGCCCCAGTACTACTTTGTCATTTCCCAGTTGCGCTTTCAGTTCGGCTACAGTCGTTTCAATGAAAGAGGCAGCGCTCCAGTCCTGTTTCCCCCCGCAAATGTCGACTACAAAATTTTTCAGAAGCTGGGTTCCGTCTTCACTGTGGAACACTTCCGGGTGGAACTGTACTCCCCATACTTTCTCTTCCTTTATTTGATAAGCAGCGATGGCTACTTTATCTGTTGAAGCGATAATTTTGAAATTCTCCGGAATGGCAGTGATGGTATCTCCGTGGCTCATCCATACTTGTGAGTGTTCACGGACGTTCTTCAATAGTGGGTTCTCTTGGTCGAAAGTGGAAAGGTGTGCACGTCCGTATTCACGTGTGCCGGCCGGCTCCACTTTCCCACCGTTTGTATAAGACATGAACTGTGCACCATAGCAGATACCCAAAATAGGATACTTTCCGCGAATGTCACTCAAATCGACTTTAAAGGCGCTTTCATCATACACCGAGAAAGGGCTTCCCGAAAGGATAACGCCGATTATGGACGGATCATTGTGTGGAAATTTGTTGTAAGGCACAATCTCGCAATAAGTATTCAGTTCGCGAACGCGACGGGCTATGAGCTGTGTGGTTTGTGAACCGAAGTCGAGAATAATGATCTTTTCTTGCATATATATTAAGATATGTAAATGATTTCGTGCCGCAAAGATACTCAGAAAAAATAAAAATCCGTCATGCTGTTGAGGCTTTTTATAATTGAATTGGAAAAACTTTGTTCTTCCTGCTCCCTTGTGGAAAAATATGCAAAAAAAAGATTGGAATGTTTAGGAAATGTCGGCTGGTATATAAATCACGGGCTGTCCGACAAGCATTTGAGGGCAGCCCGTTTTTTGTGTGGATAATATTTTATTTTTTGCCAGCCTGTTCCTTCAACAAGTCACGGATTTCTGTAAGTAATACCTCTTCCTTGCTAGGGGCAGGTGGGGCGGCGGGAGCAGGAACTTCTTCTTTCTTGCGATTCAGCTTGGCAAGTAATCTTATAAATAAGAATATAGAAAAAGCAATGATGATAAAGTCGAAAGTAGCTTGTAGGAAGTTGCCATAATTCAACGTTACGGCAGCTTTTTCAACTCCATCCACTACTTCGGCCGGCTTTAATTGTAGTTTCAAATCTGTAAAGTTCACGCCACCTACCAGCAATCCGATGGGAGGCATGATGACATCGGCCACAATGGAAGATACTATTTTACCGAAGGCTCCGCCGATGATGACACCGACTGCCATGTCAATGACGTTTCCGCGCATTGCGAACGCCTTAAAATCTTGCAAGAAGCTGCTTTTTCCCATTTTTTTTTATTTTAATATGAATTTATGTGCGAATATAAAAACAAATTCTTATTTTTGCACCGCGTTTAGGAAATAAATACTAA
>OFFL01001369.1_pt1 | contig 18153 bp, 18 predicted proteins | sample 1521391 | NCBI WGS metagenome assembly OFFL01 (sample SAMEA3504082, study PRJEB24116) | mouse gut metagenome | biome: mouse gut; feature: mouse-associated habitat; material: faeces | place: Denmark | collected 2011
CGCAGTTTCCGCACTTGATTTTTCCCGCCAGCCATGTATGGGTGGCTTTCCGGGCAGACTGGATTTTCATGTTGTTCATCAGCTTCTTGCGGCAGGTCAGCCAGATGTCAGAGGGGACAATGCCCTCATGGGGAGCCAGCACTAGCATTTGGTCTTTCAAGTCATTCTTTTTGCTGGGCTTCACATCCCGCCCTTGATACAGATAGCAGCCATTCATGCCGGTAAAATCGGCAGCGTCATTGACAATGACCGTCCCTTGACTTTTGAAAAATTCGTACACATCAAGGTCTGCCTGCACATAGACAGGATTGCGTAACATCTGCGCCAGCGTGGGGCGTATTAGTTCCTTGCCGTTGAATAAAATTCCCTGTTCGGCAAAGTGCCGGGTAATGTCCCCGTAGGAGGTTGTGGGCTGGGCATACATCTCGAACATCAGCCGGATATTTGCCGCTTCGTCTGGGTTTACCACCAGCTTCTTTGTGTTGATACCGTCCATCTTGATTGGCTCTGTATGGAAGCCGTAAGGGGCTTTTCCACCCATCTTAAACCCTCGCTGGCTGCGGGAATAATAAGCGTCCGTCACCCGCTTCTGTATCGTTTCCCTTTCAAGCTGGGCGAACACGATACAGATATTTAACATCGCCCGCCCCATCGGGGTGGAGGTATCAAACTTTTCCGTAGAGGACACAAACTCCACATTGTACTGCTGGAACAGCTCCATCATGTTGGCAAAGTCCAGAATGGAACGGCTGATACGGTCGAGCTTGTAAACCACGACCTTTGCAATCAAGCCCCGCTTGATATCCCGCACCAGTTCTTGAAACTTCGGACGGTCTGTGTTCTTGCCGCTGTACCCTTTGTCTGTGTATTTCTTGCAGTTACCGCCTTTCAACTCGTATTTGCAAAATTCAATCTGGCTTTCAATGGAAATGCTGTCCTTTTTGTCTACCGATTGTCTTGCATAGATTGCGTCTATTCGATTGTTCATATTGTCGCTCCTTTTCTTAAAAAAGAAACGGAGCTGCTGACAGTTTCATTATACCGCCAGCAGCTCCGCAAATCAACGATGACTTTGGAAAACCTTATGCCCCGGCTTCCTCACTCTGCCGTTTGTCGGCATACTTGCGGAATACCTCATAAAGCTGCTGTTCCAGCTCCCGGCGTTTTGCCGCTTCCTGCTCCGGCGTGAATACCGGGGAGAGATTTTCCAGCGTGATTTCCTTTCCCTGAAAAGTCACGATTTCTGTTTCCTTTTTGTATCTGATATTGCTTATAAAATCACCTGTCCTTTCCATAATGCTGCTGCCGTTTCAGTTCTGCCAACACCTCCGGCGGGATACGGTCTACCAGCCGCTGAATGTCGTGCAGCTCGCTTTCCAACTTTGCCCGTTCCATGCGGTCTTTGATTTTGCCGTTCTCGCTGGCTCTGGCTCGTTCTTCCAGCTTTTCATTTTCCGCTAACAGGTCATTGATTGTGACCTTGTATTTTTTCAGTTGCCCGGAGAAATTCCCCATCTGTGGGAACCACTTTTTCAGCATGGAGAGGGCTTCCTCTTTTTTCTTTCCGGCATTCAGCGGGTTAATGCCGTCCAGCGTGGCTTCAATGGCTCTTGCCTGTTTGGAGAGATTGACCGCCTGTTTGAACAGACGGGTGGGGATATGCTTCCTGCCTGTCTTGCTGGCGCTTTCCCCACGCTCCAAGTCGGGATATTTCTCCACCATATAAGCGTGAAAATCGTCCTGCCATTTTGTGAGGTTGGCTCTGTTCCCTATAATCTCCTTTGCACACAGGCGGTTGTCTTTTGTCAGCGGAACAAAAGTTAAGTGGAGATGGGGCGTTTTCTCGTCCATGTGTACCACCGCCGACACGATATTTTCCCGTCCTACCCGGCCAATGAGGAAGTCCGCCGCCCTCTGGAAAAACGCCTGTATCTCCTTTGGGGATTTCCCCTTGAAAAACTCCGGGCTGGCAGTTACCAGCGTATCGACAAACCGTGTGCTGTCCTTGCGGGTGCGGCACCCCACCTGTTCAATGCGGCTCTGAATGAAATGGTAATAGCGGCTCTCCGGCTTGACGATATGGAAATTGTACTTGCTCCGGCTGGTGTCAATATCCGGGTTGCTGGCATACTGCTCTTTCTGCCTTTCGTGATGGGCTTCCAGCGGTCTTGCCGGATTGCCCTTGTGTTTTTCAAATCGCAAAATTGCGTGTTGTGCCATAAACTCCTTTCCCCGTTCCTTTCCCTTCCGGGATTTTTTTCACAGGAAAATCCCGCAGAAAATATCTCGGATAGGAAGGGAATGGATAGAATAAAAATCAATCTTTTTATCTTTGTATTTCTATATACCGTCCGGTTTTCGTACTCCAAGAGGGTTGATTTTCGTACTTGTCAAGTGCGGTTTTCAGTCCTCCAGCGTACCAGAACGGGATTTCTTGAAGTCGGTGTTTGGAACCGCTTCATAGGATTTTGGGTAAATTCGGTTGGGTTTTCCACAGCCTTGCTTCTGGATTTCCACCAGTCCGGCGTATTGCAGCTCCCGCAGGGTGTTGACGGCTTTCTGCCGCCCACAGTGGAGCAGGGCGACTACCTCGCAGATTGGATAGTACAGGTAAATGCGCCCGTATTCGTCCGCCCAGCCGTTCTTGCGGGATAGCTCCGTCCGGCGCAGGATAAAGGCGTACAGAACCTTTGCTTCGTTGGACAAGGGTGTGAATGTGGGGGCTTCAAAAAGGAAATTGGGAAGCCGGGTAAAGCTGACCGCCTTTTCCGGCTGATGGATATAGATTGTGTTTGTCATATCGTGTTTTGTGGACGGTTAGAAGCCCGTTTTTGGGGGTAGACGGTAGTTTCTATTACCTGCCCCTGTTCTGTGCTTGCAAAGCCTTGAAAATCAAGGACTTTTCAGCCCCTAACTGTCCACACAAGACCTCCTTTTCCGTTCGCTTTCTGCTTTCTGTCGCCTGTGAACTCTGGCGGCACAGCCGGGGCAGTATTTTGCCCGGTTGGATTTAGGGACGAACACACCGCCGCAGACCGCACAGCGTTTCAAGTCCTTATCCCGGAAAATCTCCGCTTCCAGCGTCCCGTCCAGCGGCAAGACCGCCCAGCGGAACCACTTACAGCAGACCGAGAAAGAAATCGTCTGCGGGCAGGTGCAGGTGTCCCCATCGTCAAGGACAATGCAGTTGCCGTCCTCACAGCAACAGCACTCCCGGCGTATCAGGCTGGCCGCCTGTTTCCTCTGCGCCGGTGTCATGCGGTAAAGGGAACCGTCCGGCCTGCGTTCCAGCGGCGGCAAGTCTTTATAGGGGTTATCTCTCATGCGTTCCCTCCATTTTGCTTTCCGTTGCCGTTCTCCCCGAAAAGGTTTCCTGCCCCATTCCTGCGGCGTGTTCCGGCGTTGGCACGCTCCTCGCAACTTCGGGACATTTTGTCCCGAAGTCCGACTCCTTGCGGTGCTTCCCCAGCCGGGGTATTCCTTTTCGGACGGTCATTCTGTTTTCAAGGTGCCGTCCATCGATGAACTACCCTAAGTCTACACGAAAAAAATGCAATTCCCGGAATATTGCGAGAATTGCATTTTGATGAAGTTTACACTTTGGAAATTGCATTTTTGCAATCATTCTGTATAATGGAAGTATGCGGAGGAGGTGCGTATCTATGGCTTTACCCGGAACGCCCGGACAGCGGATTTCCGATTTATGCAACGGGAACCACATCACACAAAAGGAACTTGCGGAGAAGATAGGCGTTTCCGCTTCCCAGTTGAGCCGCATTGTCAGCGGCGAAACAAGAACGGTCAGCAGTGATATTCTCATAGGTGTGGCAAAGGAATTTAAGGTATCGACAGACTACATACTGGGCTTGTCTACCGTGAGCGTTCGTAAAAGCTACGATATTTCTGAATTAGGCTTGTCCGAGGGAGCCGTGAGGGGGCTTGTGACGGGTGCTGTTGATGTGCAAATCCTCAACCGCCTGTTGGAACACAGGAATTTTCCTAAGCTGATAGATTTGATACGGATTTATTTTCAGGATACGGCGGCAAAGGGCATAACAGCAAGAAACCAGCTTATCGAGATGGCAACGGCTTCCCTGTCCGACCTGATGAAAGAACACCCGGAACACCGGGCAGAAGCGAAGCAGGATTTACAGCTTTTGAACGCCCAAAAGATAGGGGAACATGAAGCGGAGATTGAAAAAATCAAAAATGTGTTCCTGGCTATCCTGCGGGACATTAAGAAAGACATTGACAACGGGGAACAGCCGGGAGAAGCTGTGACCGCCGCTATGTTCCAAGCCATGCGGGACGCACTGGCGGAACAGAAACAAAAACCACTTTCCATTGACGATGTAACGGCGATGATAGCTGGACAGATCGGACAGCTTACACCGATGGATAAAGAAACTGTTGAAATGTTCCAGCAGTTTGCGAAGAAGATGATTGAGCAGGCAGGAACAAAGTGATAAATTTGAATTGTGAGGGAAAATACAGATGAATCAAGGAAGAATTATTGTGATTACAGGCTCACCGGGGACAGGAAAAACAACAACTGCGTCAATTGTCGCAAAGGAATCAGATATGGATAAATCAGTGCATATGCACACCGATGACTTTTTTCATTACTTAAGCAAAGGCGCAATACCACCACATTTGCCAGAATCCAACGAGCAAAATCTGGTTGTCATTGAAGCCTTTTTAGAAGCTGCAAAGCGATATGCTCGTGGCGGATATGATGTAATTGTAGATGGGATTGTCGGGCCATGGTTTTTGGAGCCATGGAAAGCTCTTGCCCAAGAAGATTACGAGGTACACTATATTGTATTAAGAGCGAGTAAAAAAGAAACTATGAAGCGAGCTGTGGAACGCTCAAAATTAGATAGAAAAACAAATATTGAATTAGTGGAAACAATGTGGGAGCAATTTTCCGGTTTGGGAGTATATGAATCAAATGTCATAGACACAACTACATTCACAATTAAAGATACGGTTTCCGCAATAAAAGAAAGAGTTGCATGTGGGACGTCTTTACTATCTTAGACATTCCCATTTGTCAGGAAGATAGCAAAGCCAGCCGAGCCAGTCAACGGTCAAGATGAACGGCGCATTTCATGCGCCGCCGTTGACAGTCCCGCCCGTCTTTGCTAAAGGGTAATCAAGGCGGGAAAGCCCTAAAATGGCTTCACACCTATTTCAATAATTGGAGGAGATAAAAATGAGATCAGAAAAGGAAGTTTATGATATTGTTTTGAATTTTGCAAAAACAGACAAACGCATTCGCATGGTTACTTTGGAAGGATCTAGAACAAATACAAATATTCCGCCTGATGATTTTCAGGATTTTGATATTACTTTTTTTGTTACGGATATGGACAGCTTCACAAGTGATGATAAATGGCTAGATATATTTGGTGAAAGGTTGATTCTGCAAAAGCCGGAAGATATGGAATTATTTCCAGCTGTAGAAAAGGGATTTTCATATTTAATGCTGTTTACTGATGATGTTAAGATAGATTTAACTTTGCTGCCGCTGGAACTGATAGACGAGTATTTTACATGGGATAAACTGGTAAAGTTACTGTTGGATAAAGACAACCGTATCGTAAAGCCGCCAATACCAACGGATATAGACTACCACTTGCAGAAGCCTACTCAAAGAATGTTTGACGATTGCTGTAATGAATTTTGGAATACTACAACATATGTAGTAAAGGGCTTATGCCGCAAAGAAATTCTTTTTGCTATTGACCATATGAATGATATAGTACGAAAAGAATTGCTTCGCATGATTTCCTGGCTGATTGGTATCAAACAGGGATTTCATTTCAGTTTGGGAAAAAACTATAAATTTATGAAGCAATATGTCCCAGAGGAATTGTGGGAACGACTTATGTCCACTTATAATATGGATTCCTATCCCCATATGTGGGAATCCTTTGAACAATGTATGGCATTGTTCCGGGAGGTTTCGTCAGAAGTGGCATGCCAGTTGGATTACCAGTATCCACTATATGATGAAAAAATCAGTAATTATGTGATTCGGCAAAAGAAAAAATATGGCATTGAAGATGATAACAAATAAAATTTTTTCAATCGAAAAAATTTATTTTGATTATTCAATTTTGAAAAACTGAATACCTCAAAATCAGAAAGAGAGCGGCCAAGCACTTTGAGGGATTGGCCGCCTTGTCCACCCATCCAGCGGGACAGCGGGCGGAGGTCAAGGCCGGGTGTAAACCCGTTCATTTCAGCCTTGACGGTTGCCCGTTGTCCTGCTACTTTTCCGGGAGTGTGGCCACAACTTCGGGACACTTTGTCCACAAGTTGGAGCGTAGGACGAGGAACTGGGGCTTTCATATACGCCCTGTCTGCTGATGAGTCCAGACCTGCGCTTGCGGCTCCACGCCACGCAAGCACAGCCCTGTTTTCCTGCCGCTTCAAATGCCCTTGCCCTCCCCGGCGGCAACGGCATTTTCACGGCAACGCCGACAGAGCGTATAACACACTACACTTTGCTTCGCAAAGTCGTGTGCCAAATGGGGGCGTTGCCCCCTTTGGAAACCCCCACAAGAAAAGGCGGTACGCTACCCCTCCACGGGGCGCATACCGCCTTTTCTTGTTATCCAGCCCTCCGGCTGTATCGGTTGAGCAAAAGTCCGCGTGGGATTGATGTGGTATCTTTAACTTTGGGAAACTCCGTTTTCCCAGCGAGATACTGCCTGACGCGTCACATGGATTTTTTCTGCGAGCTCGTCCTGAGAGAATCCATTCTTGGTCCGCAGTTCCAATATCACATTTTTTGTTTCCATAATCACTCATCTCCTCTTGTAGTTATTATAACTTCCTCGCTGCCAAAAACCAAGCAACTCGCTGTTGCTATTTGAGAAAATGCTTGCTTTTCAAAATCCAATAGAAACAACTTTCAAGTTGTATATGAAACATAATAGCTTAAATATTTCATAATGTCTTCTACAAAATTGGACACTAACGTGATTTTTGTTGAAACCATCCCCAATAGAAAAAGCAACCCATTACAACGAAATACTTCCTTGTAACGAGTTGCTTCTATATGCTTTTATACTAACTCGCGCTGAACTTAGAACAACCCGGAAATTTTTCCGTCATTGTCAACATCAATTTTTTCTGCCGACGGCACTTTTGGCAGGCCTGGCATGGTCATAATATCACCGGTATATACAACCACAAAGCCTGCACCTGCAGATACTTTTACGTTGCTGATGGTCACGCGGAAGTTTTCTGGAGCGCCCAGCAGGGTTGGCGTATCAGAGAAAGAATATTGAGTTTTTGCCATACAAATCGGCAGTTTATCATAACCCAGTTCTTCCAGCCGTTTGATTTCTTTTTTGGCAGCTGGAGCATAATCCACACCAGCACCATGATATACTTTCGTCACAATGGCATGAATCTTGTCCATAATACTGTCATTCACATCATAGCTATACTGCAGCTTCGCGCTGTTGCCTTCTGCCAGGCGTACTACTTCTGCCGCCAGCTCTTTGCCGCCTTCACTGCCTTTGCCCCAAACTTCGGACAATGCTACGTTTACGCCTAATTCTTTGCATTTATCATAAATCAACTGCAATTCTGCTTCTGTGTCAGTTGGGAAGCGATTGATTGCCACAACTGCGGGTAAACCGAATACCTGTGTAATATTTTCAATGTGGCGCAATAAGTTGGGCAGCCCCTGTTCCAGAGCAGCTAAATTTTCGTTGCTCAGATCTGCTTTTGCAACGCCGCCATTATATTTCAGAGCGCGCACTGTAGCGACAATCACAACGACATCCGGCTGTATCCCTATCTTCCGACACTTGATATCCAAGAATTTTTCTGCACCCAGGTCTGCACCGAAGCCAGCCTCTGTCACAACATAATCGCCCAGCTTCAAAGCCATACGAGTTGCCATGATACTGTTGCAGCCATGCGCAATATTGGCAAAAGGACCGCCATGAATAAAGGCAGGTGTTTTTTCCAAAGTCTGCACCAGATTAGGTTTCAACGCATCTTTTAAGAGCGCAGCCATAGCGCCCTGCGCATTGAGCTGTCCTGCAGTAACTGGCTCATCCTTATAGCTGTAACCGATTACAATGCTTGCCAATTTGTTTTTCAAATCATCAATATCACTGGATAAGCACAAAACAGCCATAATCTCAGATGCGACTGTGATGTCAAAGCCATCTTCTCTAGGTGTCCCATTCGCTTTGCCGTGCAGACCGCTGACAATATAACGCAACTGACGATCATTCATATCAACACAACGCTTCCAAGTAATACGCCGTGGGTCAATGCCCAATGCATTTCCCTGCTGAATATGATTGTCAATCATTGCAGCCAATAAATTATTTGCTGCGCCAATGGCATGCATATCACCGGTAAAATGCAAATTGATATCTTCCATCGGCACCACCTGTGCATAACCGCCGCCGGCAGCGCCGCCTTTTACACCAAAGACTGGTCCTAAGGACGGTTCCCGTAAAGCAATGACAGTCTTTTTACCCATGACAGACAGCGCATCACCTAAGCCCACTGTGGTAGTCGTTTTTCCTTCGCCGGCCGGAGTCGGATTGATTGCTGTAACCAAAATCAATTTGCCATTCGGCTTGTCCTGATATGTTTTCAGCATACGATAATCAATTTTAGCCTTATATTTGCCGTAATTTTCTACAAACTCATCATGAATTTCTAATTTCTCGGCAATTTCATTGATCACTGCCATTTTTGATTCCTGGGCAATTTCAATATCACTTTTAAAACCCATATCCCCATCTCCCTTAAGTAAATATATTTATATTGTTTTTAATATACTCCTATGCTTTCCTTTTAATATTTTAACATACCAGAATCGGTTCTGTCCCGTAAAATAATAAATTATTAGATAAATTTTTTATATTATGCTTGGCCAGTCAGCAGCAAAAAAATCAATTCATTATAAAAAAAACTCCAACCGTATTTAAACCGATTGGAGTTTTTTTTGCGATACAAAATCTATGTGTTACCTTACTTGAAGCGATCTAAAAACATTTCTGCAAAACTTTTTGAATCCTTTTCTAAAGAATCTTTCATTTTACGTCTCAAACCTATAGGTATAAGAACCCTATTAATTTCCAGAAAGGAATTAATGCTACAATTAAGAAAACAAAAGTTAAAGCTATTTTCAAATACATCCCTTTCATAAAATGTTTCATTGTCATAACACCAAAACCAAAGTGAATTAAATATACACCTGATTCATATGGGAAGAATAATTGATCATAGGAAGACAACATTATAAAATATACGGCTTCTGGATTGATTCCTAAATTTAGCGCAACTGTCGCAAAGGGCAGCGTCATCGAAGCAATGATTGCATTTGGCGTCATGAACACATTCAAGATTACACCAATCACCCACATTGTCATCAAAACAAAAGCAGCACTCTTGTTGGTCAAATACGGCATTAAAATATCACATAAAATTTGTCCGATATTCAAATCCGCTGCAACGTTTCCAATGGTAAAGCAGGCCGCAAGGAAAATGACAAATCCGTAATTAATTTTTTTGAGGTCATCTTCTGTCCCAATTTGAATGCCTGGTAAAAAGAAAATGGAGGCACATAATACAAAGCACCAACCAATTTGAATGCCATGCCAACTGCTGGTCAACAGGGAGAATACTAACAACAGGCAAATACCAACTGTGATGATTTCCTCTCTATTAAACTTGCCTAATTTTTTATACTCTTCAACGAAAAATTCTTTTCCTTGGATTTTATTTTGCGGCTTAAAAAGAATAGAAAACAAGAAAACGATAAGGATCGTAAATACAATCGTAGGAATATTTTTAATAATATAATCTAACCATGGCAGAGAATAAGGAAAAATACTGCTGCAAAGTTCTTCCATCATCACAATATTTGAGCCGTACATAAACAGCCCTGCACTTGAACAAGCAAATGCCGATGTAAGCATAATTCCCGCTGCCTCAGAGGACTTACCCATATTTAATGTTTGAATTAAACTATAACATAGAGGTGCCAACAGGAAATGTACCTTTCCGGGTATTACCAATGTCAAAACGATTGCCGCCAAGGTAACGCCAAATAAAATTCCGCGATAAGAGCCACCTGTCAGAATCATACACTTATATACCAATCTCTTGGCAATGCCTACCTTCACCATCATGTCTGAAAGCATAAAGCTTGCTAGTACCAGCCAAATCACGTGATTGCTGAAAGACTGAAACGCGACAGATGCTTTAGTTACACCTAATACCACATAACATACTGGCATTAAAATACCGATTAACGTAATATTCAAATTATTAAAAATCAAAGCAAAAATAAAGAATAAGGTAACAACCAGATACATCTTTATTTGTACTGTAAACACATCATTTACAGGATAGAGATAAATAAGCAAGGGGATTCCCAAGTTAAACAGCCAAGCTAATACAACTTTTATATTTACATCTTTTTGAATAGAATTCGTCATAATATCCCTCCTAATCTGTTTCCTTATACGCGATGCTGTGCCGGCGCCTCAATCGTTTGCGGCGCTTTTTTATACGGTGTAGGAATCGTCTCTTGCGCTAAAGCCATCTGAGATTCACTTTTTTGCAAGACAACCCATTTAAGCCAATTCACATTGTCCATCATTGGATAGTCTTTTCTCCTGACACCTACCCTACTTTCTTTTCTCATATACTCACTGCGCAAAATCATTTCTGACACATCGAGCATACTTTCCACTTCGATTGCCTCTCTCAATTCATGATAATCCCATGCTTTCATATTTAGTAAATCTTCATTGCGTAGTTTCGCGATTTTTTCTATTGCTGCCTGTAAATGTTCTGCATCGCTATGCACTACATCATAGGGAATCATTATCTTGAGTATATTTGCTTTTACCTCATCTGGTTTTTTACCATTGTCTTTTTGCAAATAAGCAAAGAGTGACTCTAATCTTGCCCGGCCAGCTTGTACATACCAATCATCCGATGGCTGCTCTTGCTCGCTTTGCATCAGATATTGATTTACCGATTCACCAACTAGGCTACCGCTTAATACGGCCCAGCCAAGTTCACAACCGCCAAAGGGATGCTGCATCGCCAACACCGGCGCACTGTTGTCGCCAACAACAAATAACCCGTCCACAGAAGCTTGATTATGATGATCAATCGCGACACCGCCCATACGGTTGGAATGATCCGGTGTATAAGTTTGTTCAACGCCGTCCGCCACACAGATCAATTCCGTAAATGGATCGAGATTGTACTCTGATTTTACACGTTTCCACTGCGCGATTCTCATACTTTTCATGACTTCTTTCGTGTAATCAGATACATTCGTGTAGTCTTCATAAATTGGGCCTCTGCCTTCTTCTATCTCCCTCTTAATAGCCATATTTTGCCCTATTCTGCCCGCTTTTCTCATTTCTGGCGTCATATTTTGAAAAAAGTCTTCTCCCAGCCGGTTGATCATTCGTCCACCCATTTGATAACCGCTGCTGTTTGCAGTTGAAGAAAACAATGTACCATTATGCATTACCGTTCTAGGGCGTGAAATTGCACCGCCTCTATCAAAGGACATCATCTTAGCACCTGCATGATAAGCCAGCGAAAATCCCTCTCCGCAAACCTCAAATAAATCCTGCTGATAAGTACACGCGCCCGCTGCCAATACTACTGCCTTAGCCTGAAACAAGTAGGTTTCACCGTTTCTGTAATTTATACCTATCGCGCCATAAACACGATTGTCATGGCACAATATTTGCACAATACTGATTCGTTCGTAGGTCCTCAGCTTTCTTTTCTCAATCTCCCGTCTTAAGGTATCTTGTGCTTGAGGTAAGTTGAATATTGTACATGGATTCCCTGTTCTCTCAATCCTCCAAAATTCATCTTCTTTGTCTGGATGGTGAGGAAAAATCATTTTCCCATACTGCTTGCCCAATCCATCCAACCACATGGCTTTTTTATAACTCTGCTCGATAAAAATCTGAACCCATTGTTGGTCCACAGTATAATCTGAGTTTTCCACGTATTTTTGCATCCACATCTCCGCGTCATCTTCTGGAAAACAAATTGTCATAGCATTACCGCCACAACAAGCCGTTGCACCGGACCACCCTATTTTCCCCTTGCTGACCATCACAATATCCTGCGTAAATTCCGAACTTGAAACTGCTGCCAATAAACCTGCAATTCCGCCGCCAATGATCAGAATTTCACTATGAACAATATGGTCGTATGTGTTAAAATTCTCCATTTGAAACCTCCTCTTTATGTTCTGCTTCTTGCTGGCAAAGCAGTCGGACGCATGTTATCAATCTTGCACGCCTCTCTTGGACAAACCAGGAGACATAACGCACAACTTTGACAATCTTCTGGATATTTTACAAAAACCTTTCCTTCTGCTATTGCAAATACATCATTGGGACAGATATCATAGCACTGCCCACAATTAACACATAACGTTTTATCTATTCCTTTTATCGACATAGTATTGCTCCTTTCTACAGTTATAATCGCGTGACAAACGGTGTGTTCACTTCATCAGGAATCTCATATAAATTTTCAGGAATGCTTTCTGTAAAAAAGCACATCTGATTCTCATGTTTCACAAATCCAATCCATTTTTTCCAATGCAAATTATCCATGAAAGGATAATCTTCTCGACGTACGCCAACTCTACTTTCTTTTCTATATAATTCACTGGACACAATCATCACTGCTACATGAGCCATACTGTAAACCTCTAAAGCTTCCCGCAATTCGTGCAAATTCTCGGCTTCGGCTCTGGGTAAATCCTGTTGTATAAAGTTATAAATTTTGTCCAAGCATTGCACCATGGCTTTTTCATTGCAATGGTGAATGTCATAAGGAATCATAATTTGGATTAACATTTCTTTCAGTTCATCCGGCTTTACTCCGTCTTTCTTTTCTAACAACGCCCTATAACGTGCCAATTCTTGTCTCACTTGAATGTCATTCAAATCATTTTGACTATTCATAGTCATGTCTGCACAATACTGTGCAACATATTTGCCAACACGGCCACCACTTAGCAAAGCCCAGCCCAAATCTGAACCATTGTAGGGATGTTGAAATGAAATTTTTGGACAAGATGCATCTCCCACTGCAAACAAACCTTCAATGCTTGTTTGCCCGGTACAGTCAATCCATACGCCACCCATACGGTTGCTCTGGTCTGGTGTAATAGTTTGTTCTATATGTTCCATCGGTATCGTTTCCGTAAAAGGATTTTTGCCATATTCCAACTGCACACGCTTGACCGCCGCGCACCGCAACTGGCTCAATACAGTTTTCACATTATCCGGCAAATTGATAAAGTCTTCATAAATAGGACCTCTGCCTTGTTCGATTTCCCTCTGGATTGCTCGATCCTGACCCACTCTGCCTAGTTTTTTCTCTTCCTCCGTCATGTGCTCCTTAATGTCTACGCCTTCGCGATTCACCAATTTACTGCCCAATGCATTAGCCATACTGCTGGAAGCCGAAGAACATAACAGTCCGCCTCGCATCACATCTTTCGGTCGCATGATGGCGCCGCCCCTGTCAAAGGACATCATTTTCGCCCCGATCTCATATGCCATCGTGTAGCCCTCTCCGCACACATCAAACAAATCTGCTTTATAAGTGCAGCACCCCGTCGCCAATACAACAGCCTTTGCTTGAAACAGGTATACTTCCCCTGTGCGATAATGAATACCAATGGCACCCGTGATTTTTCCTCCCTCTTCCAACAATTTAGTGATCATAATGCGTTCGTATAAAACTGCGTTTGAGACTTTTAATTCTTTAGAAAAAGCTTCTAATGCAGAATATAGATTGCAGAGGACTGTGCGAAAAGGATTGATTGCACGATTGATTCTCCAAAAAGCTCCGTTTTGCTTTGGGAAAATCTCCAAACCATGTTTTTCGCCCAATGTTTCCAGCTTAAGCAATTGTGTATAACTTTCCTTTAGGAAAATCTCTATCCAATTTTGGTCAGCGGTATAATCAGACGACTCAACAAATGCTTTTAGCCAAAGAGCGGAATCATCTTCAGGAAAACAGACCGCAATATCATTTCCCCCACAAACTGCAGTTGAACCGGACCAACACATTTTCCCTTTATTGACCACGATTACTTTTTGTCCATACTCTAAACAGGAAATTGCTGCCATAGAACCGGCTAGTCCTGAACCAATAATCAGCACATCACCTGTTACAACATGTTTTATTTCATCCATATGCTCCCTCCTCATATAACGCATCTTGTCCATATATCAATTTTATGTATTTTATTTTGTTATGTGTAGTGTGTAATTTCATGTAGAATTTTCAAATGTTACAACAAAATACTTCTTGTATTGTTTCTTCTTATAAGTTATGATAAATATATTAATAGGGGGCGATTCTATGCGTACCGAACATTTGCAGTATCTCTTGGAAGTCATCCGTTGTGGTTCTATTAATAAAGCCAGCCAGAAATTATTTTTGTCTCAACAACAATTAAGCAAAATCATTTCTTCACTGGAGGAAGAATTTCATACACCGATTCTAGTTCGAACATCAAAGGGAATTTTAGTAACACCAGAGGGAAAATTAATCGTAGAAAAAATATGTCCTCTGCTAGATGAAATTTCTGCTCTGCAAAAAGATTTTTCTGCCAAGAGTACACCCAATATAGAAGGAACAATTTGTATCTATAAAGAGCCTAGCATCGTTTCTGATATGTTTGCACAATTGATTCATGAAATTTTAACAATTCAGCCTGGCATTCATATTAAGGTTATTGAATCCTATTTTTGCAACACTCTATTGGCATTGGAGAAGGATGAGGCGCAAATCGGTATTGTACATCTGTTAGAACAGCAGCAAGCTCTAATTCCTGACAAATTTGAGTTTATTCCTGTTTTACTTCGTGTTCCTGCAGTTTATGCTGCAACAAACAGTAATTTTTGTCGTCATCATAATTCCACTTCTTTAAAAGCACTTTTAAATGAACCTCTTATTGATTATAGTATTTCAAATCAAGACAATGATTTTTTAAATAGCTTATTTCACGCAATCGGCACTCCTCAAATAAAATCTTCAATCGGCAATTTAAATTCATTGCTTGATATTCTTAAAGAAGGGAATTTCCTTTATATTGGTTCCAGTCCTGCAAAACACCACCCGGTTATACCAGATATTACAGTCGTGCCAATCCGAGACAAGCTCCCTATTATACAAGGACTAATTCTGCCTAAAGAATTTGAAAGCAATCCGCTGATACAATTTTTTCTTCAAAAATATCTAAATTTTTTCGAAAAATTTCGCTAACAGTCCTAAAAAAACAGTGTGTAGCCATGAAACTTCATAGTTACACACTGTTTTTTAAGACAGCATTTCTTTTACTTTTTTTAATGCGCTACGTTCCAAACGAGATACCTGCACCTGGGAGATCCCGATTTTTTGTGCCACCTCCATTTGTGTACAATCACGATAAAAACGTAAATAAAGAATGTTTTTTTCCCGTTTCGGCAAACGTTCCAGTACTTCTTCTAATGCAATATGTTCTAAAAATTTGCCATCATCCTCACGATCAGCCAATTGGTCGATTACATAAATAGCATCTCCATCGTCCTGATACAATTCTTCATGAATTGACGTAAGATACTGTGTAGCCTCCAGGGCTTCTGTGAGTTGTTCTGGTGTTAATTCTAACTTCTCCGCTACCTCTGACAGTTTAGGCTCTCTGCCTAATTCTTTTGTCAACTGCTCTTGTGTATATCGAATGCGAATTCCCGTTTCTTTCAAAGAACGACTGATTTTTATAGGACCGTCATCCCGTAAAAAGCGGCGAATCTCTCCAATGATCATAGGAACTGCATAAGTGGAAAACCGCACCCCGTAGGAGGAATCAAATTTGTCAATAGCCTTCATCAACCCAATTACACCAATTTGAAATAAGTCTTCCATTTCACAATCCCGATTTGCAAAACGCTGTATCAGATTAAATACCAATCGCAAATTACAATTGATGATGCGCTCTCGTGCTGCTTCGTCTCCTGCTTTTGCCTGCACCAGCAGAGCTTGTACTTCATCGTTAGATAATAAGGGGAAGCGCGGTAAATTCATATCGGTCAATCTACCTGCCATGGTATCACCTTACCCTACCTCGTCAATTTGCTGCTCGGTCGCAGGCAACAGTTTCTGCATTATTACCGTAGTCCCTTCGCCTGGTGTAGAAAATACTTCTATATGATCCATAAAAGTTTGCATAAATACAAATCCTAAACCCATATGTTCCTCTCGTGTGGAATAGGCTGGCTCCATGGCTTGTGCAATGTCAGCGATACCTATGCCATGATCCTCTACTTGAATTGTCAATTGTCGCTCCTCTACTTCCATTGTGACAGTCACTTCTTCATCTTCCCGATCACCATAACCATGAATCATACAATTCGATACTGCTTCGGACAATGCAATTTTTATTTCATCCAAAGCATCCAAAGTTAAATCATAGGGATAGAGAAAACCACTGGCCATCATTCGTACCAGGGATACATTTTCGCCAATACTTTTCACTTTTAATGCTACACGATTATCTTTTGCCATTTCCTTCACCCCTCACAGTTCTTTGTGGTTCCATTCGCATTACCGGCATTAATTTTTTCATACCAGATAATTCTAAAATGCGGTATACATTATCATTGGCATCACAAATTATCATTTTTCCCTGTCGCCCGTGCATTATTTTATAACACCCGATTAACATACCCAAACCAGAACTGTCAATAAAACGCACCTCTCCCAAATTCATAACCAACATCTTCAGACCATTGCGAGCACATAATAACGAATCAACTTGTTCTTTCACTTTTTTCGCTGATACCAAATCCAAATCGCCTTGCGGATAAATTGTCAATGTATCTTTTTCCATTTTCCACTCCAAATCAATCACTTCCTTTTAATTCCAGATACTATCTTTTTCGCTGTCTTGTCTCCGATTCCTTCCAATTTTTTGTAATTATATAAAATCAAAAAACAAAGGAACTAAAAGTAGCGAAGAAATATATTAAAGAAAACAAAAAGAAAAGAATCTATTTCAGTTCAACAGCAAAGAAGACTAATGAATAAACTTTACTCATCAGTCTTCCTTGCTGTTGGAATATCATTCGCATTTTTTTGAGAAATGCGATTTATCAAAATTGTCGGCGGTGCAGCAAGCAGAAAATGGGGTAGACGCTTTTCATCTGCACTGCCAACACAAGAAATTATCTATAGCACTGATTTATACTACAACCTTTATACCATGTACGCAAATTGCCCATCATCTGCTTCATTTCATGAGAAAGCCGATGCCAAACTATTCGCATATTCAAATTCCACAAAATTTTTCTTTCCTGCCACTTTTCCTTTTTGGTCATTGTACCATAGTCCGATTCATAGTCAGGGCTATGCCACTGCCCACATTGCACTTCACGCAAACCATTTACCCATATATCGCTATACTGTGAACATTCTAAACAATGCGCACTATAGCCAATGGGGACTTCAAATTGATTGAGGTTATCAAATTGTAACGGCGCGCCACAGATAGGACACCGCAATACTTGTTTATTTGGTTTAAACATATATATCCTCTCCTTTTGCCTTTTTAATAAATTCATCCAATATTCTTTCAAGAGATTCTTTTTTGATACTACGCTTCTCTAGTTTTTTCACCACTTCTCCTAGCATCTTTCTGCAGTTTATATCTGTTATTATAATGTATATATACAGAAATGTCAAGGGCCAATTTATAAAAATTAGGCATAAAAAGCTGCAGCAATTTTCTTGCCATAAGATTATTAAAGATTTTATTATTCCTGTTATTGGTATCATTTCTGAAAGTTAAATATAAAATTTGCAACATAAAAAGACAGACAACATATTGCTGTCTGTCTTTTTGGCAGGGGCACTAGGACTCGAACCCAGAACACGCGGATTTGGAGTCCGCTGCTCTACCAATTGGAGCTATACCCCTATGAAAATGGCTCCCCAAACTGGACTCGAACCAGTGACATCATGATTAACAGTCATGCGCTCTACCGACTGAGCTATTGAGGAGCATATCCTGGCAATGCCCTACTCTCCCACGAAAAGAATACGCAGTACCATCGGCGC
>OFFL01001374.1_pt1 | contig 18048 bp, 9 predicted proteins | sample 1521391 | NCBI WGS metagenome assembly OFFL01 (sample SAMEA3504082, study PRJEB24116) | mouse gut metagenome | biome: mouse gut; feature: mouse-associated habitat; material: faeces | place: Denmark | collected 2011
TTCCGCCTCCACGACGGCCCCAAGAAGATCCAGGTCATTCCGGAGCTGAAGGGCTGCCGGGCCTTGGTGGTGGACGACGATTTCAACACCTGCGACAGTGTCTCCTGCATGCTCCAGCAGATCGGAATGCGGGCGGAGTGGACTCTCTCCGGAAAAGAAGCCGTCCTGCGCACCCGGCAGGCTGTGATGCGCAGCGACAATTACTTTGTCTATGTAATCGACTGGCTGCTGCCCGATATGAACGGGGTGGAAGTGGCCCGCAGGGTCCGTCAGGAAGTGGGGAAGGAAGTGCCCATCATTGTTCTCACCGCCTACGACTGGTCCGATATCGAGGACGAGGCACTGGAAGCCGGTGTGACGGCCTTCTGCAGCAAGCCTCTGTTCCTGTCGGAATTGAAAGGATGCCTGAACTCCATTGTCAATTCAGGCAGAGAGCAGGAGGCCCCGGAACGCAGGCCGGAGCCGGTCCGCAAGGGAAGGATTCTGCTGACGGAAGACAATGAACTGAACCAGGAGATCGCCGTGGCCATTCTGGAGGGCGCGGGATTTACCACCGATGTGGCGGAGAACGGGCAGGTGGCGGTGGAGATGCTGAGCAGTTCCCAGCCGGGATATTATCAGCTTGTGCTGATGGATGTGCAGATGCCGGTGATGAACGGCTATGAGGCTACCAGAGCCATCCGCAGGCTGGAGAATCGGAAGCTGGCGGATATCCCCATACTGGCCATGACAGCCAACGCTTTTGAGGAGGATAAACAGGAGGCGCTTCGCAGCGGCATGAACGGCCATATCGCCAAGCCTATCAATATAGAATTGCTGATGAAAGAACTGGATCAGATCCTGAATCCCGCAGAGTAACAGGCTGCAGGGCAGCAGGCAGGATCCGGCGGCTGCCTGGCTTCGGTGAGAGGCCGGATCGTATGCATGGAGAGGAATATGAAAATCCCAGAGTACATAAGCAAGAGTCCTTCGGACATGGTATACTGCAGCGCCGCCATCAACCGGGAGTATATGGTCCTGATGGGGGATGAACATTTCTATCGTTTCATGGGAAAGACTGTGGGTATCAGCATATTGGACTGCGTTCATCCGGAACTGCGGCAGGAATTTCAGCAGGCCTGCGGCAGCCTGGGACAGGGAGGCTCTGCAAGGATTTTGACCGCCATGCGGGGAATGGACGAAGGTTATCGTCAGATCGACATGACCATCCGTGACTGTGGACATACGGTGAATGGGGAACCGGTGTGGGAACTGACCATCTACAATCTGTTTATCATCGAGGAAAAGTATTTGCAGGCATCCGATGATGCCGGCAGGTACAGGGCTTTTCTGTCCATGTACCAGGATTATCTTTTTAATTATGATGTGGAGCAGGACAGCTTTGCGGTTTTCCGTTATATGGGAATCAAATCTACGGTGCTGATGAAATGTAGTCTGGAGGAACTTAAGGAGAGCGTTACCGCCATGTATCCCCGGAAAAGTTTCCAGGAGGAACTGGAGGTGTTCTGCCGGCATCTGCTCAGTGCCCAGGAGAATTTCAGCTGCGACCTGCGGGGGCCCATGCCCCGGCATCCCATGCTGATGAGCCTGTTCCACATTGACGGCAAGGTGATTTACAAACACAATAACCAGAGGGTGGTACTGGGAATTCTCCGAAGGATGGATCAGAGGGAAGAAGACGCCTCTCCTTACTATGCCACTGCGGAAGGCAAGGATTCCTTCACCGGTCTGCTGAATAAGCGGGCCTGTGCGGAGTATGTGGCGGAGGCGCTGGCAGCCGGCGGGGAACCTCACTACATGGCCATGATTGATATAGACAACTTTAAAAATATAAACGATACCCATGGCCATATGTACGGGGATCAGGTGATCGGCCAGGTGGCTTCCATCCTCAACAGCACCATAAACGGCAGAGGGATTGTGGGCCGCTTTGGCGGGGATGAGTTCTTTCTTTTTACCAATTGGATCAGTTCGGAGATACAGCTGCGGGCCATGCTTACTTCCCTGCGCAAGCAGGTGCAGAGCACCTTTGAGAACCGGGAGAAGGGCTGTAAAGTCACTCTGTCCATCGGGGTCAGCCGGGCGCCGGAAGACGGCAGGAGTTATGAGGAGCTGTTTAAAAAGGCGGACAAATGTCTGTATCTGGCCAAGTACAAGGGCAAGAACCGCTTTGTGATATATGAGGCGGATAAACACGGGGACCTGGTGGAGGAGGAACAATCCATCCGTCATACCATGGATCCGCTGGAGAAGGCGGAATACCTGGCGGACGTGGTGGCCGACATGGGCATCCGCCTGTCCGCGGAGGGGGCAGAGCCCATGGAAGAGATTCTGGATCAGATTCGTTCCGCCTTTGAACTGGACGGCGTGCGGATCCACCGGGCCGGGCGGAGAGAACCCCTCTATATCAGTGGTGATTATCAGCCTGTGCCGGATATGGGCTCCTTTATCGTGGAAAACGGAATGGCCGGCATAATGGATCATCCGCACTATCTGATGGCCAGCCATATTACCAATCTGGAGGGGGTAAACAGGGAACTTTTTGAGACCTTGAGAAACAGCCGCATAGAGGGCATGGTGTGTTTCTGCTACCCGGACAGGGAGGGAGTAAATCTGTACTTTTTCTTTGAGACTTTTAACCACCGTTTCCGCTGGTCAGAGTCCGACAAGAACTTCCTGCTCACCGCCAGCAGGCTGATGGCCAATATTTTATAGAGATACTTCCGACTAAAAAAGAACGTTCCGGCGGCATTGCAGTTCCGGAACGTTCTTTTTGTATGTGTGACAACAGAATGCCCGCAGAACCCGGATTCTGTTGTTTTATCTGTATAATCGGACGGCTGGGGCCTATCTGGCCGGAATACGCAGAACCGACAGGGAATAGGCCGGGGCCTCATATAGGAAGGTATCGCCAATCACGGCCTCTGAAGTAACCGGGATCATTTTTTCCGGCTCCTCAAAGCTGTTGACCGCGCTGAGAGAGTCACCTGACAGTACTGTCACCTGTGCCCGCTCCTCATATTGCTCTTTCACAAAGCCTTCCAGTCGGGTATTCACCACAATGGCCTGGCCGGTGGGATTTACCAGCTTGATGATCAAATCTCCGTTTTCGTCCATATTGGCGGACTCGTACAGGGATTCTGGGGCCTGATAGTTGTAGTCCAGATATTTGACATCATCCAGATAGCCCTCCACATGGCTGCCCGCCACCACCACTTTGATTTGATACAGCTTCCCCTGCTGAAGTTTTACATTTTTTACCGTGCCGGAGATCTGGCCGCTTTTACTGCCCCCGGATACAATCTGCAGGCAGGATACGGTATTGCCCCAGCCGCCGATGTTCCAGAACATATTGTTGGCAGCGTCCTGGACGCACACCGGGATCAGAAAACCTTCCGGTCCGGAAAGGACTTCCCCCTCTACGGTGAGGGTGTAGTCCGTCCAGCTCGTATCGCCCACATAGAGGCTGTCTCCGGTGTTTATATCATTGGGGTCTCCGGTATGGTTCTGCACCAGCCTGCCCTCCGCTACGGTCCAGTCGCCTTCCTGGATCTCCATATCCCCGGGTAGCTGCCCGTCCTGGAAATCCGCCTGGTACAGTACTTCGCCGGTGGCGTTGTCCGTGACTTTCAAGTTGTCATAGGCCACACTGGTCTGCCAGCTTCCCAGGCCCACTTTGCCGGAGAGACTCTGGCTTTGCGCTTCTCCCAGAGACAGTTCCGTGGGCAGATTTAATACGCCCTTATTGTTTCCATAGAGTTGCTGTACATAATAGTTGACGGAACCATAGGCGGAAGTATTGTTAAACCAGATCATATCCGGCTTCCACTGGCTCTGGAGCTGATTGCCGAAAAGCGGCGCGTAGCAGGCCATTTCCACTACATCCCCGTTTTTCTCCAGGCCGGTCATATAGGCCGCTTCCGCCAGCGCCGCCTCCAGGGTGTTGGACTGGGCCGCGTATTCCCCCAGGAACACCTTGGCCTGGCTGTCCCGGTCATAGCTGTCGTAGCGATGGGTGTTGGTGAAGAAGAAGGAGGGCGCCTCATAGTAATGTTCGTCCACCAGAGTGGTGATTTCATCTCCCCAGTCGGCGCAGTCTTCCACATAATTCCAGCCTACCCGGTCTCCGGAGGAGGTGCTGTTGGCCACAATCAGACGGATGTCCCCGTACAGCGCCGGGTTCTCCCGGGCCGCCTCATTGAAGGCGTCCACAAACCGACGGTAGTGCTGGAAATACTCGGACTGCCATTGTTCGTTGCCGATGCCGATATATTTCAGGACAAAGGGCTCCTCGTGGCCCATGGCGATGCGCACGCTCCCCCAGTGGGTGGAGCCGTCTCCCCGGCAGAATTCCACCAGGTCCAGGGCATCCTGTACACACTGGCGGAATTGGTCGCTGTTTATGTCATATACAATATATTTGGGGCTCTGCACCTGGCAGGTCATGCCTGCGTTCAGCACCGGCACCGGCATACAGTCCAAAGCCTCGCAGAGTTCAAAAAACTCATAAAAGCCTATGCCATAGGTGGTATAGTAGGGATGGTTCTTGGTTCCCTTCCAGATGGAATAACTCTGGGGGCGTACTTCCACGCCGCCGGTGGTGGTCATGTCTCCCAGGGTGAGCCGGGCTCCGCTGCCGATGGAATCCTTCCAGCTATACATGGATTCCTGATCCCGTCCTTCGATGACACAGCCTCCGGGAAAACGCAGAAAGGAAGGGCCCAGCGCTTCCAGCATCTCTCCCAGATCTTTCCGGATGGGCAGGCCCTTGTAGGTATCCGCGGGCATCAGGCTTACCATGTCCACATCAATGACGCCCTGGCCGATCTGCAGAAGCAGTGATGTACCGAAAGGCAGCGCTTCGGATGTTCCCTGGTCGGAAGCGCTTTCGGAAAACGCTGTTTTCAGAGTCAGCCGATATGGAGTCCACTGATCCGTTATACCTGTGATTTCCCCGGAAGCAACGGAAATACCGTCCCTGACCAGGCTTATCACCACAGGGCCGTCATAATGATCCGGGCTTTTGATATAGGCCGAAAACACATATTCCACGCCGTCCTGCAGCTGCATGCCGCCCAGATAGCCCCTGTTGAAGATTCCCGGACGTATATCCGGGGCAGCATTGGAAAGCCGGGCATAGTGGGGATTGTTTTCGTGAAGGCTGCTGCCGTCCTCCGTACCGTCTATGATAGTAAAATCCGTGGAGGCATCGCCGGCGTCCAGCACGGTCCAGCCATGTTTTCCCTGATTGCCGGCCATATCACCGTACTCAAAAGAACGGTTTTTCACCAGTTCCGCATACAGACCGCCGTCCAGGGCATGGTTGATATCTTCCAGGAAGATGCCGTAGAGGCTGTCGCTGATGGCATGGGACTGGTCCAGCCCCGAAGTGTCCATATGTACCACATAGTCTGCCATAGATGCCCCAGGGCCTTCCTCTGCCTGGGAAGGGACACTTTCGGAATGGATCTCCGATATGGGTTCGGCCGGCGTATCCTCCCCGGAACCGGCTGGCGGATTTCCGCAGGCGGACAGCAGGCAGACCGCAGTGACCAGACAACCTGCCGCTTTCAGGTTTCGTTTTTTCAGATACATCATCCTTCTCCTCTCAATCCTGTGGAATGGCAGGCGCCTGTATAATGCGTAACTGCCTGTCATAAAATAGTGCAAAATATACAAATATTCCTATTATGTTTTGTCCATATTTACAAGAGTGACCAATTAACAACCAACATGAACTTCCACATCTATAAAATAGCACAAAAAAAATATATTTCCAGCATTGACTTTTTGCTCAAAACATAGTAATTTAGAAATGTATAGAGTTTACTAAAATATTTAAGGATTTAATAAAATAAATATTAATTTATTTCTATTAATCTAATAAGAAAGGAAAGGTTATCATTATGAAGCAGAAAAGCGGTGTGAAATGGACAGCCATGGCTCTTTCGGCCACCATGCTTCTGGCTGCGGTTCCCTGCGGGGAATTGCGGGCCGAGACGGATGGCGGAAGCGATGCGCCCACCTATTCCTCCGACGGCGGGTATGTCAATGAGATGATCGCCGGCAACTACACCAAGGTCAGCGCCGGATACAGGGCGGCGGCCTATACCGGCGACCAGGTGGTTATGAAGGCGGCGGAAAGGATCAGCGAAGACGGCCGGACCACTTCCGAGACTAGGGGGTATGAACTGGCGGACCAGGTGGTGGATCTTCATATCGGGGATACGGTGACTCTGAACGTGGACGTGCCGGAGACGGCGCAGTACTACCTGGGTTTTGACTACCTGTCTTACGACGAGTCGGTGCTGCCCGTGGGCCTGGCCATGACCGTGGACGGGGAATATCCTTTTTATGAGTGCCGCAACCTGGAGTTTGAGACTACCTGGGTGCAGAATGGGGAGAAATCCTACGATCGTTACGATAATGAGATCGTCACCGTGCCGGATAAGCTGATCCAGTGGGAGCGTAAATACTTAAGCGACGGCAGTTATCGGCGCTCTCGCCCTCTGACGCTGGAACTGGAGGCGGGCAGCCACCAGATTCAGCTCAGAGTCAACGAGGGCAATTTCCTGCTGGGCGCTCTGGTTCTGGCCGCCCCGGAGCAGATTCCGGCTTACACAGAGAGCCGGAAGGCGGAGGGGCAGGAATTGATCGAACTCCAGGGAGAAGATTTTACCTACCGGAACGATTCCGCCATCCATGGCATTGCGGAGTATGATACCAGCCTTTCTCCCTACGAAGTCAAGGACACGGTGCTCAATACCATCGACTCCGATTCCTTTGCCTCCGCGGGACAGAAAGTTACATACCAGTTTGAGGTCTATAAGGACGGATATTATTACATAGGCATGAACTACCGGCAGTCTGACAAAAATGACTTCCCGGTGTTCCTCAATGTGGAGATCGACGGGGAAATTCCCAATCAGACATTGGTATCTTATCCCATGGATTACACTTCCAGGTATCGGACGGTTTCCCTGGAGGATGAGAACGGGGAAAAACTCAGCATTTATCTGGAGAAGGGTACGCACACCATATCCTTCACCATCACCATTGACGAGATCCGGGAGATTCTGGAGGGTCTGGATGAGATTATGTCCGGCATCAATGATCTGTCCCTGGAGATCACTAAGGTGGCGGGAACCAATGCCGACAAATACCGGGATCTGAAACTTTCCCGATATATCCCGGACATTGAGGAACAGCTGTACGGCTATGCGGACCGGCTGTACGCCCTGCAGGACACCGTGAAGGAGTACGCGGGCAAAAAAGGGACCGTTGCGGTGCTTTCTTCCATGAGCATTGCCGCCCGGCAGCTGATTTCCCTGGCGGAGGAGCCGGACGAGATTCCCTTCCGTGTGGCGGAGCTGTGCACCAGTCCCTCCAGTGCCAACCGCCATCTGGCCAACACGGTGGATACTCTGATCAAGAATAAGCTGGCCATCGACAGAATCTATATATACCAGGAGGACGCTTCTCTGCCCAAGAAGCCTAATGTCTTTGTGTCGGCGGCCATGAACATCAAGCGGTTTGTGACATCCTTTACCGACCAGGCTTACTCCACCGGCAATACGGATCCGGAACATCTGCAGGTCTGGGTAAACCGTTCCAGCCAGTATGTACAGATTATGCAGAAGATGATTGATGAGTCCTTTACCCCACAGACGGGGATAGAAGTGGATATCTCCATTATGCCGGATCAGTATAAACTGGTGTTGGCCAACACCTCCGGCAAGGCCCCGGACGTGGCCACGGGTATTAACTACACCATCCCCTACGAACTGGCTATCCGGGGAGCCCTGGTGGAGATGACCCGGTTTGAGGATTTCCGGGAGGTGGCGGCTCCCTATGAGGACGGTTTCTTCCTGACCTCCTGTATCAACGGCGGCATTTACGCCATGCCTGAGACCATGAATTTCTGGGTGCTTTATTATAGAAGCGACATTCTGGAAAAGCTGGGTCTGGAAGTGCCGGATTCCATGCAGGATGTGATTGATATGCTGCCGGAACTGCAGATGAGGGGCCTGAACTACTATCAGCCCGTGTCCGGCATGCTGCTGCTGCGGAACTTCCACGGCACCACGCCGCTGATCCATCAGTTCGGAGGTTCCCTGTACGGGGCCACCGCCCAGGAAGGCACGGCCCTGGGCAGCCCGGAGTCGGTGGACGGTTTCACCTATCTGACGGAACTGTTTACCATTTACAACATGCCCATTAATATCGACAATTTTTACCAGCATTTCCGCAACGGAGATATGCCCATCGGCGTGGCGGATTATGCAACATACAATCTGATGACCAACGCGGCCCCGGAACTTAAGAATTCCTGGAGTATCGCCCTGGTGCCCGGCATGGAACGGGAGGACGGCACCGTCGACCGCTCGGTTTGCGGCTGCGCGGAGAGCAGCGTGATCTTTAAATCCGACAGTGAGAGAGAGGCTAAGGCCTGGGAATTCGTGAAATGGTGGTCTTCCTCGGAGGTGCAGGCTAAGTTCGGTCAGACCCTGCAGATCACCTACGGCAGCGAATATATGTGGACCACGGCCAATATGGACGCCTTTATGCAGCTTCCCTGGGATTCCGGCGACAAACAGATCATAGCCGAGCAGATGAGCCAGGTGGTGGACGTGGCCAGGGTGCCCGGTACTTATCTGCTGGAACGGGAGATGAGCAATGCCTTCAACGATATCGTGGTGAACCGGATGACGGCCCAGACCCGCATTGACAAGGCGGTAAAGACCATCAACCGAGAGTTTAACCGCAAGCTGGAAGAATTTGAGTTTATCGACAGCGAAGGCAATACCATACAGGATTATAATATACCGACCATAGAGACCATACGGGAAATATTGGGAAGGGAATAGGAGGTGAGGATACATTATGGCAGAGACAAAAGTAAAGAAAAATAAGATAAGCAAACGCAGCGACAATAAAAACGGCTATTTGTTTATAGCGCCTTACGGCCTGGCTTTTACCATTTTTATCCTGGTGCCGGTGCTGCTGGCAGTGGTGTTATCCTTCACCAATTTTAACGCCATTGAGTTTCCGTCCTGGGTAGGATTTCTCAACTATATCACCGTACTGACCAACGATGAGGTGTTCATGCAGCATGTACTGCCCAATACGGTGGTATACGCGCTGGTGGTGGGTGTGGGCGGTTATATACTGAGTTTTATCCTGGCCTGGGCGCTGTGTAACCTGACCAGAGGATTCCGCACCGTGTTTGCCCTGATCCTGTACTCTCCCAGCATGACGGCCGGCGTGGCCATGACCGTGGTGTGGAAGGTGATTTTCTCCGGCGACCAGACAGGCCTTTTAAACAGCTGGCTTATGAGTCTGGGGGTGCTGAACGAGCCGGTGATCTGGCTGATCAACGCCAACTATCTGCTGCCCATCGTTATTATCATCGGACTGTGGTCCAGTATGGGCATCGGCTTCCTGTCCCTGATCGCAGGCATCCTGAACACGGATGAATCCCTGTATGAGGCGGGAGCCATCGACGGCATTAAGAATCGTTTTCAGGAGATGATCTACATTGTCATCCCCAGCATGAAGCCCCAGATGCTCTTCGCGGCGGTGATGGCCATTGTCAACGCTTTCCAGGCGGGCACCATCTTTACGCTGCTCACGGGCAACCCTTCGCCGGGTTATGCCTCCCAGCTCATCGTGAACCACATCGAGGACTACGGCTTCCTGCGGTACGAGATGGGTTACGCGGCGGCGGTGTCCGTGGTACTGCTGCTGATCGTACAGTTGTTCTCCAAGGTGGCCGACAGGCTCTTTGGGGAGAGAGATGACTTTTAGAAAGGAGGAGAAAAAGATATGGCATATAAAGGACACCGCATCAATCCCACCAGATTTGAGAAGAGCCAGATTAAGATCATCGTGATCCTGCTTCCTCTGGTGATCTTTATGGCATTACCTATTATATTCATTATCAACCATGCATTTAAGCCCATGGAAGAGTTGTTTGCGTTTCCTCCTACCTTTTTTGTGAGGAACCCCACTCTGGAGAACTTTGAGAGCCTGATCAAGGCCAGCCGGACTTCCGGGATTCCCCTGAGCCGCTATGTGTTCAACAGCCTGATCGTGACCCTGGTGACCATCTTTCTGTCCCTGCTGCTCACCACCTGCGCGGCCTTTGCCCTGTCCAAGATCAAGTTCCGGGCCAAGAACATGCTGATGAATGTGAACCAGACCGCTATCATGTTCGTGGCCACCGCCGTGTTGATCCCCAGATATCTGGTGATCAGCAAAACCGGCATGGTGGACAGCTATCTGGCCCATATTCTGCCTCTGGTGGCCATGCCTGTGGCACTGTTTCTGGTGAAGCAGTTCGTGGACCAAGTGCCGGATTCTCTGATGGAGGCAGCCTATATGGACGGCGCCACGGACTGGCAGGTTTATCTTAAGATCATTATTCCCATGATCAAGCCCGCCATCGCCACGGCTTCTATCCTGGTGTTCCAGCAGGTGTGGACCAATATGGAGACTTCCAATTATTTTGTGAATGACGACAGCATGAAAACGCTGACCTTCTATATGAACACCCTGGCCAATGCCAACAATACCGTGGCCGGACAGGGCATGGCGGCCGCGGCCTCCCTGATTATGTTTATCCCGAATCTGGTGCTGTTTGTGATCCTGCAGAAGAATGTAATGAATACCATGGCGCACTCCGGCATCAAGTAAAGGAAAAGGTGAGAGGAATGAATAAAATGAAAAAGCATTTTAAGAAAATAGCCTTATGCCTTTTCGCGGCGGCGCTGCTGCTTGGCAGCGTTCTCAGCGCGGGGGCGGACGCGCCCTACAAGACCTTTACCTTTGACGGCTACGGCTATATGATCCAGACCCAGACGGCATATCTGCCCTATGAGACCATTACCAAATTCGACGACGAGGCTCTCAGCAGCCCCAGCGATGTGCATGTGACGGATGAAGGAAAAATCTATGTGGCGGATACGGGTAATGCCCGCATCGTGGTGGGTGATCTGGAGGGCAATCTGCTGCAGACCATGGGAGAGGGAACTCTGGTATCTCCCCGGGGCGTATTTGTGACGGAGAACGGTCATGTGTATGTGGCGGACAGGGACGCGGAGGCGGTGTTCGAGTTTGGAGCCGACGGAGAGATGCTGAACCGCTACGGCAAGCCGGAATCCCCTCTGTACGGGGACAGTCTCAGCTTCCTGCCCATTAAGCTGGTGGTCAATGACGCGGGGATCATGTATGTGATCTGTGAGTCCAATACCAACGGCATTGTGGAGATCTCTCCCATAGAGGGAGGCACTTTCCTGGGATATTTCGGAACCAACATGGCTTCCAGTTCCCCTATGATTATCATTCGGAGGGCGTTCGCCACCAAGGCCCAGAGGGCAAAGATGGTGTCCAACATCCCTTCTACCCCCGACAATCTGTGTATCGACAACAAGGGTCTGATCTACACCGTGACCAGGGGCGAGGAATACAATACCTTAAAGCGGCTGAACATCGCCGGAAAGAATGTGATCGAGCCGGACACCTATGATGATATCCCGGCGGCGGTGGCGGCGGGCAATCATGACAATGTGTTCATGGTGTCCCAGCAGGGCTTTGTATATGAGTTCAACAGCGAGGGCGAGGCGCTTTTCGTGTTCGGCGGCTCCGATGACGGCAACCAGCGGGTGGGCCTGTGTACGGTGGTGAGTGCCATCGACGTGGATCTGCAGGACCGCCTGTACATACTGGATTCCGACAAGGCCCAGATCCAGGTATATGAGCCCACGGAGTTCACGGATCTGCTGCACAAGGCGTTGAATCTGTACTCCACCGGACGTTATACCGAGAGTAAGGCTCCTCTGGAGGAAGTGCTGAAGATGAACAGCATGTTCGACTATGCAAACATGGCCATGGGCCGCGCCTATTTCCAGGAGGAGAACTACGAGATGGCCCAGTATTACGCCAAGTTGGCCAAGGATTATACGGGCTATTCCGAAGCCACCTGGGAGATCAGAAATCTCTGGCTGAAAAAGTGGATCGTTCCCATTATCTGGGCTGTGGTGGCGCTGTGGGCCGCCGGCAGAGTGATCCGGGTATTAGATAAGAAAAAGGGCATTCTGGAACCGGTTCGGAAGGCATCGGCGGGCCTTTCAGCCAACAGACGGGTTCGGGACTTCAAATTTGCCTGGTATTTTATGAGACATCCCATCGACGGCTGCTACGGCATCGCCAGAGAGGGCAGGGCATCTCTGTTTACGGCCAATCTTCTGGTGGTGATCTTTACTCTGGAGTTCATGGTCAACAAGTACCTGTGTGGTTTCCTGCAAAAGACCATCCGGGAGGGGCGCTATGAAATTTTCTCCGACATCGGGATGGTGGCGGTGGTGCTGCTGGCACTCACGGCCTGCAACTACCTGGTATGTACCATCAATGACGGCGAGGGCACGGTGAAAAAGATTTTCTGTTCCTTCACCTACTGCCTGACCCCTTATGTGACTCTGATCCCGTTGGTGTTCCTGCTGTCCCATGTGGTGACCGTCAACGAGCAGTTCCTGATCAGCTTCGGCTATTATGCCATTTACGCATGGGTGACGGTACTCTTTGTACTGGCGGTGAAAGAGGTCAACAATTACACGGCCAAGGAGACTTTCAAGGTATTGTGTCTGACGGTGTTTACCATCCTGATCATGGCGTTGTTACTCTTTATCATCTATGTACTTTGGGCACAGGTATTTGAATTTATCAGTGCCATCGGCGGAGAGGTGGTGTATCGGATTGGCAATTAAGGGATTGAAAAAATGCGTGTGCGTCCTGGCGGCGGCCTTCCTGCTGGCATTGTGGATGCCGCAGCTGAGCCTGGCGGTCCTGGCTGCCGGCGACATTCCGGATCAATACGACAAGGTGGCGGAGAGCGGGAATTATGAGTTGTACCTTTATGAACCCACCATGTCCATCATATTAAAAAATAAGACCACGGGCAAAGTGCTCCTTTCCACTCTTGCGGAGGAAGATGACAACGGGGCCAACAACAAGACATGGACGGCTTACATGCAGTCCGGCGTGGTACTCAGCGCCATCAAAAACGCCAATGACACTTATCAGGTGGATCTGGCGGGCAATCAGAATACCATTGAGTACAGCTATGACAACAGCGGATTTTCAGCCAAAATATACTGGCCGGAATATGAGTTTGGCCTGACGGTCAATGTATCTCTGGAAGAGGACGCGCTGGTGGTGGAGGTGCCGGAGGATTCCGTCGTGGAGAACGGCACGAACAGCTACATCGGCACGGTGAGCCTGTTCCCCATGCTGGGCTACAGTTATCTGGACCGCCAGGAGGGTTATATGTTTATCCCCGACGGCAACGGGGCGCTGATCTATCTGGACGACAAAGACAGCCGCTATGCCAGCGGTTACTCCCAGATGATCTACGGCGCGGACGCGGGCTTTACGGAGTCCACCACCGAAACCCTGCTCTGGGGCAGATACCGCACGGTCAACAGCTCCGAGAAGGTGCTGGCGCCGGTGTTCGGCATGGCCCACACCGACGACGCGTTGGGTTATCTGGCGGTGGTGGAGGAGGGCGAGAAACGGGCCAGCATCGAGGCCCAGCCCAACGGCGTCATGGTGGATTACAACAGATGCTACGCCAAGTTCCTGGTGCGCAGAACCTACATCCAGCCCCTGAACAATTCCAATTCCGGCACCATGACCAGCGTGGAAGCGGACAGAACCCACGGCAATCTGCGGGTGCGCTATATCCTGCTTTCCGGTGAAGATGCGGGATATTCGGGCATGGCGGTGGCCTATCGGAACTATCTGCTGGACAACGGACTGATCCGGCAGCAGGACAATGGCTACAGGACCCGGGTGGATTTTCTGGGAACGGAGCGGGAAGAATTTCTCATCTCCACCAGGGCAGTGGTGATGACGGATGTGGATCAGATCCGGGAGATTTATGATGAACTGCAGGCGGCGGGAGTTGATTCCCTGCTCACCGTCTACAAGGGCTGGCAGAAGGGCGGCATGTACAATATCCCTGTGAGCCAGTATAAGGCCGACGGCAAGATCGGCGGCACGGGAGCGCTGACAGAGTTGATCCGGGACGCCGCCGGGCAGGGCTATGACATTTATCTGTACAACGACGCGCTGCGGGCCAATCCCGAGGAAAGCAGCACCGCATTCAATATTGTGAAAAAGGTGAACAAGAGAAGGCTGGAGATTGATACCAAAGGATATGTGTACAGCATCTTCAACTATCTGCTTCCCACCAGGAGCGATTACAACCTGGATAAGTTCCTGAAGACTTATACCTCCAAAGGCGTGAACAATCTGGCGGTGGCAGGCATCTCCAACAATCTGTTCTCCTATAGCTACGGCAGCAATTACTATGACAGAAATTTCACGGCCGGTACATATGAGAGCAGCATTGCGGACATCTGCGAACAGACCAGCCTGATTCTGGAGAAGCCTTTCGCCTATCTGTGGAACTATACCGGGGCGATGCTTGACATGCCTCTGGGCACTTCTGACTTCATGTACGAGGACGAGAAAGTTCCCTTCTTCTCCATTGTACTGAAGGGAGTGATTCCCATGTATTCGGAATATGTGAACTTTGAGGCCAACAAGAAGGAATTCCGCCTGCAGATGATCGAGGCGGGGGTATATCCTTCCTTCTATGTAACCTATGAGGATTCGGCGGATCTGATCTATACCAATTCCGCGGACCTGTACAGCACCAAGTATTCCACCTACAGGGACACCATCATCGAGTACGATGAGGATTTCCGCCAGGTGGCGGCGCTGACGGGGGACGCCATGATCGTCAGGCACGAGATGCTGGCGGAGGGCGTGAATAAAGTAAGCTATGACAATGGCGTGGTATTCTATATCAACTACAACCAGGACGCAGTGACGGTGGACGGCGTGACCATTGATGGTTTGTCCTATAAGGCAGGTGAGTGATGGCAATGAGCAAAGAGAATAAGCAGACAAAAAAAGCGAAAGTGAAAATCAAGCCCGGGCGTCTGGCCCGGCGGGAAGCCATCACCGGGCTGATCTTTGTGTCCCCCTGGATCATCGGTGCGGCCATCTTCCTGATTTATACCCTGGGAAGTTCTTTCTGGTACGGTCTGAACAATATCCGTATCACTCCCAAGGGCAAGAACTTCAATTTTGTGGGGCTGGGCAATTATACCCAGATCCTGCTGGTGGACACGGATTTTACGCCCCAGCTGATGGAGTATCTGTTCAGCACCATCATTTCGGTGCCTGTGATTGTGGTGTTCGCGTTGATCATTGCCATTCTGTTAAACGGCAATATCAAGTGTAAGGGATTTTTCCGGCTGATTTTCTTCCTGCCGGTGATCGTGGTCAGCGGCCCGGTCATGGGCATGCTGGCGGACCAGGGCGCGGCTACCATCTCCACCATCGATACCCAGGCCATCGGCAACGCCATATCAGGATTTTTGCCCCGGTCCCTGGCCAGCAGTATCACGGAACTGTTCAGCAATATGATAACGATTCTCTGGTACTCCGGCGTACAGATTCTGATCTTCCTGTCCGCCCTGCAGAAAATTGACAGTTCCATGTACGAAGCGGCCCAGATGGACGGCGGCTCCGGGTGGGAGTGCTTCTGGAAGATTACGCTGCCCACCATCAAGCCCATGATCCTGCTGAATGTGGTGTACACGGTGGTGTTTATCTCCGGCAATGAGCAGAACTCCATTATCACCCTGATCCAGGACTCCATGTTTTCCGGCACCAAGGAGAAGGGATACGGGTACGCTTCCGCCATGGCATGGCTTTATTCCCTGGTGGTGGTGCTCATCGTGGTGCTGTTCGCGGTACTGCTCATGGCCCGCAGGGATGTGTACGAACGCCAGGTAAAACGGGCGAAGCGGGAGAGGAAGAAAGAGGCAAGAACCGTAAAACGTATCGAAAGGAGGGGGATCCGCAATGCCAAAAAGATCGAAAAAGCAAGGGCAAAACGCAAATACAGAACCTATGACGGCTCGGGAGACTATTAAAGGGGAAAAACGGAACTGGAAGCCCCACAGGCTTACGGATGTGGAGAAAGATAAGATCAAAAAGTTTTTCATGGGTTCCAGGGAGAAAGAAGGTTTCCTGAAGCAGTTTGTGGTGTATGCGCTGCTGATCTGCATCGGATTTATTTATCTGTATCCCATCCTGTCCATGTTCAGCAGTTCCCTGATGACGCTGGACGATCTGCTGGACACCTCCATCAACTGGATTCCCAGCAGCCTGAACCTGAAAAATTATGCCCAGGCGGGTTCCAGTATGAACTTCTGGCCGGTGCTGGGTCTGAGTATCATCGTGGCCGGGGTTCCCACCCTGCTGAACGTGCTGTCCTGTTCCATCGTGGGATATGGGCTTGCCCGATTCGAGTTTCCGGGCAAGAAGATTATGATGGGTATCATTATCTTCACCTTCATCCTGCCCAGCCAGGTGACCATGATTCCCACCTATGTGCTGTACTCGAATCTGAAGATTCTCAGCACACTGTGGGCTTTCGTGGTGCCCTCGCTGCTGGCCCAGGGCATTAACGCCTCCATCTTTATCCTGATCTTCTATCAGTTCTTCAAGCAGGTGCCCAAGGTACTGATAGAGGCGGCCCAGATTGACGGCGCGGGATATTTCAAATCCTTTGTGCGGATTTCCCTGCCCTCCGCGGCTCCGGCAATCCTGACGGTATTTTTGTTCTCCTTCGTTTGGTACTGGAACAATTCCTACCTGACCCGGATGTATGTTTCCGGCGTTATGACCCAGTCCAAATGGACCACGCTGGTGGTGCAGCTTCAGAAGTTCGCGGCCAACTTCAATTCCTACGCCCAGACCGAGAGCAGCGGCGCGGTGACATTGAACGAGTCCATCAGCATGGCCGGTACCATGCTCAGTATCCTGCCTATTCTGCTCATGTATTTTGTGCTCCAGAGATACTTTGTGGAGAGTATCGACCGGGTGGGTATTACGGGCGAATAAGGGCATTCTTGGTAAAAAACTTAGATAAGTTTAGTGTTGGATAGATTTACTAGAGAAGATGCTGAAATAGTATACAATTTCAGCATCTTTTTTTAGTTGATTTTTAATAAAATTTTAATAATGACTAAAAAAGTTAAGTTTTCCGTATAAAAGATATGGATTTTTTTTGAGAAGTATGATATAAGTATTTTATAGAAAGACATATATGGAGGGATTGCACAGGTTCATGGGTGCAGGCTTGAGGCTGTAACACAGCCGCGGAACCAAAAACGGCAGATTCCCGGAAGAATATATACTGGCAGGGAATCCGCGGAAGTAAAATCAGGAGGAAAGAGATTATGAAAAAGAGAAGCAGGTTTTTAGCGTTACTGCTTTCCGCCGCCATGGTGGCCAGCGTGGCCGGATGCGGCAATGAGGGCGGCAACGGCGGAGAGGCCGGCAATGCCGGAAACGGCGAGAGCGGCGGCAGCGGCAGGGCCGAAGAGGTAGTGATCAACGGCATCACTTACCATCCGGCCGCGGATCTGACCACCGAGAATATCGAGTTGACTTATTTCCACTTCGATCAGGATGAGACCGTGAAGTATCTGGCGGACAGATTTATGGAATTGTATCCCAATATCAAGGTCAACGCCGTGTACGAAAATGTGGCTACATATAACACGACCCTGAATACTCTGGTGAGCAACGGCAACGCGCCGGACTGCATCATGTATTCCGATGCGGATTTCGCCCTGTCCAATATGCTGCTGGCAGATGTTTCCGAGTACTGGAACGCGGATCCCGAGACCCAGAATCTGGCGGATACCGTGAACAGCGCGGGCCTGGGCACCTTCCAGACCGGCGGCAGATACGGCGTGCCCGTAAAATTCTTTCCCGGCGTGATGTATGTGGACCGTAATGTGCTGGAGACCCTGAATGTGGATGTGCCGGGTATGGACTGGACCTGGAGCGAAATGATCCAGCTGATCAAGGACTGCACCGTGCTGGATTCTCCCGACGGTATGGCCTACTACGGGCTGGGCGTGCTGAACAAGTGGTGGCCCAAGGACAAGCGGGGATTCGCCT
>OFFL01001386.1_pt1 | contig 17811 bp, 15 predicted proteins | sample 1521391 | NCBI WGS metagenome assembly OFFL01 (sample SAMEA3504082, study PRJEB24116) | mouse gut metagenome | biome: mouse gut; feature: mouse-associated habitat; material: faeces | place: Denmark | collected 2011
AGACAGGCAGAACCAAAAACTGCAGTGCTACCATTACACCATAAGACAATCCTATTTGCCCAAGTTCATGATTGAAACCAAATATCGGGGATATCCCTATATGCGGTTTCTGAACCTAAAGCTTTGCAAAGGTAGTAAGTTTTTGGCTATTTTCCAAAAACTTTCATGTTTTTTCAATCTTCTGAGCTAAATTCAGGCACTCTGAGATAGAGATTGTAACGGCGATGATGCTTTTGCATATTCAAGTCTCACTGCTTGGAATACTGCAAATGATCCATCATCACAAAGGCAAAAGGACGCTCTCCCACCTGCTTGAATCCGAGTTTGTCATAAAGTCTGCGAGCCCGATGGTTGTCTTTATCCACCAACAGGCCGGCCGGCTTTCCAGAGGCAGCAGCTTTGTCAACGGATGCCATCAGAAGCGCTGCAGCAACTCCCTGTCCACGGTAGTCAGGCAAGACGGCAAGGGTGTCGATATAAAACTCTCCGGAGTCGGTCTCGTCGTCCATGTTTTCAATGTGCAAATCCAATTTCTCAGCTGCCAATTCAAAAAACGCTTTCCGCAGCTGATGGAGATTTGCACCGTCGTAACTTATGCAGGCCCCCATAGGTGTCCCATCGTCATCAATAGCCACAAGGGTGTTGAGATAGCTATACTGACTGTCGGATGCTTCGGCAAGTTGCGTGAAAAGAGCCTTTACATCGTCAAGAGTATGGTCGGCACCAGCGAGATTTCTGCATATTTCCTCGCCTATTCCCGCCATTATAGAGTAGGCTATCAGTGGTGCATCCTGTTTTCGGGCTTGAATTATCTTCATTTCTTCCATGTTAAAATTTTATGGTCATCAACTGTCACACAATCCGAAACAAGCGGCAATCCGGATATGTTCGGTGCTTTCACTTTGCCGGCGATTGCCTTGTTGCCAACCTCGACACGCACAGCGTCCCACAATCCGGCATTGATGAATGAGGAGAGGATTTCAGCACCGCCTTCGACAAGCATAGAGGTGATACCTTTGTCATACAGCGATGCCAGTATCTGCTCCAATGGGTCATGAGAATGCACTATTATGGTGTCACCGCCCCTGAACACCGCCGCATCGCCACCCACACGGCCACGGCGGTCAAGGATGACTTTCACCGGTGACTTGCCGGCAAAAAGGCGTGTGTCGAGCGACGGATTGTCGGCCAACACCGTACCACTGCCCACGAGTATAGCGTCGTGAAGAGCTCGCTCGCGATGTACAAGCATCAAGGTGATTGGGGTTGAAATATGTCCGTCTATGAAGCCATCAGCACTCTGGGCCCACTTCAGTGTGATGTAGGGACGCTTAAGACGATGAGCCGTCATGAATTTCACATTGAGCTCACGGCATTGTTCCTCCAACACTCCGGTGACCACTTCAACACCAGCAGCACGCAGACGTCCCACTCCCCTTCCGGACACTTTCTCAAACGGGTCAAGACAGCCCACCACAACTTTAGGTATGCCTACGGACACTATCATGTCGGCACAAGGGGGTGTCTTCCCGAAATGAGAGCAAGGCTCGAGCGTGACATACATGGTGGACTCCGTGAGCAATGTCTTATCACTGACCGAAGCCACGGCATTGACTTCGGCATGTCCCTCACCGCAGCGACGGTGCCAGCCTTCGCCTATTATATTTCCGTCAGGCCCCACTATCACCGCTCCCACCATAGGGTTAGGCGCAGCGTCGAGACAACCGTGGGATGCCAGCTCGAGCGCCCGGCGCATGTATCTCTCATCGACTTCCATACGCTCAGGCTTCCTTGTCAACCCAGTCGCCATTCTCCTTAATCAAGGCTATGAGCCTGGGTATGGCTTCCTCGGTGGGGATGTTCTTAGAGATGCATTCCTTGCCTTTGTAGAGGCTTATCTTGCCGACACCGGCACCGACATAACCGTAATCGGCATCGGCCATCTCGCCAGGTCCGTTGACAATGCAGCCCATGACGCCGATCTTAAGCCCCTTGAGATGGGAAGTGGCGGCTTTAATCTCGCGCAGAGTCGACTGGAGATCGTAGAGTGTACGGCCACAACCGGGACAGGAGATAAACTCCGTCTTGGACATGCGCTGACGTGTGGCCTGAAGGATGTTGAGTGCGAGCCTGTTGAGGTCGTCCATCTCCATGCCGGACGCAGTAATCCACACCCCATCACTGAATCCGGCCAGAATGAGGGCACCTAACTCAATGGAAGCAGCAAGAGCCACATCGTCTGAGGTCAACCCTTCATAATCGCGACGGATAATCACAGGGTTCACAAGACCCCGGTGAATCATTGACATTAGAAAAGCTTTGAGGCTGCCAACTGAATTGGGATGAGTGGTAGTAAGCACCACCACTTTTCCGGGAGTGGCCTCCAGGGCTGAAGCAAGCTCTTCACCAAGACCGTCGGCGGCATCTACATGTGCAGCATCAACCAATGTGTCGGGATGGATGTCAAGACCCACCACTTGGGGGATACGGTCGGCCCACAAGCTCTTGCGACGCTGCGGAGCATAGATGTCATATCCCTCCGGGAGCTCCACAGGAGCTATCTGCCGGGCAGGCTGCGCTATGGAGTCGATGATACGCAGAATGCTGCGGGCCACCGGAATCTCACATTCAGGCTCTTCGCTGAGCGATACACGGATAGTGTCGCCTATCCCATCGGCAAGCAGCGAGCCTATGCCTACAGCCGACTTCACTCGGCCGTCCTCTCCATCTCCGGCTTCCGTAACGCCGAGATGAAGGGGGAAGTGCATGTCCTCGGCATCCATGGCTGCAACCAGCCGGCGCACTGTCTCCACCATCACCGTGACATTAGAGGCTTTGATGGATATGACCACATCGCGGAAATCATGCTTGAGACAAACGCGCAGAAATTCCATGGCGCTCTCCACCATTCCTGCAGGAGTGTCGCCGTAACGGCTCATGATTCGGTCAGAGAGGGAACCATGGTTGACCCCGATACGCAATGCGGTGTGATGCTCCCGGCATATATCGAGCAGAGGCAGAAGCCCATCCTCTATCTTTGAGATCTCGGCAGCATACTCCTCGTCGGTAAAGTCGATTTTTTTAAACACACGGCCCGGGTCGACAAAATTGCCCGGATTGATGCGCACTTTCTCAACCCGCGACGCGGCGGCGAATGCCGCTTTGGGATTGAAATGGATATCGGCCACGAGAGGCACATCCACACCGTCGGCCCTCAGAGCAGCTGATATCTCAGCAAGATTCTCGGCCTCGCGGACACCTTGCGCGGTCAGACGCACAATCTGCCCTCCGGCTTCCACTATTCGCTTAATCTGGGCTACGGAGCCCGGGGTATCCATAGTCCCGGTCGAGGTCATCGACTGGACCACCACCGGATTGTCGCCACCAATCTCCACATTTCCGACAGTGACATGCCATGTAGGTCGCCTGTGATAATTAAAATCGGTCATTTCTAACGAAGGAATATTACTTGATGTAAAAATATTTTTCAGATTCTCGGAAGAGGCCAGTCAATCAACCTTGAAGTCATATTTGACCTCTTTAAGCTCATTGTTGGCATCAACGATTTTCTTGGAGAGAGTGGCACGGTAGGCACCAAAACGTTTTGCAAGCTCAGCATCGGACAGAGCAAGAATCTGCACAGCCATCACCGCGGCGTTCATACCGGCATTTATGCCGACTGTGGCCACAGAGATACCCGGAGGCATCTGCACAATCGAGTAAAGGGCATCGACTCCGTCAAGGGTGGAATTAACAGGTATGCCGATGACAGGTAGCGGGGTCATGGCTGCTATGACGCCAGGAAGCGCCGCCGCCATGCCGGCTGCCGCAATTATCACCTTTATGCCTCTCTGCTCGGCGTTAGTGGCGAACTCCTCCACTTCACGAGGGGTGCGGTGGGCAGAGAGAGCATTCATCTCGAAAGGCACTTCCATCTTGTTGAGGAAGTCGGCAGCCTTCTTAAGGATGGGAAGGTCACTTGTGCTCCCCATGATAATGCTAACGATTGGTTTCATATCTAACTGGTTGTTGTAGGATATTGTAAATTTATTGTTTTCAAATAGATCACTCTGCCACACGGCTCATCACAGCATGGAGAGGAGATAGACACAGAGGAATCCGTTGGCACATCCGGCAAGAACCTGCCAGAGGGTGTGACGGCCGAGATACACTCTGGCTGTCATCACCATTCCTGTGACTATAATAGCCCCTGAGAGCCATACATTCATGTTGAACAAGGCATAATGCGAGGCTACGATGCGAAATAGCAACGCAACAATTCCTCCTAAAGCGGCAGCATGCGCGCTGATTTTCCACCAGCGGTTGACAATCATGCTCACCAGACAAGCAGCTGCTCCTCCGGCAAAAAACAAGCCGAGCCAAAGCGGAGCGTTAGCCCTGTAGAAAAAGTAGCCGCAACCAAGGTAACACAAGATGGTGACCACATAGGGGATGGTGCGTTCGGTGCGGTCATTTAGCCCCGGATCCTTTATATAACCCGACTTGTAGAGCGAGAGTATAGCCGCTACCGGAATCAGACATGTGATGACAAACGTAATCCCAATAGCTGACCAGAGCAACGGCAGAGGCAGGAAGTTGAGGATGGTCAGGAACGCTGCCAGCACCATGCCATAGGTAGGCACCAGCAAAGGCGAGAAGACCGCTGAGAGGATATGTGATATTTTTTTCATAATCGTAAAATTTCTATGGTTAAATTTCTTTTCTCAACCTTGCCACCGGGATGTTGAGGCGTTCGCGGTACTTGGCCACGGTGCGGCGGGCGATGTCGTAGCCCCTGTCGTTCAGAAGTTTCATAAGAGCATCGTCGCTCAGTGGCTGATGCGGGTCCTCTGCAGCGATTATCTCGCGTATGGCGGCAAGGATTTCACGTGAGGATGAATCCTCGTCCTGACTCACACGCTCGTTGAAGAAAAATTTCAACGGATAAACTCCTCCGGGGGTAGCTACGTACTTTCCGGCGGTGGCTCGTGAGATGACCGAGAGGTCATAGCCTGTCTGGGCTGCCACATCCTTCAGTATCATAGGCTTGAGTTGGCTCTCATCCTCTGAGATGAAGAAATCATGCTGAAGTTTCACTATGGCAGCCATGACTTTGTAAAGCGTCTCCTGGCGCACTCTCAGAAGCTCAATGAAGTCGGTGGCTTCCTCGCGTTTGCGGTTGATGAAGGCGGCGGCATCGGATGACCGGCGTGTAGACGGAGCGGTGACGAACTGCTCTCCGTCAGAGACGAAGCTCTCCTCTATCACAAGGTCGGGAATGTTGTTGACCAGCGTGAGGGTCACGACTTCGTCATCGACCTCCACGTTAAAGTCGGGGATGATGTGGCGCGAACGGTCATCGGCCTCTGTCTCCCCCATGCGGCTTCCGGGTTTAGGGTCGAGGGTGCGGATGAGCTCCACCGCCTCCTGCAGCTGCTCTTTGGTCACTCCGAGAGCCGACGAGAGCTTGTCGAAATGTCTGAGCGAGAACAGGTCGAAGTAGTGTGTCACAATCTCAAGCGCGAGTTTCACAGGCTCGGTGGGCTGAAGACTACGCAACTGCAACGCCAGGCAGTCACGCAGGTCAAGTGCGGCTATGCCGGGAGGGTCAAGTGCACGGATGCGGTCGAAAACGGAACGCAGCTGCTCCATCGAAAGGTCGAGACCGGCATTGAAAGCGAGATCGTCCTGAATCTGGATCAGCGTGCGTGTCATGTAGCCGTTGCCGTCAAGGTTACCTATGATATAACGCGCCACCGCAAGGTCGGTTTCAGACATATCGGTCTCAGCGAGCTGTGCCATGAGATCGTCAATCAGCGAGGCGCTCTCGGCCACGGCCACCGGTTCGAAATAGCGGTCGTTGACACTGTGATTGCGTGCTTCGAGCCTGTAGGACGGAATGTCATCCTCATCCCTGTAGTCGGCCATCTGCAGTTGCTCCGCGCTTTCGCTGTAGGTGGCACCGTCATCACCGTCGGCTGATGTCGGCCGGTCGGCTATCTCGAGGGCCGGATTGTCGTCCACCTCTCGACGCACCTCCTCCTCCACCTCGGGGCCTGTCATCTCAAGCATGCGCACAAAACGCATCTGCAACGGCGACAACCGCTGCTGCATTTTCTGTGCGAGTGCTAATTTCAATGACTCTTTCATAGTGGCAGGTCGGGTGGTTACGATTATTGACTATATCTCGATAAGCGAGTCGTAGGGGAAATCGCGTTTGGCCTTCTGGCCTATAACCTCGTCCCATCGCATGGGGCTGATGCCGTTGCCTGGACGCTTGACAGTGATGTTGGCTTCGTTGAAGAGGTCACCTTTCTTGATGTCGCATGCGGCCACTATGCTCTTGCGTGCCACCTCGATGTTGGCCTTCTCGCTCGGCGCCACCTGTTTCTGTCCCGATCCAAGCGCCTGCTCTATGTGGCGGACGGCTTTCACCATCCGGGCCAGTTCTTCGGGGTCGAGTGAAGCCCTGTGGTCAGGTCCGGGAAGCGATTTGTCGAGGGTAAAATGCTTTTCGATTATCTTTGCGCCCAATGCAGCGGCTGCCACAGGCACCTCAATGCCGAGGGTATGGTCGCTGTAGCCTACACCTCCCACATTCAGTGACTCGAGAGCCTTCATGGCCAAGAGGTTGACATCGTTGTAGGGTGTGGGATACTGGGTGGTGCAGTGGAGCAGGTAGATGTCATTGCGCTTAGTGCCGTTCTCCTCGAGGAGATTCACGGCAGTGGCCACCTCGTCGAGGGTAGACATGCCTGTGGAGAGGATGACTCGTCCACGCAGCTTTGCTATCTTGCGCAGATAAGGGAGGTTGGTGATTTCGCCTGACGGTATCTTCCAGTAGTCCATGCCGAGAGGTGCGAGAGCGTCTATCGACACGAGGTCAAACGGAGTGCTCATGAACCCGATGTGGTGCTCACGGCATAGCCCGGCAAGCTCGGCATAGGCTGAGAGGGGAAGGTGGATGGCCTTGCACATCTCGAGCTGCGACTGCTCGTTGCCGGTGGTCTCCTTCTGATACTCTGCCTTGGGGGCTATGGATGAGATAACGAGTTCGGGGACGGCTGTCTGGAATTTCACATAATCTGCCCCGGCTTTAGCGGCCTCGACCACCATACGGCGTGCCATCTCCATTGAAGCGTTGTGGTTCACGCCTGCCTCGGCTATGATTATGATATCTTTATGCTGCTTTTCCATTCAGAAAACTATTTCTTCAAAATAACGACAAATGAGGGTGTTGGGTTTGATATTGTCGGCCGGTTTGAGGGGCAATCCGAGTGTCTCGCGCAGAATTAGCTGCGGGATATCGGCTCCGGCGTGTACCGAGCACACCACTCCGCCTCCGAGACGCGGATTGATTTCCATCAGCATGAGGCGTTCGGTGTCCTTGTCGCGGAGATACTGCAATGTGACGGCTCCGCGCAACTCCAGACGACGTATGGCTTTGACAGCCTCGTCGGTCAGCTCCTTGTCGGCCACAGTGACTGTGCGCGACACTTCACCTCCCACCACCTCAAGCCTCCGGCGGGGACTCACACACAGGATGTTGCCCTTAGCCGATATGTAGCAATCGACGGTATACTCCTCGCGTTGCGGATAGTAGCGCTGCAGAAGGTAACGGTCAGCCACCTTAAGTATACGCTTGAAGTCGGTTACGTTGTCGATAACTTCTATGCCTTTCGAGGCCGAACCGTGACGTGGTTTAGCTATTAACGGGAAGTCGGGACGCCCTCCAGAGTATGTGGGAGGAATCGGGAGCCCGGCATCCTCGAAGAGACGTGCGGAAGCCACCTTGTCGAACAGCATCTCGGCTTTCCCGGGGTTGACCACCGGAGCCCAGCTATCGCCGTAAGTGGCGACATAGGCTCCTGCCACTGCCACCGCTCCATCGACAAAGGGGAGCATCAGCCCGATGCGGTAGGAACGCACCACATGATGCAGATGGTCAAGAAGGTCGGGAGCACTCCACCGACGCCCTATGATGACACCTCCGATGGCTGCGATGGGCACTTCGGATTCGAGCTCGTAGCTGTAGATCTTGACATCAAGGCCGAGTGCGCGTCCGGCATCTATGAGTTTGCGTCCGAAGGATACACGCTTGGCTCCTCCGAGAAACAATACGTTGATCGGTTTAAGTTCCTGCTCCATCACACGTTGTAGATTCCGGTTTTATACTTTGCGAGGTTCTCCTTACGTGTGAACCAGTCGATGGTCTCGCGCAGGCCGTCCTCGAGCGAGTAGGCGGGACGCCAGTCGGTGAGTGATGTGACGAGAGAATTGTCGCCACAGAGACGGAACACTTCACTACCAGCCGGACGGAGTCGAGCCGGGTCGACCACATAGTTGACCTCCCGGTCCATGAGACGCGCTATGGTGTCAAGCGTGTGCTGCATGCTGACTTCGGTGCCTGTGGCTATGTTTATCTCGCGCCCCTCGATGCCCGGAGCTGTGCCGAGAGCCACGAATCCGGCTGCCGTGTCCTTGACGAAGTTGAAGTCACGCGTCGGCGACAGGTCGCCCACCTTAATCTCCTTCATGCCTGAGGCGATCTGGGTAATGATGGTGGGGATGATGGCCCTGGCGCTCTGACGCGGGCCGTAGGTGTTGAACGGACGAGCCACCACCACCGGAAGCCCGAAAGCGTTGTGGAAGCTCAGGGCTATTGCGTCGGCCCCGATCTTGGTGGCGCTGTAGGGTGACTGCGGCTGTTTGGGATGAGCCTCGTCGATGGGTACGTAGCGCGCTGTGCCGTAGACCTCGCTGGTGGAGGTGACGACTATACGTTTCACTCCGCAGTCGCGGGCTGCCTGACACATGTTGAGTGTACCCTTTATGTTGGTGTCGACATAGCTGTCGGGGGCCACATAGCTGTAAGGAATGGCTATCAAGGCTGCGAGATGATACACTGTGGTGCAACCTTCGGTGATGTGGCGGCACAGATTAGGGTCGCGGACATCGCCTGTCACCACCTCGAGGTCGGGATGAGTCATCCCCTCGAGCCAGCCCCAGTTGTTGAATGAATTATACTGGCTGAGCGCTCTGACTGCGTAGCCGTCGTTGAGCAGCCGTTCCACCAGATGTGAGCCTATGAAGCCGTCGGCTCCGGTGACGAGCACTTTTTCCTTTGTCGCGTCCATTGTTGATATTTTACAGTGGTGTTAATAGGTCTTTCGTAAATGATATGTATATTTCACGCCCTGATGGTCGACGTAGGCGGTGACCAGGCGTGAGGATGAGAGGGTGATGATGTCCATGTCGGTTACCCCTTCCGATAGGTGCAGGGCTGCCGGGGGAGTATATTCGCCCACGCCTCCTGAGTCGGAGTGCGAAAAGTCGAGCAGCAGGTGGCCGCCGCCCTCTTTCCAAGTGCCGAAGCAGCGGTCATACTCGAGGTGCGGGTAGATGGTCTGTATCTGGATGAATCCGGCCTGGAAGCGCCATTCATAGACGAGGACTCCGTCGTCGCTGTAGAGGGGCAGCTCGACACCGTCGGCTGTTACCGTCTCCACATGCCATGTGCCGAAGTAGTCGCCTATATCGCCGTTGTGGCGTGTGCATGCGCTCAGGAGAGCTGCCAGGAGGGCTATTAACAGGGTTATACGCAGTCTGATCATCTTGGCTTATAGGTTGAGGATGCCGTTGTATTTCACCGTCACGAGTGCGCCGAATGCGTCGCAGGGCATGTTGCCACGGTCACACTCCAGCTGGGCGTTGACGCTCAGTCCGTCCACCCCTTTCACCTGCCATGTTGCCTCAAGCATCGCCGATGTGAGGTGGAGAGGCTCAGGGAGGGTGATTTTTCCGTTGCCCCAGGCTTTGCGGTAGCCTGCCTTGAGGCGATAGGACAATGCGGGTGTGATGTGCCCCTCGACCCCGACGTGGAAACCACGCATGGCGTTGGCGAGGTAGGCCGGGAAGCCGTCAAGGTTGTAGATTGGGGCCATGAGGGCCGGTGTGCCTATCGACATGCCGTAGTTGGCATAGGAGCGGTGAGAATTGTTGTTGTAATAATCGTCGGCACCCGACACGTGTTCGGTGACGGAGGTGCCGGTGTGGTCGCCGGGAGCGAAATGTATGGGTCCGCTCTGATTGGTGAAGTCGAGATACTCCAGGAGGGCGCCTTCGAGCCACCCGGGGGCTGCCGATTTATACTCCACGCCCCACAGGCCGTCCCAGCCGTTGAGTTTCCCGATGCCCGATCCGTCCTCCCAAGGCCACGAGAAGTAGGCCATGATGCGGTCGCCGTTGCGTAGCCTGTAGCGAGCTTTGAGATCCCACGAACCGAGATGGTTGCCTGTGACGAAGCCTTCGCCGCCGTCCTTGGAGGGGATGAACATTTTTATGAATGTGAGCAGGTCGGATGGATACTTGTAGGTGCGCAGCACTTTGCCGCGCACGTAGATGGTCTCGTCTCCTCCGAATTCCCCGGCGGCCTGCATGCCGAAGGTGACCGAAAATGGCCGGGAAGGAGAGGTGCGGAAGTAGCATCTCTTATATGTGTACCATTCGCCGAGTGTGAGATGGTTTGTGTAGTAGTTATACTGGTCCTTGAGCCATCCGTTGTCGGTGAATTTCCCATAGGCAATCTCACCTTGTATCTGCACCCATCCACGTGTGAAGGGGATGTCCTGGAAATCGTGGAATCCGATGCGCACTTCGGGTATCGGGCGCGAGTTTCCGCTCTCGATGAGGTCGCCGCTGGTGAGCCCCTGGTTGAGCAAGGCCGATGAGTGCTCTTTGAGTCCCGCGAGAAGGAAGACTCCGCGATACTTCACTTCGCCAAATAGCTGCTGCACCCAAGCCGATGAGGGAGAGACGGAATGGGTGTTCCACGTTGCTGCCGATGCGTCATAGCGCTCGTAGGCCGTGGAGGAGCTGTAGCCGGCCACGATGTCGGCCCCGAAGCCGTAGGAGAAGCGGCTTGATGTGTCGAGCGGACGCCACAGGGCCACTTCGCCCAGGGCATTGTAGCGGGCTGATATGCGTCCGTGGCGCAGCGAGGATATGTGGTAAGGAGCGAAAGAGCCGCTGCCGCCCCCTCCGCTCACCGAAGCCTCATAGTGGATGGGATACTCCGCGTAGAGGGGCATCGTCGCAATGGCTCCGGCCAGGGCCAGGGCTGTCCTTAAGGATGAAAGCCTTGTCATATCCGTCAATCCTGAGTGTTCGTTTCTGCAAAATTAGTGAAAATACTCCAAATATCCATAAAAAACTGACCCTGACATGGGGCAACGGACGTTGTAGACACCGGGAGGAGGGCTTAATGGCGCGTCGGGCTACATTAAGCCTCCCCTCACCCACGGTCATGACACTGCGGGTGGCTAAATTTTAGGACAGATTCCGAGAATGTGACACAAAAATGGCTTCTTTACAAAAAAAATATGTAACTTTGTACCCAGTACAATTCTAATTAATTTTTTATTAACTCTATAACCTCTTAACTAAAATGGTAAGTTATAAGGATTTAGGCCTGGTAAACACCAAAGAAATGTTTGCCAAGGCAATCAAGGGTGGATATGCTGTTCCGGCATTCAACTTCAACAACATGGAGCAGCTTCAGGCTATCATCAAGGCTGCAGCCGAAGAAAAATCTCCCGTTATCCTCCAGGTTTCCAAAGGCGCACGTAACTACGCTAACCCCATCCTCCTCCGTTATATGGCACAGGGTGCCGTTGAATATGCCAAGAGCCTCGGCTGGGAAAATCCCCAGATCGTGCTTCACCTCGACCACGGTGACAGCTTCGAGCTCTGCAAGGACTGTATCGAACACGGTTTCTCATCAGTGATGATCGACGGTTCTCACCTCCCCTACGAGGAGAACGTTGCCCTCACCAAGAAGGTATGCGACTACGCTCACCAGTATGACGTGACCGTTGAAGGCGAACTCGGCGTTCTCGCCGGCGTGGAAGACGAAGTATCTTCTGACCACCACACTTACACCGATCCCGAGGAAGTAATCGACTTCGCTACCCGCACCGGTGTTGACTCACTCGCCATCTCTATCGGTACCTCACACGGTGCTTACAAGTTCAAGCCCGAACAGTGTACCCGCGACCCGAAGACCGGCCGTCTCGTTCCTCCTCCCTTGGCATTCGACGTTCTCGAAGCTGTGGAGAAGAAGCTCCCCAACCTCCCCATCGTGCTCCACGGTTCTTCATCAGTTCCCCAGGACGAGGTCGACACCATCAACAAGTTCGGCGGCAAGCTCCCCGACGCTATCGGTATCCCCGAAGAAGAGCTCCGCAAGGCTGCCAAGATGGACGTTTGCAAGATCAACATCGACTCTGACAGCCGTCTGGCCATGACAGCCGCTGTGCGTCAGACCCTCGCTGAACACCCCGAGGAATTCGACCCCCGCAAGTATCTCGGCCCGGCCCGCGACAACATGGAGAAACTCTACAAGCACAAGATTGTAGCCGTTCTCGGTTCTGCCGGCAAAGCTTAATGCGGAGTCGTCTGACACTCAGAATATAAACTATTAGTTTTGATAATACAGGTCCGCCTGCCGGTGCAATCGAAGTGCCGGTGGGCGGCTCTTTTTTGCCCTGAGTGCGAGACAGATGATATTTTTTTCGTAACTTCGCATATACAAACCTTATTACCCCCCTCTCACAGCTATGAACAGAATGTCATGGGACAAGCTCATCAACGACAAGCGCTTCGGGCTCGAACACTACCACGACCCCAAGCCGGGCTCGCGCAGCGACTTCCAGCGCGACTTTGACCGTCTGGTGTTCTCATCCCCTTTCAGGCGTCTGCAGAACAAGACCCAGGTGTTTCCGCTGCCGGGCAGCATCTTCGTCCACAACCGCCTCACCCACAGCATGGAGGTGGCGTGTGTGGGACGCTCCATGGCCAACGAGATAGCAAAGGAACTGCGGCGCAAGTATGCCGCGGAGCCGTGGGTCGACAAAATAGACGACATCGGCGAGATAGTGGCGGCAGCATGCCTGGCCCATGACCTCGGCAATCCCCCCTTCGGCCACTCCGGAGAGAAGGCCATAGCCACCTTCTTCAGCGAAGGCAAGGGACGGAACCTTGAGGAGAGCCTCTCGCCGCAACAGTGGTGCGACCTAACCCACTTCGAAGGCAATGCCAACGCATTCCGCCTGCTCACACACCAGTTCAACGGTCGGCGTCCCGGAGGCTTCGCCATGACCTATTCCACCCTGGCCTCGATAGTGAAATACCCCTTCGAGTCGACCCTCGCGGGAGCCCACGGCAAATTCGGATTCTTCACCTCTGAGAAGGACGACTTCATAAAGGTGGCCACCGAGCTGGGAATGCTACGCCTCAGCGACCCCGACGGACGTGTGCGCTACGCCCGCCATCCGCTCGTCTACATCGTGGAGGCCGCCGACGACATCTGCTATGAGATCATGGACATAGAGGATGCCCACAAGCTCAAGATTCTCGCCACCGACGAGGTGATACCCCTTTTCCTCAACTACTTCGACCAGGCCAGGCGCTCCCATGCCGAAAGGGTGATGAGCCACGTCGACGACCCCAACGAGAAGATAGCCTACCTGCGTTCGTGCATCATCGGGGAGCTGGTCAACCGCTGCGCGGAGACCTTCGTGAGCCACGAGGAGGAGATACTCTCCGGCACTTTCACCGGCTCGCTCCTCCACCATATCCCCGACCCCGAAAAAAGGGGCTACAAGGAGTGCGAGGCCCTGTCGTGGAAGAAAATCTACTGCGCCAGCGACGTGGTGGACATCGAACTCGCGGGCACACGCATCATCTCCTTCCTGCTCAACGAGCTCGTCGAGGCCGTGCGCAACCCCGGGCTCAACTACTCGCAGCTCCTCCTGGCCAAAGTGCCGCAGCAATACGAGACCGGTGCGCCGACACTCTACGGCAAGCTCCAGGCAGTCCTTGACCACATTTCGGGCATGACCGACGTCTACGCCCTCGACCTCTACCGCAAATTAAGCGGCATGAGCCTAAAAATCAACAATTGAACCCATGCGCTACATCCAAACCCTCATCCTTGCCCTGACGCTGCTGCTGACGCCGGCCGTCCGGGCCATTACGGTCGACCAGGTACCCAACGTCCACGTCTCCGACCGCAACCGTTTCGTCTCCAACCCCTCGGGAGTCCTATCGGCCTCCGCCGTCGACAGCCTCGACACCGCCCTGCGCTCGCTCTGGGACGCGACATCGGTAGAGATGGTGGTGGTGGCCATCGACCAGGTAGACCCCTCCATGACCCCCGACGAGTTTGCCACGCGCCTCTTCGAGAAATGGGGAATAGGCAAAAGCGACAACGACAACGGCCTCCTTGTGCTGATATCACGCGACGACCGCAAGGCGGTGATACGCACCGGCTACGGAATGGAGGGTGTGGTGCCCGACATCATCGCCGGACGCGTAATCCGCAACGACATGGCTCCATCGTTCAGCCGTGGCGACTATGACGCAGGCACCCTCAAAGCCGTGGGTAGCCTCGCCAGAGTGGTCTCCGACCCCGACTACCGCGACGAAGTGATGTCAGGCCAGGCAAACGACGCCCATGCCGGCAGCGACGACGACATCTCGGGCGAGGAACTCTTCATGATGTTCCTGTGGTTTGCCCTCTTCGTGGCCTTGGTGATGCTCGCAGTGGTGATCTGGGCCCTTGTCACCTCACGCCGGCTCGACGACGTGAACCGCTACCGCGAGCTCGACCAGTACCGCACGGCAGCCCTCTTCGTCGCCATCCTCACCCTGGGGATGGGCCTTGTGGCCTACCTCATCCTAATCGCCACAATGCACCGAGTGCGCCGACACAAGCGCGACTGCCCCAACTGCGGCCACAGGATGGACCTCGTGGACGAGGAGCATGACAACGATTACCTCACCCCGGCGCAGGACACCGAGGAGAAAATCGACTCGATAGACTATGACGTGTGGCACTGCCCCAACTGCCAGGAGGTGGAGGTGCTACCTTATATCAACCGCGAGACCAACTACACGGTGTGTCCCCGCTGCCATGCCCGCGCCATGTCGCTCGTCAACCGCGTCATACTGCGCCAGCCCACGGTGCGCACCGAGGGGGAAGGAGCCGACATCTACGTGTGCCGCAACTGCGGCAACCGCACCGACCGCAAGTTCAAGATACCCCGCAAAACCGACCCGGCCGATGCTGCCGTTGCCGGGGCGGTGCTCGGAAGCATGATGGGCCGCGGAGGAGGTGGCGGCGGCGGAGGCTTCTCCGGAGGCTCGTTCGGCGGTGGCATGACCGGAGGCGGCGGTGCCAGCGGAGGATGGTAAAAAGCCCCGCCGACACCCACATGACGACCATAACGGCAACACCCCATAACCCCCAGCCATCATACCATGCTCGACACTATAGGACACTATGTCACACTGACAGCCGACTTCCTATGCGGCTATCCGCTCTTCATACTCCTCATCGGAGGAGGCTTCTTCCTGTTCTTCTATTCAGGGATGGTGTCGGTGCGCCGTCTCCCCGACGCGCTCCGTGAGCTGCGCAACAAGCAGTCACGCCAAGCAGGCTCGCAGATATCCTCCGTGCAAGCCCTCGCATCAGTGGTGGCAGCCACCGTGGGGATGGGCAACATAGCCGGAGTGGCCATAGCCCTTGTGATGGGCGGACCGGGAGCCATCTTCTGGATGTGGGTGAGCGCACTGGTGGGGATGTCGACAAAATTCCACGAGGGGGTGCTCACCACACGCTTCAAGTCATCGACCCCCGACGGACGTCCCGCCGGAGGCACAATGCACATCATTGACCGCGCCATGGGGCCGGGATGGCACTGGCTCGCGGTCACATTCGCCGTGGCAGGGATGCTCGGAACCCTCTGCATAATGAACGCCAACCAGCTCACCGAGGCGCTGATGACCACATTCACCACCCCTGAGTGGCTTGCCTCCAACCCTCTGGCCGGAGGGATTTCGGCCATCACCGGGTGGGACCGCCACACATCCTTCCGCCTCGTAATCGGGCTCGCCATCGCGCTTACAGTCACCGCCGTGGTCATCGGGGGCATACGACGCATAGCAAGGGTTGCCACCTGGCTCGTCCCCTTCATGGTGGGTCTCTACTTCGTTCTCGTGGCCTACATCATCGCCACCAACATAGCCGATGTCCCGGCAGTGTTCCGGTCGATCTTCGCCGAAGCCTTCAATCTGCGCGCCGGCTGGGGAGCACTTGCGGGGATAGCCATCATAGGGGCACGGAGAGCCGCCCTGGTCAATGACGCAGGTGTAGGGACGGCCACAATAATGCATGGAGCCTCCTCCAACACCGAGCCGGTGCGCGAAGGGCTCATAGCCATGCTCGGTCCGAGCATCGACTCAGGCATAGTGTGTACACTCACTGCCCTGGCCATACTCCTATGCGGTGACCTGCAGGGAGTGGAAGGCATAAAGGGACTGGAGGTGGCGATGCGAGCCTTCGGCAAAGCCATCCCGTTAGGTGAATATATGCTCATGGTGATAGTGCTGTGCTTCGCGCTCTCCTCAATGTTCAGCTACAGCTTCTACGGCAACCGCTGCGCCGCTTATCTCTTCGGCGAGGAGAAAGCACGTTACTACACATGGTTTTTCATAGCCACGCTCGTCATCTTCGCCGTGATGCCTCTGGGGGTGGCCGTAGGGTTCTGCGACCTCTTCTATGCCCTCATGGCGTTTCCCACCATGGTCACACTCCTGATGCTCCGTCGCGAGGTAAAGAGATTGACCACATCTGACACGCACCGTTCACCTGCTCACGCCGACTAATCCTCTGCCGTAAAGTCATACTGTCTCATGCGACATGAGACTGAATGTCTCACTTTGTCTCACTTTGTCTCATTTTGTCTCATTCCCCCCTTTTTATGAGACAATGAGACAAACACTGATTAGATGTGTGGCTTTCAGGATGGATATATGGCATTACAGGCCTCTCATTGCAGCTTTTGCAGTCACATCCGTCTCACGTCTCTGCGACATGCCTGTCTCACTTTGTCTCATTTTGTCTCACATTGTCTCATTTTGTCTCATTTTGTCTCATGAGACAGATTGATGAGACAGATGAGACGGATGAGACGGATGAGACAAAATGATATGCTCGTGCATGCTTTGAGCTTTTTCGAGTAACAAAACGATATTATCGCACTCATAAGCCCCCTATGGGGTAGTAACTTTGCACTACCTCCCCACATCTTCACCTATCCATATCTTAATACATTTTATATAATATAAGATGTATGGGGGGAGTGTATATTGATGTCTCAATATCTGTAGAGGGTTAAGTATGAGTATATATATATATGAATATATAAGTATATATCACATATATACTTATCATCTTAAATACCTGTAATACAATCATTTATCATATGCATAAATCACTTGGCCTTACACATGTAAGCCTCTGCATCGCAGATATACATCATGTTTATGGCTGAAGCCTGATGATTTATATCCCACATAGTCAACCTATAGTATAAACATCTGTCTGATACACATATCCATAGCCAAGCTATTCTCCTGCCACATGCTTGAACCTTATATCCATGTCAATCTATGCTCAGTAGCAGTATGACATCTAAATAAATCAATATTTTTCAGCAACTTACACTAAACCATCGGTCTCATTCACCGGATGATATATAGGGAGTCAGTCTCATCTGTCTCATGAGTCTCATCTGTCTCATCTCAGAGGGAATGAGACAAAATGAGACAAAATGAGACAAAATGAGACGGATGAGACAAAATGAGACAAAATGAGACAAAATGAGACAGGCTTGTCGCAGAGACATGAGACGGATGAGACTGCAAAAGCTGCAATGAGGGGCCTGTAATGCCATATATCCATCCTGA
>OFFL01001392.1_pt1 | contig 17734 bp, 10 predicted proteins | sample 1521391 | NCBI WGS metagenome assembly OFFL01 (sample SAMEA3504082, study PRJEB24116) | mouse gut metagenome | biome: mouse gut; feature: mouse-associated habitat; material: faeces | place: Denmark | collected 2011
AGCATGTTTGCATTGGGGCTATGTCAATCGTTCAAATTTATTTTGGACAGTAGTGATTTAAAAATCGTATTCGCGTTTCCGTTTTTACTTCTTTTTTGTCCATAAAATAAAACCATTCGGTCTTCATTGAAGCTTTGAAAATGAACAGCACATTGAACCACACCGTTAAAGCTTCGCTTCACAACGAATGCTTTGTGCTGTCCAATCGAATGTGCCGAATGTGAGTCTGACTTTCCGCTAAGGAATGTCTTACTGACTTCTCTATTTGTCTTTCCCAAAATCTATCTTTAACTCGGGACAAGAGTAAGCAGAGTGAAGGTACATCCAAAAACCGCCCGCTTTTCAAGTCCCGACAAAATTAAACAACTAACTTTGTAATAGGTGAAAAGCATGCAACGTTTCCAATTTTTAAAACTGACTGCCGCAGCAGTGATTGCCGTTCCTCTCCTTCTTTTCGGATGTGGCGATAAAAAGACCGCCGAACTTAAAGTCGGTGCGACCGCAGGCCCTCACGCAGCGAATGTTCAAAAGGCCGCAGAAGTAGCTAAGAAACAAGGCTTAAACGTTAAGGTCATTGAATTTACGGACTACATTTCCCCGAACAAGAGCTTGGAAGAGGGTTCTTTAGATATCGCAATTTATCAGCACGAGCCGTTCCTCAACAATTTCAACAAGCAGCAGGGGACACACCTCAAAAATATCGGTGTAGCTGTTGTTCAGCCGATGGGTTTTTATTCAAAAAAAATTCACAGTCTGAAGGACATTCCTGACGGCGCAACGTTTGCGATCCCGAATGACCCGAGCAACGAAGGCCGCGGACTTCAGTTAATTGAAAAAGCCGGTTTAATTAAATTGCAGCCCGGAAAAGACGGCTCTGCAATTACGGTTGCCGACATCATCGACAATCCGAAGCATCTGAAATTTAAAGAACTCGAAGCCGCTCAGCTGCCTAGGAGTTTGTCCGACGTCGACATTGCTACGATTCCGATGAATTACGTTATCAGCGCAGGTCTTTCTCCGGAAAAAGACGGCTTCTACTACGAATCTAAAGAAGCACCTTATGCGCTGATCATTATTGCTGCAAGAGAAAACAATGCTAATAATGCAGACGTCCAGAAGTTTGTGAAGGCATTCCAATCTCCGGAAGTAGCTAAATTCATTAAGGAAGAATTTAAAGGTGCAGTAGTTCCGGCTTGGGAATGATACATAATAGGTAATTTCTTGATTGACGTCCTCCTCGTCATGAATGGCGAGGATTCCATACCACCTCTGTAGCGGCCGTAGCCTAGTGCTGCAGTGGGTCTCTTCGGGTTCCTGCTGACAGCGGCCTTACTGCACCACTCATTGCACAGGCTAACTGGGCCCGTCCGGACCTTAATACATTTATCGCTCCGACCTCATCTGCGTTGGAGCGGTAACCGCAGCCAATGCATGCAAAGGTCGCCTGCGATTTTCTATTCTCTGCCGAGACGAGTCCGCATCGCGGACAAGTTCGGCTCGTGCTTTTGGGATCTACTTTTATCAGCTTTCCTCCTCTCTGCTCTAATTTGTAGGAGAGCATCTGGAAAAAGCCGTACCATCCCTGATCCAAAATTGATCGATTCAGTCTGCTCTTCTGCTTGACGTTTTTGCCCGGGGATTCTTTTGTTCCGCTGGCAGAAGCGGACATGTTCGAGACTTTCAGATCCTCAACGTATACGATGCTGTGGTTTTTAGCTATCTTTGTCGAGGTCTTGTGAAGAAAATCTCTTCGGCTGTCGGCTATATAGCGGTGCAATCGAGCAATTTTGTGTTTTGTCTTTCTGCTGTTTCTGCTTCCTTTCTTCTGCCGCGCAAGTTTCCTTTGAAGCTTGGCAAGTTTTTCCTGCTCCTGCTTAAAAGCGTTTAGAGGTTCAACGAAGTCCCCGTTTGACAGAGTCGCAAAACGTTGACTCCCATGTCTATTCCTATTTCAGAAGGATTGGGAGCAGATGAGACGACTTCATACTCAGTCTGTATGCTGACATCCCATTTCTCCCCGCGCCGGCTGACAGTGACATTCTTAATGGTTCCGATGATATCCCTGCTTTTTCGATATCCCATCCAGCCGATTTTCGGCAGTCGGATCTGTTGTTTAACTTCATCAAGTTCAACGCCCTGGGGAAATCGAATGGAGTCATGCTGAAACTTTTTCTTGTATTTTGGAAAATTCGATCGTTTCTCGAAAAAATTGATATAAGCCAGTTCCAAATCCTTTAATGACTGCTGAAGCACCTGGCTGTGGCATTTCTTTAAAAAAGGATTCTTTTTTCCATCCGGGCAATCTATTGGCAGCCGCTGTGTATTTGAAAGAGTGCTTACTGTCTTTCTTATAGAGAGACTTTTCAAGTGACAAGGTGCGGTTGTAGACGTAACGGGCGCAGCCACAGAATTGCATCATCAGTTGAATCTGCATTCCCTTTGGTCTTAGTTCGAATTTGAAACCGCGCCTAATTAACAATTGTATTCCCCCACTGCGATAACTCATTTTAACGGAGCCAGATGAGTTGCATCGGGAAAACGATACGGCAGAATCTGAGAAAAATTTTGGTAGAAGTATCTTTGATTCTGTTGATCGTATGCGGCAATCCGTCGTGACGAGTTCTCTATTACCATAGACAAAGCAGATATCAAAATATGCAGAACCACGACTCTGTGGGGCCCTTATATCACCGTCATGAATGACGGTGTTTTACGGGCCCTGCTGATAAAAACGAATTCCGCCGAATCAGCAGTGGTACGGCGGAATTTTTTCTAACAAATTTCCATCTAATCTAACAAATCGAATGTTAGATAAATGTTAGAAAAATGCACTTGAGGAGTCGTTTTCATTTGTCAGACTGCTCATTAACGAAAGTCGATTCTCGGGAAAACGATAAGGTGCTTTGTATCTAAATGTATGTCAAGAGAGCACCTGAAGTTCTAAGATTAAGGGATCAGGTAGAGGTGCAGACTTTATAAGTAGTTGCTTCCTTTAAAGGAGAATCGGGAGGCAGCAAAAGGAAAGCTTGCCGAAGGCCGATCGATCTCTCCTAAATTGATCGGACCTGGGCCGTCGAAGAACATTCGGCGGACTGTCACTGAATAGTGGAGCGCTACCCGAGGTCTCGAACCTTATTCCTTTTGATATTACCCTTAAGGTCCGGATGCTCGAGGAGCTCCGGAATGAAACATAACAATATCAAGAGGACGAAATGTCTCAAACCAACTCAAGTTCCCGCTTAGCGCCGTGGCAGGCTATGACCATGCTTGCCGTAGGTATTGCCATAATCTTTTTCGGGCTGATGGCTTTAAAGGTTAATGCCCGTATCGTTCTTGCTGTTGACGGGGCCATCATGTGCTTAATGGCCTGCGCCTTCGGTATTTCTTATGACAGTGTTCAGAAAGGCATCAAAGACACCATCGCTTCGATGCTTGTTGCAATGCTGATTCTTTTGTCCGTCGGTATTCTCATCGGCTCTTGGATGGCCTCCGGGACAATTCCGGTCATGGTCTACTACGGTATGCAGGTGATCACTCCGGCCTTGTTCCTCCCGGTTGCCTGTATTCTCTGCACGTTAATGAGTACTTTAGCAGGAACCTCTTGGGGCACGCTGGCTACAGTCGGCGTTGCATGCATGGGCGTGGGCGAAGGACTTGGTATTCCCGTTGAGGCAGCCGCCGGTGCAGTCTGCGTGGGTGCTTTCTTCGGCGATAAGATTTCTCCCTTAAGCGACTCTCCCGTGATCACTGCCACCGTGACGGATACACCGTTAATGGAAGGCATTAAACATGCTCTGATTTCCACAGGTCCGGCTTATCTGATCAGTTTAGTTTTCTTCTTTGTTTACGGTCTGGAATTCAGCGGCGGCTCTGCAGCTGAAAGCGCAACTTACGTTGAAATTTTAAGAACGATTGAGAAGAGCTTTAATCTCAATCCAATCAGTCTGCTTCCGGTGTTTGTCGTAATCGGCCTGATCGCTTGGAAGAAACCGACCATTCCGACATTCGTCGCCGGTATTGCTGTTGCTGCATTCTTAGGTATGTTCCTTCAGGATGTCAGCCTCAAGAATATGATGAATTACATGTACAGCGGCTTTAGCATCCACACGGATTCTGCTTTTGTCGACAAGATGCTGAACCGCGGCGGCTTCACCAGCATGTTAAGCACCATCGGCTTATTGATGACAGCTGCTATTTTCGGTGCTCCTTTGAGAACCGCGGGCGTTGCAGATGTTTTACTGGACTACGTCAGAAAATTCGCTCGCAACAGCCGCATCATGGCCTTCTGCGTCATGTGCCTGCATACGCTCTTCTTCATGATCACCGGCGCTTACTACGTCAGTTATCCGGTTGTCGGTTCCATGACAAAGGACATGTTCCCCAAATACGGTCTGCAGCCTAAGAACCTGATGCGTATGATGCTCGATACCGGCACCGGTCTTGCACCGTTGGTTCCGTGGTCTACTACGGGCTCTTACACAGCTTCCACGTTAGGTGTTGCCAACATTGCTTTCTTTGCATTTGCTCCGATGCTTTGGCTCTCCATCATCCTGTCCGCGGTTTATGCACTGACCGGCATCGGTATGGCCAAGCTTGAAGAACAAACAGTCGAGCAGGAAGAAGGTTCTCGATTCAACGGCCAGCTGGCAAAGGAGTAAATCATGGAAAAACTTTTTCAGCGCTGGTATGACTTGATTTCCATTGATTCCGTATCCGGTCACGAAGTCGGAGCAGCAGACTATGTTGCCGAAGTTCTGCGCTCCATGGGGCTGGAGCCTCACTACAGCTATTTCCCGGAAGATACCGACAGACAGCGTCCTTCTGTTTGGGCAGTACTCGACAGCGGCAAGCCCGGCAAAACCATGCTTCTTATCGGCCACATTGACACTGTTGACGTGAACTTAAAGAACTGGAAAACCAATCCATTCATGCCTGTGGAAATCGACGGCAAGGTTTACGGCCGCGGATCCATGGATATGAAAGGTGGAGATGCCGCGATTCTTACGACGGTTGAGTATTTTGCTCAGCACAAAGATGAGTTTTCCGGAAAGATCTTGGTTTGCTTTGTCGCCGATGAAGAAGGATTAAGCAAAGGAACCTATCAGCTCGTTGACGAAGACGTGGTTCATGCGGATTACGCCATCATGGCGGAGTGCCGCTACAACAATGTGGCTGTGGGCTTCCGAGGTCGTTTCAGCTTCGAAATCACGGTTAAAGGCAAGGCAGGGCACGCCAGTCGTTACCCGGAAGTCGGAGAAAACGCTCTGATTTCTGCCGGTCGCTTGGCCGCTGAGATTGAAGCACTCCCGACACTCCCGCATCCCAAACTTCATCACGGCACGTGGTGCGTCCGTTACTTAGCAGGCGGCAATTCCGGTGCTCTGGTTGTTCCAGACAGCTGCTACATGTTTGTGGACCGCTATGTTGTTCCGGGAGAAGATGAAGCGATGTGCATCCGTCAGATGCAGGAGGCTGCAGAAAAACTCGGCTTGGCAGACAAAGTTGATATCCATTTGAAACCGCGCAACAGCCCCTACATGAAGTCTTTTGCTGTTCCTGAAGATCATGAACTTGTTGTCAAACTTCAGGAAAGTTTCAAGGAAGTCACCGGCGAAGATCTTCCGATTGATTATGACCCGTCGGTTTGCGACTCTAATATTCTGGCAGTTTCCTGCGGAATTCCTGTTGTCACGTTCGGACCTTCCGGCGGAAATATGCACGGAGACAATGAGTACGGATATCCGTATCAGGTCAAGAACTGTTATGAGATCTACAAGAAGACCGTTAAAAAACTTCTTCCTGCATAAAAACCAACCGACAGACGCCGCTTAAGAGAGCGGCCTCAAACCACACCTGCGTCGGGAGCTTCAATTATTGGGGCTCTCGACGTTTTCTTAGTGGGCGGATTAAAAGGAGGCCGGCATTCTTTGAGATATGTGAGGGCTTGGGAATGCGGGCCGTAGGACTTTTGCTGTATGGAAATTTGCGTTTTGGGCGCAATAAAGAATTTCGGCGGTCATTGCAGACCGCCGAGAATTTAAATAATGCGCATTAGCGTCTTATTCTTTAGCCGTTTTCTCGTTTCTGCCGCCATACTTTCCTAAGACAGCATGAAGCTTCTTAAGGTCAATCGGCTTGGAGATGTGGTCGTTCATTCCGGCATTGAGCGACTTGGAAACGTCTTCGGAAAAGGCGTTTGCCGTCATTGCAACAATCGGAATGGTGTGTGCGTCTTCTCTTAAGAGAGCGCGAATCATTTGAGCGGCTTCCAAACCGTTCATCACCGGCATTTGGATATCCATAAAGATCATGGAGTAGTAGCCGGGTTCATGGGTTTCGAATGCCTTGACAGCTTGTGCGCCGTCACCGACAACTTCTGCAGTGTAGCCAGCCATGTCTAAGAAGTCCTGAGCAACTTCAGCATTAAATTCATTGTCTTCAGCCAAGAGGACTTTTTTCTTCTTGGTGTTTTCTTGAACGACAATGTCCTTGTCTCTGCTCTCGTTTTCTTTAATGCTCGGGTCGGACAGCCAGTTATAGAAGGAAGAACTGAAGAAGGGCTTGGCAATAAATCCATTAATACCGATTTCTTTGGCTCGGTCTTCGATCGGAGACCAGTCGTAAGCGCTGATAATGATGATGAGGGTTTCAGGTCCCACGATCTTACGAATCTCTCGGGCGGTTGCTTCGCCGTCCATTTCCGGCATCTTCCAATCCAGGAAACAGATGTCGAACGGATCATTGTCCTGCATGGCCTGCTTAATTTTTTCTATGCCTTCCTTGCCGCTTAATGCGTATTCGGTCTTTTGTCCTAATTGATCCAGGAGGACGCAGGCGTGTTCGCACGTATCTTTATCATCATCAATCACAAGGGCACGAAGCTCAAGCAGGCTTTCCGAATGTTTAGCAGAGTCCTTGGAAATGCCGAAGGGAAGGTCGATCGTAAACGTGCTGCCTTTTCCTTCTTCACTTTGGACATCGATGCTTCCGCCCATCAAATTGACCAGGTTATGGGTAATGGCAAGACCAAGACCGGTACCCCCGAAATGTTGAGCAATCTCTGCGGTTTCTTGTTCGAATGGCAGGAATACGCGGCTCAAGAAGTCTTTCTTCATGCCGATACCGTTATCACTGATAACGCAGCGCAAATGAATATGCTCAGGACTTGTCTGCTTTTCCGAGAGCTTCATTGTGACCTTGCCTCCGCGAGGCGTGAATTTAACGGCATTAGCTATGACGTTAATAAACACCTGATTAACGCGCAGCTGGTCGCCGACCAGGCATTCCTGATTGACGTCGTTGGTAATGATTTCGAAGCTGACGCCTTTTTCTTTTGCCTGAGGCTCAATCAGGTTGTAGATGCTGTGGACGGTTTCCTGAAGATCGAATTTTTCATAAGAAAGTGCAAGCTTATTGCTCTCAATCTTGGACATGTCCAGGATGTCATTGATGAGGCCCAGCAGGTGGCGGGAGGCGAGAAGCGTTTTCTTCAGGCAGTCTTCAACTTTTTGTTTGTCGCTAATTCGAGATAAAGCAATTGTTGTCATACCGATGATGGCATTCATCGGCGTTCGGATTTCATGCGACATATGAGAGAGGAAGTCGCTTTTTGCTTGACTTGCATTCTTAGCCGTTGTCAAAGCATCGGCCAAGTTTCTTTGGTATGCAATTTGTTCTGTTTCATCAAATAATGAAACTACCGTCCAATCAATCAGCCCTTGGCGAACCGGATAGACGCTTAACTGGAAGGTCTGGCTGCTGCCCTTAAGCTCAATATTTCGCGTCGCAGTCTTTAAAATGGTTCGATCGTTCAGGATATTTCTGAGCCAATTTCTATCCTCATCGTAGAAACGGTTCAAAAGTTCTTCTTTGTTATTTGTAATTGCATCCGGATCGAAGCCCAAAATTCGAAGGCTGTTGTCGCTTACGTATTCGGGTTCTTTTTTCTCGTTGAAGATAATAAAAACATCATCAACGTTGGCATAAAGCAATTTAAGTAATTTATCTCGCTTGAGCCCTTTGACATATGCACGGTTTAGGTCTTTCGAGCCGGTATAAATAAACCAAAGGAGCAGGATGCCCATGATGATCGTCCCGATCACAAACCCATAAATGTTCCGATCGGATTTATCGTTGATGTCGCTGCCTCGCTGATCAGCGTTAGATGCGATCCGATCAAGAATATCGTCAAAATGAATAAATGCAGGTTCTACGATTTGGTTATAGCGTTTAATGACGTTTTCGACGGTGGGATCTTCGCGAGTGAGTTCCACGAGCTCGCGTCGGCGCTGACCGATATTTTTCAATGCATCTTTTAATTCCTGCAGTTCTTCCGGGCTGCCGCGATAGCGATCTTCGATAATCGTAATGCTTTGCTGCTGGAGAGCTTCCTGCGTCTTTAATGCGCTTTCCAGTTGGGCTGAGTTGAGATCCTTCGATGAAAAAAGCACAGGTGTCAGACTTCGGAAGTCATAAAGCCTGCTTTTCATAATACGGGCTTGAGAAGAGACGAGGTAGGGAAAATCGTAAATATCCTGTGTGTATTGATTGACCTGAAGCAGAAAAACGATACTTGTAATCGTATACACCGCCACGAGGAAGCACATGACTACTCCTCGATTTTCTTTTTTCTCAAAGCCTTTGCCGAACATTGAAGGACCTTTCTCTTGGGAGATTTTTCGTAATGACGAAATCTTCTAATGTCTTCGCCATATCTTTGATGTATTCAATGATTTTAAACTTATCCAAAATCGATTCTATGATCAGGTCCGATCTCTGGAACCCGCCTAATTGTCAAGTTCGTTTTGGCAAAATCCTCTCATAACCATTACTTCAGGCTATTTAAACAAACTTCATTACAATTTTTAGACTTGTTGTAAAAGGCTAATCCGAATATGTTTTGAAAGAGGCTTTTTAGCAATCTCTTCAGGCTGTCGCATGTCAAACGATGACATTCTGCCTATTATGAACTTCAAAAAATTACTTCCAATGCCTCATAACGCACCATGCTTGCGATTTGTTAACAAGTCGGACCTGCAGGCTGTCTGGAAGTGCCCTTTGCTTTCTCATAACATATTGGCTTAGATTGCCTTTTAACTCCAATACTTTTGGCTTACAAGCTGCACCTTGCTACACCGGCTTTCTTAATATCGAATTTCTTTTTGTATTTCAGTACCGCAAAGGCTATTCTTAATAACTTGGCTGCTAATGCGATACTCAATTTTGAACACGGCATACCGGCCGACAGTTTCTTATCTATCCATTTTTTCAAGGCTGATTTCGGTAGGCGCCCCTTTGTGTGCTGTATCAAGACTGCGTGAGCCCCTTGGACTAAGAATGCTCTCATCAATCTGTCGCCATGCTTTGTTATTTTTCCCATCTTCTCGTTATGTCCTGTGGTATGGCTTCTCGGGACCAACCCATAATAAGCGGCAAGATTCTTTGGCCCTTCAAATCGATTGATATCCCCAATTGTTGTTAGGAGCCTGCTGACACATTGAGGACCTAACCCCGGCACCTCGAGCAAGCGTTCTGCCGTTTCATTACCCTTCAAACCTTGTTCGATAGCTTTGTCTATTTGTTTAATGTCAATGGTGAAGCGGGCTGCGTTGCGAAGAAGTCTTTTTAACGGCTCTTTAATCTCGTCCGGCAATTTCTGAGTCTCTTCAATAATCGGTCTAATTTTTGCTTCTGACATAATGCTTTTGGAGATGACAAGGCCATAGTTTTGACAGATGCCCTTTATGCAGACAACACTGCAAGTGCGTTGTTTTATGAGTTGTTGACGGACTACCTGCAGGGTTTGCATAGTCATTTCAGATTTTGCTTTAACTCTTATGAATTTCAGCATTTCATCTTGCGCCAGGAACGCAATGGCTTGGGCATCGTTCAAATCGTTTTTCTGACCGGCAAAATGCGACTTTACATAATCCTTAACTGCTTCTCCGTTAATGACACGGCATTCATGTCCGAGCTCTTCCAATTCGTGTACGAGATAAGTCATACCATTGCAAGGCTCCATCGCAAAGACAGTAGATCCAAGTTGCCGCGCCTGGTTAAGCAAATCAGAATACTTGAGTCGGTCAATAGCATAAAGTTCACCATCAGTCGTGATCGCAATAACTGCTGTATCAGTTTTAGCTAGGTCGAGTCCGATTACCAGATAATCCTTAGAGACATCCAGCTGCTGAACTGCTAATCTTTTCATTCGTGACATGGAATCCTCTCTTAACTGTTTTTACACTCTTTAGTTTGACCAACTCCTTTTGAGTTGGCTAGATGGCGGGTTCCATGTCATTACGCATCAGAAATTAAACAAAGGACCACGATATGGGCCTCCTTTTAACGGGAGACCTTAGCTCAGGGTTCTGCTAGATGCGTATGCAATCGTTCATTGCAACCAACATATCCTCAATTTTATTCAGCCTCGCTCTAATCACCGGTTTGGAAGGCGCCTCTTTGCCCGTTACTTCCTCCAAACGTGTTTGGATTTTTGTCGTGAAGTTAAGGGCGATCTTGTTAAGCAGTGTTCTTCCGGCCAGATACTGAGCGTTTGTGCACTGCAGCCGGTCCTGATTAAAAGCCATGTCTAACGCCCAATGGCCTTTGTTTTCAATTGCCCAGTGCTGACGAATGGCACGATGCAGAACCTGCTCCACATTCGGCGCATCGTACCTTAATGATGAGATGTAGTAACGGACCTGAGGCCCAGGAATTTCTCCGTTTTTTTTCTTCACAGTGTCAGTGACGGCTTCCACGATTGATCCTTCATCGAGGCCAACCCATTTATTAAGAATTTCTTCCGGTAAAAGAGTTCCCGGAAGAACTCGAGTTTTTCTTTTCGTAATTTTGCCGCCTTGGTCTGTTACTGAAGGCCGCGCAGTTTTGTACTCATGGGTTCCCAGTTCGAAGAATCCGCGCACCTGTTCATACGTAAGATCCTGATTAGCCTTTAGAGCCAGACAGTAGTCGGCCTTCTCGGCAATGATCTTCGCGGCGAACTCAGTTTGTGTATTTAAAGCATCTGCTGTGACGATTGCCCCTCGAATGTCTAAGGTGTCGATGAGCTTTGAGGCATGAGTAATTTCGTTGTTCTTTTCTCTGATGACTTGCTGAGCCAGAATCAACTCGTTGTCTGCATCCATGATATTTAAAACAGAAGAATTCCGGGAAGCTCTGACAACCTGCCCGTCGACAGCAATTACCGGGTGGGACAGTCTGCTGTGCAGCATCTCTACGAAGCGTTCGATCAGAGCAGCATTCTTATCTTTGCCGATAATCATCGTGATGCGCCTGACGGTATCGTGAGATATTTCCTCATCAGGAAAGTTGGGGAAGGTCTTGCTCAGCAAGGGTCGGCATTGATGCCAGAATTCGGCAATTTCCGTGCAGGAAGTTTTGCCTTGCATCGCGGCAAGAAGAATGACGCAAAAGACAATATCCAATGGATAAACGATCCGTCCGGGATCTCTGGGATCGATCACTTTTTGGGCCGGTGCGGCGATCTTAGCGACTTGTAGTGAACCTTTTCTTCTGCGCGGTTCCAGAGGAACCAATTTTTCCAAGTCAGTTTCACCGGGCGGAAGCTTTCCCAAAGTCTCGGTCGAGATTCTTCTGCTGTTTTTAATCTTTGGATCGTAAACGCTGACGACTCTTTGAACATAAGTCCAACCGTCTTTTCGTTTCGCACGAATGATAGAAGTGTGCTCTTTTGGGTTATCAGATCTTGGTCTTGACATAGCAATCACCTTATATTGATCTTTAATATTATACTATTCACCACTATAAAAGCAACTACTTTTCCTAATAAATTCATGCAATTATCAGAAATTTTCGCAGAGATTATTCAGATTTTTTATTAATATCGTGCATCGAATCTGCCTGAATCAGCAAACGTAAGTTCCCGTATTGTCGTTTTTGTTACAATAAACGGGTGAGTCTGCAAGTGTCCCGCCAAAACATTTGCTCGGTTCAACATAATGACTTCAAATCCCAATTTGGCGGAAGACGATACAACCCCGGCGAAGCGTTCGTGCCTTTTAGAAAATTCGTGGAAATTCGGACCTACAAGATTTGCTGTTTCTGAAAAAATCCAAATCATCCGGCTTTCTGAAACCGATCCGATTTCCAATAAAAAAGACGCTATCAATAAACTGGTCGATGCACTGGGAAATGGCGTAGTCAATCAGGACACAGGTTTCTTATTGCAAAGCTCTAGAAGTGACGCTAAGAAAACATTATTCAGAAAAGACATCGACTCTCCGATTGTAAGGTGTATTTATTCTCAGGCACGAGATTTAGCACAAAAGTCTGTCCTAATTGAATCCCACGGTGACATTCTTCATGACAATACTCAAGTGCAGGTTATCCATATTTTTGCTGCCGGAGCCTTGGTTGAGAACAGATTGTTCCGAGTTGAGCTGACCGTCAGAGATTATGTTGAAACCGATCATGAAAGAAAAATGGTTCACTCAATAGACGGTGTTTATCAGAGTTTTGTCAGAAGAAAGTATGTAGCCTCCAAATTGACGGATCTTCTTACCGGTTTGCAAAGAAAGAATGGAATTGCCGTATCGGATTCTGCAAAAAAAGAAATTTACATTCAAATTGAGAAAGTATCTGAACCATTCTGGAAATCCTCGAATCAGCTTTCCATTGATTTTCAAAGTTTGAAAAAAATACTTCTTAGCAAAGATTTCGATAAGAACGTTCTTTTGAAAAACTTTATTAAAACCCAGCAAAATCGAATTTTGGAAGGAACCAATGAGCTCTCCCGTTGAAAAAGATCTGACGGTTCGTGTTCAACTCCAAAAAGGACTGCAAAAGTATCTTGACCGCAGCGATATAACGGAAATTGCCGTGAATCGCCCCGGCTTCGTGTGGGTTGAAGAGTCCTCCGGGTGGCGATGCTATGAAGACAAAAATTTCACCTACGATTACCTTGCCAAGCTCGGAAACGTCTGCGCTGTTTACGGAGGAGAGAATAAAACGCTCGACTCCGCTCATCCGGTGCTCTCCGTGGAACTCCCGGACGGTGAACGTGCCCAGTTCGTGATGCCGCCGGCGTGTAAGAACGGAACCATCAGCCTAACCGTCAGAAAAATCTCGAAGGACGTTTTCGGACTGGATTCTTACATTCAGAACGGATATTTTTCGCATATCCGCCCAAAGGACTCCCTTGACCCGATACATGAGGAATTATCTGCCCTTTACAAAGGGACCTTTGACACCAATAAAACTCCGGACACTCTTAACCTTCTCCGGGCGGAATTTTTAAAGCGCTGCGTGGAAACCGGCAAAACAATTGTTATTGCCGGAGAAACCGGTTCAGGTAAGACCACGTTTATGAAAGCTCTGATGCAGCATATTCCGACGGATCAGAGAATTATTACGATTGAAGACGTACCTGAGCTCCTTTACGGACTCCCAAAGCACGAAAATCAAGTCAACCTCTTCTACCCTTCGGAAGCTAAGGATAAATCAACGGTAACGGCTGCAAGCCTGATGCGTTCGTGTCTCAGAATGAAGCCTGACCGCATTCTGCTAGCCGAACTGCGCGGCGGCGAAACTTTCGACTTTCTGAATGTGTGCCTCTCCGGGCATTCCGGCTCAATTACCAGTTGCCATGCCGGAAGCTGCGGACAGGTTTTTGACTATTTGGCGCTCAAAGTTCTTCAGTCTTCAACGGGACGCGAGCTGCCTTATGCGGTCATTCAGCAGCTTTTGCATCAGGTCATTGACGTGATAGTTCACGTCCACCGAAACAGAAATTTCGGACGTCATATCACTGAGCTTTTCTTCAACCCTCATACTGAGGAGACAACGAATGAAAGCCTCTAAGACGCTTCTGAAAATCCTCTTTGTTGTTTTCGCAGCCCTGCTTTGCGCGCTGGTCATTCTTTTTATCAGCAGTTTCGTATTCATGCGGATTTTCAATCTTCCGCTGGAAGCGTGCCGGCCGTGGACGATCATCCAATACTTTATGATGTACCGCCACGCTCCCGACAAAGCGGTGCGCCTTGCTGTTCACGGGTGTCTTTTTCTGCCGTGGATTGCTCTGGTCGGAGGAGGCATTTGGATTGCAATTAACAGGGATAAGCGGGCGCTGCACGGAGCGGCAAGATTTGCCAATCTCGGCGAAGTTAGACAATCCGGACTGATTGATCCTCCGGGCGGTCTTGATAAAACCATTCTGGTCGGAAAGTACAAAAACAACTATCTGACCTATGCCGGATACCAGTTTGTTCTGCTGGCTGCGCCAACCCGTAGCGGCAAGGGCGTCGGTATTGTTGTTCCGAATTGCCTCAACTATTCCGATTCTCTGGTCGTTCTCGATATTAAGGGTGAAAACTTTGACATCACCTCCGGCTTCAGGAAAGCGTGCGGACAGGAAGTCTATTTGTTTTCTCCTTACGCGGACGACGAAAAAACACATCGCTACAACCCGCTGGATTACATCAGCAGCAGTCCTGCCGAACGGCTGGGCGACATTGACGCCATCGGTCAGGCGCTTTATTCGGGAGAAAACAACAACGACAAATTTTGGAGTGAAAATGCTAAAGACTTCTTTCGCGGCGTAACTCTGTTCGTTCTGGAAACACCGGGACTACCTCATACGCTGGGAGAAATTCTCAGACAGGCTTCCGGCAAAGGAAAACCGGTAAAAGAACATCTCTTAGGAAAATTAAAAGAAGCTCAGGATGCCGGGCACCCCTACTCAAACAACTGCGTTGATGCGCTCAACCGAGTCTTGAGCAACTCGGACAATACGCTTGCCGGTATTATCGCCACGTTCAATACAGCGCTTTTATCGTTCCAGAATCCGAAAGTAGATTTGGCAACGAGCGCTTCGGACTTCGATTTAAGAGAAGTCCGGCGCAAAAGGATGAGCATTTATTTCAAGATCGAGCCGACAAAACTAAAAGACGCCCGGGTGCTCATCAACCTCTTCTTCGATCAGCTCTTAAACCTGAATACCCGGAAGCTGCCGTCTCAGGACAAAACGCTCAAGTACCAATGCCTTGTTCTTTTGGACGAGATGACGTCCATCGGCACGGTGAACATGATTAAACAGGCCGTTTCTTATATGGCCGGTTACAACATGAGACTCTTGACCATCATTCAAAACAAGTCGCAGCTTGAGGATGTTTACGGCAAAGCCGGTGCCGTAACGCTTCTGTCGAACCACGCTTTGATGATTATGTACGCCCCGAGCCCGGCCACTCAATCGGATGTCAATGAATACTCTGAAATGCTGGGATATGAGACCGTTAAATCGAAGTCCAAGTCCCACAGTAAGGGCGGCAACTCCACCAGTGAATCCGATCAGAAGCGTGCCCTGATGCTTCCGCAGGAAATCCGGGAGCTCGGCAAAGACAATGAAATAGTAACGCTCGAAAATACCAAGCCCATTTTCTGTCAGAAGATTAAGTATTACCTCGACCCCGCTTTTAGGCAAAGAGCGAATTGGGCGGTTCCAGAGATTCCGCAGCAGGACGTTGAACTTTTCGTTGCACAAATGGAGCAGCGGATAAAAACCGCCTCAGCATCAGACTTAAATGAAACGAATGCAGCAAGCCGTATTGTCACCGGTAATACCGAACTGCCGGACGATATGAAATCGGTACCTGACAACCAGTGGTCCGAAGATCAGGTTAATTGCTACATTGAAAATCTGATCTCCAACGAGATTGTCAAAAAGTCGATTTTCAATTTTGATGCTCTTGATGGGATCAGCGCGGCTTCTGCATCGGCTCAAACCGACGTTCTGCGTCAAATGCATAGTACCGCTGCATCCGGCACCGAAAACGCACGGCAGATTTTGTCCGACTTGACTGAAGAAGAATCAAACGCCAGCCCAACCTCGGAAAGCAGCACGGAGGACAAAACCACAGAAGACTCGGAAGAATCCGATTCCGCACTTTTGGCTTCTCTTGAAGAATTTTCCGATGAGTCCGATTCGGAAAACAAGGTTGAATCCATTGCCATTCATGCGGACATAGAAGAAACGCATTTAAGTGAAATAGCCGAGCCTGACACGGAGCCGGAAGAGACTTCTGCGGCGGCGCAAAACGTTACGGACATTACTGCCAACATCACAGCAGATGTCACTGCCGACTGGGACGAAAAACGCTGTGCGGACTTTGCGACCTCTTTGATTTCACAAATCAAGCTGCAGCTGAAGGAACAAAAGATTCCTGAAACGACTGCGCAGGAATCTATCGAGGCGGAACAAAAAGACGAGGCCACCGGCAAAGAGATTCCGACGTCCAAGAACGAAGGAGACAAACAAAAAGAATACTTCAGACACGTTCAAAAAATTAGAAACGCTTATCGGAAAGTCGCGAAGAATCCGCTTGCTTCGCGAAGAAAAATTTCCTAACAAAAGCGGGCAGCAACTCTTAAAGGAGAAAAAATGACTGAATACAAAGCCTTCAGTAATACCGTCGTTGTTTTCAAAGAACCAAGGTTTTTATGCAACGGCGCTGCATGAACTCGGTCATTGGACAGGCCACAGTTCACGTCTGAACAGACCGATACTGAATAAGTTCGGTACTCCGGATTATGCAAGAGAAGAACTTAGGGCTGAAATATCTTCAATGATGGTGTGCGGCGGTTTAGGCATCAAACACAAGGCCCAGAACAGCGCTGCATACGTCAACAACTGGATCGATGTTCTTAAAAAAGACCCTAAAGAATTATTCCGGGCGTGCGCAGACGCAGAAAAAATAAAGGATTATTTATTCGGCATTGATAAATCTTTAGGACTGACGGCAGAGCCTCCGGTAAAGAAAGATAAAAGTCCGGACAACAAAGAAGCTAAGGCCGCCCTTCAGACAGCAGCTCTACAAACTTACAAGGATTTACCCAATTATCAACAGAAATATATTCAGAGTTCGATGCTGAATTATCTGACGCAGCCGTTATCCAATCCGTACCAATTTCAAAAACCATCACAAAACATCAGAACCATTGATATTGAAAGGTAGTCGCTATGCAATTATGGATTGCGGAAAAACCCTCTGTTGCCAAAGCTATTTGTGCAGAGTTGAGAATTGTAAAGAAGGGAGCCGGTTTTAACGAATGCAAAGGCGGCAATACCGTCACTTGGTGCTTCGGTCACCTGTTGGAACAGGCGGGCCCCGATGCTTACACGCCTGATGATGTTCCAGTCACCAAGAAAGGCGGAAAAATTTGGCGTATGCAGGATTTGCCGATTTTCCCTTCAGTTTGGAAACTCAACGTAAAACCTGACAAAGGCGTTAAGGCACAGCTCAGAACCATAAAATTACTTCTGAGCCAAGCCGACAGCATTGTTAATTGCGGAGACCCGGACAGAGAGGGACAGCTCCTTGTTGACGAGATTTTAGAGTTTTACAAGTGCCGAAAACCCGTCAGCCGTTTCTGGGTTTCCGCACAAGACCCGGCGTCCATTAAAAAAGGCTTGAAATCTCTTAAGCCGAATAGCCAATTTCAGGGAATGAAGCTTGCAGCGCTCGGCCGATCCAGAGCCGATTGGCTGCTGGGAATGAATCTGACCCGGGCTTTAACGCTTACTCACGGAGCTAAGGAAAGGAAACTCATTGCCGTGGGACGCGTCCAAACTCCTACGCTTGCCTTAGTAGCCGAAAGAGACAAAACAATTAAAAATTTTAAGGCTGTCCCTTATTTTGTTTTAAAAGCTGAAGTTTCCTCCGGGCGCGGCGGTTTTACTGCGCTCTGGAAACCGTCCGAC
>OFFL01001396.1_pt1 | contig 17682 bp, 19 predicted proteins | sample 1521391 | NCBI WGS metagenome assembly OFFL01 (sample SAMEA3504082, study PRJEB24116) | mouse gut metagenome | biome: mouse gut; feature: mouse-associated habitat; material: faeces | place: Denmark | collected 2011
TTTTTTATAAATAATAATATAAAAATATTATTTGTGATTATTTTTATATATTAAAAAATATAAAAATCGACGAAAACAAACTTGCAATTTTAAATTTTATGGTCATTTTTTTAAAAAATTGCGTATTTTGTATTAAACGACAAATTACAGTTGAATTTGACACAAAAATATGATAATATTAATATATAGTTTAATGAAAGGAGTAGGTATGGAAATTAACGATTATATAAGAGCTAATTGGGTTTTGTTTAAACAGATTTACAATGACGAAATCGTGCTTAATGCGGTTAAAGAACAAATACACGAGGACAGTAAAAAATTGCTTAAGTATAGCGAAGCGTTATTGGACGATAAATGGTCTAAGCTTGAAGGTATGCCTCCTATTTTTATTTTGTCTACACTTGCATTAAGTTTAAAGCCGATATATGACAAGTTTATTCGAATGGGACTTAGCGAAAGCGTTTTTTATGATACTATGTCGGATATTAAGATATGGGGAGAAGATTATCGCAGTCATAATAATGGACAAATAGGGCTTACCGAAATAAATTGGTTACATTTACATTTTAATTGCGAAATTTTTAAAATAGGCAGACTGCAATATCAAATTGGCAAATACTATTTTGCAAAAACTACGGAAGTAGCAGGTAAAATAATCAAATATGGGGATGCAATTTACAATATCCATATACCTAGAGGAGCAAAATTGGATAGTGTAAGTTGCAAAAAATCAATTACTTTAGCGGTTGATACATTGGGCGATATTTTTAAAAATATCCCTACAGATATTATGATGTGCCATAGTTGGCTATTGAGCCCTAAAAATGCTAATTTTATGGCAAAAGACAGCAATATTGCAAAGTTTGCCAATATGTTTAAGTTGGTTGATGAAAATGCGGGTGCGGAACAGCATTTCCGTTGGATATTCGATATTATTCAAGATGAAAAAGTGTATACTAAAAATAAGAAGAAACTTGGATATTACTACGACCTTTCAAAATATGACACAAAATCAAGCTTACAAGCCTTAACCAAAGATTATGTAAAGGCAGGTGGCGAGTTTAGTAGCGGCAAAGGTTTGCTTGTAACAAAGGACATTATCGGCTAAAATGAAAAAAAATGATTTAATGTTGTACTTGGTTACCGATAGAAATATGTGCGGCGAGCATTTGGAAAGTGTTGTGGAGACCGCAATTAAAGCAGGTGTGACAATAGTACAGCTTAGGGAAAAACAAGCGGATTTTAAAGAGTTTTGTGACAAAGCTTTGAAGATGAAAAAAATTTGCGATAAATACAATATCCCGCTGATTATAAATGATAATATAGATGTCTGTTTGGCTGTAGATGCGGACGGAGTGCATTTGGGTAGTAGCGATTGCGATATTGCAAAAGCTCGTACGATACTAGGAAATAGCAAGATTATCGGCGCATCAAGCAGAGAAGTTAAAACTGCATTGCTCGCACAAAATGCGGGAGCTGATTATTTGGGTGTAGGTGCAGTTTTTGGGACTAATACCAAGTCGGATGCAAAAGCTATATCCAAGGATATTTTAAAGGAAATTGCAAATAGCGTAAATATCCCCGTTGTCGCAATAGGCGGAATTACTGCGGATAAAGTGTCAGAGCTAAAAGGTTGCGGTATTGCGGGGGTTGCAGTTGTATCCGCAATACTAAAAGCGCAGGATATTGATAGTACTACAAAAGATTTTGTTTGCAAACTAAAACAAATAGTGTGACAAAAAATAAGCTTTTATCACGCTAAATTGCGTTTTATGTATTGACATACAATGCTAAAAGTGATAAAATTTAAATACAAACAAGGCATATAAATGGGGTACACCACCGAAAGGGCGTATTCGTTTGTATGCCCGTTTTTGTATAAAAGGAGAGTTTATGATAAAAGTAAACGGAGAATTGAAAAACTTGGACAGCATAAGCTTGTTAGATTATTTGAATAATAATGGATACAATGTCAAAGTGGTGGCGGTGGAACTAAATGGCGAAATAATTAAAAAGAGTGAGTATGTAAATACTTGCTTGCACGACGGGGACAGTGTGGAAATAGTCAGTTTTGTCGGAGGAGGTTGATTTATGCAAATCATATTGAACGGAAAGCCGATTGAAATAAATGACTGTTTAAAAGCTTGCGATTTGGGCGATTATGACATTTTTGTACGTAACGGATATGGCATTGACAGCAAAAGCCAGCTTTGCGACGGGGATAGTATAGTTGCTGTCAAAAAAGGACAAATGCCAAATGAGGATAATTTAAAGCAAATGCTTTTTGCACGCAATGGTCAAGTTTTTTCGAAAAAGTTGGATAAAGCTTGTGTGTGTATTTGCGGGCTTGGCGGATTAGGCTCTAACATAGCGGCAATGCTTGCACGTGCAGGCGTGGGGAAGTTGATTTTGGTTGATTTTGATATTGTTGACCCAACTAATCTTAACAGGCAAAATTATTTTGTGCAAGACATAGGATTTAAAAAGACTTTCGCGACCCAAAGATTATTAAAACAAATCAATCCGTTTATAAAAACAGTAACTTACGACATGTATTTGAATAGCGAAAATTGTGTAGAGATTGCAAACAATGCGGATGTTGTTGTGGAGGCTTTTGACAATCCTGCTTGCAAAGCGGAGTTGGTAAATACTATACTTGCAAGTACGAATAAAATAGTTGTAGCGGCCTCGGGTATGGCGGGTATAGGTAGCGGAAATATCATAAAAACAAGCAAAGTTTTAAACAGACTTTATCTTTGCGGAGACAGTGAAACGGAAACAAAAGAGGGGGTAAGCTTGGTATCGCCGCGGGTAAATATTTGTGCAGGGCATCAAGCAAACACTGTCATAAGACTATTGCTTGGGGAAACGGAATGTTGAACAAATATCATAAAATAAGCACAAAAACCATTTAAAAATCGGTATTAATTATAAAAAGGAGATAGATATGCTACAAGATAAACTAATAATTGGCGGTAAGGAGTTTGATTCCCGATTTATTTTGGGGTCAGGTAAATTTTCACTTAAGTTTATGAAATCGGTTATCGAGAACGCTGAGGTCGAAATGGTAACTGTTGCTCTTCGTCGTGCAAATATAGGCGGTGGAAATAATATTTTGGATTATATCCCTAGCAATATTACACTTTTGCCAAACACATCAGGGGCAAGGACTGCAGCGGAAGCAGTGCGAATTGCAAGGCTTGCAAGGGAAGTAGGTTGCGGAGATTTTGTTAAGCTTGAAATAATTGGGGATAGCAAATATTTGCTGCCAGACAATAACGAGACGGTAAGAGCGACGGAGATATTGGCCAAGGAGGGCTTTATAGTTATGCCGTATATGTACCCCGATTTGTATGCAGCAAGGGCTTTGGTTTCTGCAGGAGCAAGTGCGGTAATGCCGCTTGGCAGTCCGATTGGTACAAATAAGGGTATAAGGACAAAAGATTTTATAAAGATTTTGCTTGACGAAATAGATTTGCCTATCATAGTTGATGCGGGAATAGGCAGACCATCCGAGGCAGCAGAGGCAATGGAAATGGGTGTAAGTGCGGTTATGGCAAATACAGCTATAGCTACCGCAGGCAATGTTGATTTAATGGCGGCAGCTTTTAAAAACGCGGTTATTGCAGGCAGACAAGCTTACCTTGCAGGATTGGGAAGAGTACTTGAGAGCAAGGCAGAGGCGTCAAGTCCGTTGACAGGTTTTTTGGAGGATTAAATGAAGGAATTCAATAAAGATATTATGCAGTATCTTGACGGAATGCAAATCATAAGCCACGATATAATGGATAAAGTGGATGCTTTGTACAATAATTACGATTACAATATTTACACAAGGGAAAACGTGATTTCCGCTCTAAATAAAGATTGTTTGAGTTTGGATGATTATGCGGCATTGTTATCGCCTGCTGCGGGAGAGTTTTTGGAACAGATGGCAATCCGTGCAAAAGAGGAAACTTTTAAACATTTTGGCAACAGTGTCAGCGTTTACACTCCGCTTTATATTGCAAATTATTGCGAAAGTCATTGCGTTTACTGCGGGTTTAACTGTATGAATAAAATCCATAGGGCAATGCTTACCGAGCAAGAGATTGATAACGAGTTGAAAGCAATCGCAAAGCAAGGTTTTAAGGAAATTTTGTTACTTACGGGAGAGAGTAGAAAAAAATCTAGCGTTGAATATATCGGTAAGGCTGTAACCATTGCAAAAAAATACTTTGCAACTATAGGTATAGAAATTTATCCGCTAAACAGCGATGAGTATGCTTATTTAAACAGCTTGGGTGCAGATTACGTAAGCGTTTATCAAGAGACATACAACAAACAAAAATACGCCGAACAACATCTTCGCGGGGCAAAAAGGGTTTTTCCTTACAGGTTTAATGCTCAAGAGCGTGCTTTGATTGGTGGAATGCGTGGTGTATGTTTTGGGGCTCTGCTAGGGTTGGATGATTGGCGTAAAGATGCTTTTGCTGTTGGAGCACACGCATTTTATATTCAAAAAAAATATCCTCATGCAGAAATTAGCTTTAGCTGTCCGAGAATGAGACCGTATATAAACAACAGCCAAAATAATCCTAAAGACGTTCACGAAAGACAGTTGTTGCAAGTTATTTTGGCATACAGGTTGCTTATGCCTTATGCAACTATCAATATTTCCACTAGGGAAAAATCTTCTTTCAGAGATGGTGTTGTAGGGCTTGCTTGCAATAAAATATCTGCAGGCTCAAAAGTAGGAGTAGGCGGCCATGACGGAGAAGAAAAAGGAGACGAACAGTTTGATATATCCGACCCTCGCGGACTTGAGGAAGTAAACGAAATGTTGGAGAATAAAGGTTTGCAACCTATTTTTACCGACAGCCAATATTTGATTTAAGGTGTAAGATGATAATATTTACGGATTTTAAAAATGCTCAAATGAGTGAGGGTGAGGTGCTTGCAAAGTGTTTCACATTATATCATCCCCAAGCGATTTATTTGCGGGAAAAAGGTCTAAGCGACAATGATTATCTGTCTTTGGCAAGACAAATAAAACCTGTTTGCGATAAAATCGGCGTGGATTTTTTCGTTTGCCATAAGGTGAAAATTGCTAAGCTCTTAGGCGTAAAAAACTTGCATATAAATATAAAAGAACTGTCGAAAATCGATACTAAAAACGATTTTGATAATATTAGTGTTTCAGTACACAGCGTTGAAGAAGCAAAACTTGCAAAAGAACAAGGTGCAACAATGCTTGTTTACGGGCATATTTTTGTGACGGCTTGCAAGCAAGGTTTGCCGCCTAGAGGGCTTGAGAAATTGAAAGAAATTTGCGACGCAACGACTTTACCTGTTATTGCTATCGGCGGAATAAAATCGACTAACTATGTGAGCGTACTGCAAAGCGGAGCGCAAGATTTTGCTATAATGAGTAGTGCAATGAATTTTACTTTTTGATAGTATTGATTTGTACGACAAAAAATATCTTTACAATTTAATAAAAATGTTATATAATATTATAAGCAGGGGTACTTTTTTAAGTTGAGAGGGCATTTGCCTAACCCTTTGAACCTGTTGGTTAACACCATCGTAGGGAGCAAAATAATAGTTATTTTGACCTCCTTATAGGAGGTTGTTTTTTTAGGAGAGTGTTTATGCGTACGGCTTTGACAATAGCGGGCTCCGATTGTAGTGGCGGGGCAGGTGTTCAAGCAGATTTAAAAACCATGTCTGCCCACGGGGTGTTTGGCATGAGTGTTATTGTTGCGGTAGTTGCGGAAAATACCGCACGGGTTATATCCATTCAGGATATCGAGCCTAATATTATCTGCGACCAAATGGAGGCTGTTTTTGAGGATATTAGTGTAGACAGTGTAAAAATTGGCATGCTGTCCTGTCCTCAAACTATTAATGCTGTTTACGATAAACTTGTGCAATATAGACCTAAAAACATTGTAGTGGACCCTGTAATGTATGCCAAAAATGGTGCACCGCTTATGCCTGAATGCAGTATCGAAGTGCTTTTACAAACCATTGTGCCGCTTGCAACCATTATTACTCCTAATATTCCAGAGGCGGAGTGTATTGCGGGTATGAAAATAAAGAGAAGGCAGGATATGATGCAAGCGTGCAAAAAAATACACGCTTTAGGAGTACAAAATGTGCTTATAAAAGGCGGACACTATGACGGCGAAGCAATGGATATTTTGTTTGACGGAAAAGAGTTTTATACTTTTGTTACTGAGCGTATAAACACCAAAAATACTCATGGTACAGGTTGCACATTATCCAGCAGTATTGCAAGTAACCTAGCTTTGGGACATAATGTTTATGACAGTGTACGCTTGGCTAAAGATTATGTAACGGGGGCTATAAAACACTCGTTGGAACTTGGTAAGGGTAATGGCCCTACCAATCATTTTTGGAAATTTTTTGAATAAAACTATCAAAAATCGGCATTAATTTGGCTTTTCGATGCCAAAAGCGATATATAACTGCAATATTAAAAATAAAAATTACTTTAAAACCAAAAAAGTTAAAAATTATTTTATCGGAGTATGTATGAAAGAATATTATACACAAATGCAAGCGGCTAAAAAGGGGATTATAACACCCGAGATGAAAGTCGTTGCGGAAAAAGAAAGATTGTCTCCACAGTTTATTATGCAAAAAGTTGCTTGTGGGGAAATTGCAATACCTTGCAATATTAATCACAAAAGTTTATCTCCCGAGGGCATAGGCAGCGGTCTTAGGACCAAAGTAAATGTCAACCTTGGTGTTTCGGGGGACTTTTACGATTATGACTTGGAAATGCAAAAAGTAGATATAGCTTTAAAGTATGGAGCGGAGGGCATTATGGATTTGTCCAACTGCGGCAAGACAAATGTATTTCGTGAAAAACTTATTCAAAAGTCTACCGCAATGATAGGCACAGTGCCTATGTATGATGCTATTGGATATTTGGAAAAAGATTTGCTTGACATTACCGCACAAGATTTTTTGGAAGTTGTAAGAGCTCATGCGCAGCAAGGTGTAGACTTTGTTACAATCCATGCAGGTATTAACCGCAGAGTAGTGGAAGGTTTTATGCGTGAGGGCAGACGTATGAATATCGTATCTAGGGGTGGCTCGCTTTTGTTTGCATGGATGCAAATGACAGGTAATGAAAATCCTTTTTTCGAATATTACGATGACGTACTAGATATTTTGAGGGAATACGATGTGACAATAAGCTTGGGCGATGCCATGAGACCGGGGTGTATTGATGATAGTACTGATAGCGGTCAAATAGGAGAGCTTATCGAACTTGGCTATCTTACAAAAAGAGCATGGGATAAAGATGTACAGGTAATGATAGAGGGACCGGGGCACATGGCATTAAATGAAATTGCAAGTAATATGCAAATGGAAAAAAAATTGTGTCACAATGCACCTTTTTATGTATTGGGACCGCTTGTTACCGATATTGCACCCGGTTATGACCACATAACCTCTGCCATTGGCGGGGCTATAGCAGCAACCAACGGCGCAGACTTTTTATGTTATGTAACGCCTGCAGAGCACTTGAGATTGCCCAACGCGGACGATGTTCGAGAGGGATTGATTGCAACTAAAATCGCAGCACATGCAGCGGATATTGCAAAAGGCATACCTTATGCCCGCGAGGTTGACAACAAAATGTCGGATGCCCGTCACAAAGTTGATTATGAGGAAATGTTTAAATATGCAATCGACCCGGATAAGGCGAGGGCATATTACGAAAGTGTGCCGCCTAAAAACAGACATACTTGTTCAATGTGTGGCAAAATGTGTGCGATACGAACAACAAATATGATTTTGGACGGACAAAATGTAAAACTAAAAGAGGAAAATAAATGAATTTGCCAAATAATATAAAGTACGCTGTTTTTGATTTGGACGGCACTATGTTTGACTCTATGTGGTTATGGAAGCAAATCGATTATGATTATCTTTCAAAACGCGGTGTACAAGTGCCAGACGATTATATGAAGTGTATAAACCACATGAGCATTATGGATACGGCATTGTATTCCATTAAAAGATTTAATTTGAAGGATAGCCCGCAAGAGCTTATTTCCGAATGGCTTGATATGGCTAAGCAAGCCTATTGCAATAAAATTATGCTAAAACCGTATGTGCAAGAGTTTTTGGAAAAGCTTAAGTCGCAAAATATAGGAATGTCGGTTGCAACCTCTTTAAGCAAGGAATTGGCTTTGCCCGCATTGCAACGAAATGGTATTTTGCAATATTTTGACATAGTTGTAAATAGCGAGCAAGTAAAAAGAGGGAAAGGCTTTCCCGATATTTACTTAAAGGCAATAAGTCATACTCAAGTTGAGCCACGCGATTGTGTGGTATTTGAGGATATTTTGCAAGGTGTTAACGGAGCGAAAAAAGGCGGATTTTATGTGGTAGGCGTGTTTGACGAGGAGTCAAAAGGCGACCATAATCAAATAAAAAGCGTGGCAGATAAGTTTGTTAATGATTTTAGTGAATTGCTAGATTAATATTAAAAAATATCAAAATAAAAGGATTGTTTTTATATTGACAGTTCTTTTTGCATATAAATATAAGTTTTTAGCAAATTTTGTAGAAAAATAATAAAATTTAGTATTAAAACGCTTGCAAATTTTGCTTAAAAAGTTTAATATTGCGGTGGGAGGTGGAATATGCAAATTTTAATCACTACGGCTATAGCCGTCGCAACAATGCTTGCCTACGCTGTTCCGGGATACCTGACAGTCAGATGCAAACTAATTCGTGCGGAAAGCATATCCGCCTTTTCAGTTTTGTTAATGTATGTTTGTCAACCTATGCTAACTATTACCTCGTTTTTAAATGCGACTTATACATTGGATTTCTTTTGGAAGATGATTGTCGCTTTTGTGCTTGCAGGTGTTTTGCAGCTAGGTGTTATTTTGATTGCACATTTTTGTTTGAAAAAGCATTACGATAAAGATATAAAATACCGCGTCGCAACAGTCGCTACCGCTTTTGGTAACTGTGGGTTTATGGGTGTTCCTCTATTACAAGCCATTATGCCGGAGGCTGTTAGGAATAATGCAGTGGTACTATCCGTTATGTTTTTATTTGGACTTAATTTGATAGGTTGGACATTCGCATCATATTTAATAAGCGGGGATAAAAAGTTTATAAGTGTAAAAAAGGCATTTATCAATCCCGCAATGCTAGGGCTTGTTATAGGATTGCCGTTGTTTATTTGCAATGTAACTTTACCTAAAGAAATTTTTACTTGCGTGGAATTACTAGGAAAGATGACAACGCCTTTATGTATGATAATTTTAGGTATGAGACTTGCTACAATAACATTAAAGGAAATGTTTTGTTCGCCTTTCCAATACGCTATTGTAGGAGTAAAGCAAATTGTAATGCCAATGCTTGGTTTGCTTTTAATTTGGTTTATCCCAATAGATTTTTACATTAGACAATCGCTATTTATATTGGCGGCAACACCTGTTGCGAGCATAACATTGAATTTTGCCGAAATGCTTGGCAAAGGTCAAAAGACGGCTGCAAACTTAGTTTTACTAGGTACAATATTAAGCGTTGTCACTCTTCCGTTAATGGCATTGATAATGAATGTAGTACCCGATATTTATGCTTTAGCTTAATTTATAAACTACTTTTAAAATTATTATTTACAGCTTTATTGTTTATTTAACAATAAATAAGTCTAATAATATTTTTTTAAAACAAGACAAAATTTGTCTGAAATCATTATAAAATAAATTTTAGAATAATAAAAACTACACCCCAAAACAAATTGTTTCGGGGTGTATTTTTTATTTTTAATTTTTGTATTTTACTTTGTTTTTAAGAAATAATTCGGCTAAACTAGTTGTGTTATTGTAAAAAAATAACCCGACCGCTTTTTCAAGCTCATGCCCTAAAAGACAAGCCGTTAGGGAAAGGTCGGATTTGTTTCGCCTTTTTGACAAAGGCAGGACGGAAAGTCCCTTCATCTCAAATCATCTGTCCGTACATCGTTGTTCAATAAATACGGATACGGGAAACACCGCTCAAATTTGCGGCTGAGTGAAGCGCAGGACGCACGCCGTTAGTGTTTGATACATTGTTGTTGTTATACGCGCCCGACGAGCCAAGAACATAAGCATTGTTGTAATTGTTATTGTTGCCGGAACACAACCACGAGTCCAAAAACGAGAAAACCGCCGCCCTTTTAAACTATTGTAACATAATGCAGTGTTAAATACAAGCAATTATGCTAATTCCAACTAATATTACTGCTTTTTCTTTTTTGTACTGCGTACCCAGCCGCTAAGCAACTTTTTTGTTTCGTATATTTGCAACGCGATAATTTCCATTTGCCTAAAAGTAATTGCCTGTTTAGTTTTTGCGGTTTCCGTATAAAAATCAAGCAAATTAAGTGATACCATCGCTTTCTTTTGCCACATTACACGCTCCTCCCCTTTATCGTAATTTGCGTGATACAAATTTTCAATTACGTCCACCGAAGTATTAAGTAAACGTGATACTATATTCCACCTAAATTTTACGGGCGATTTTTCCGAAATTACAAATATATATTCACTTAATTTTTTTGCGTGCGTAAACACCGCCATTTCCCTATCTTTTGGAGTGTCAAAATCAGGCACTCTAAAAGGTTTCCTACCTGCCGTTGATGGTGTAGCGGCTTTTTGTCCCTTTTGCTTTTTCGTCCGCATAAATGCCCGCGATATAATGTAGGGTAATCAAACAGTTCTTCATAGGTTATTGTTATCATTAATTCTCCTTTGCTCATATTAATATTTTTATATAAAATTTACATTTTTTTACACAAATTATAAAATTATACTATATAGCAACTTTTATGTCCACTTTTTTAGATAAAATAACAAAAAAAGCGCCGAAACGCTTTTTGTTATTTTAAGTTTTCATAAAACTCTATGCCAAGCCCCAAATAATCGCAAAGGAAATATTTTTTTTCGATATCAATCTCATTACCCGTAGAATATACTTTTACAGCAAGATAGTTAGGGACAATAAATTTGTTTTTATTTATTATGTATTGGGTACGCTTTACCACACCCGCAGTGTTACTGAATATTTTTGCATTGTGATAAATTTTTTGAATTTCCTTCACTGCAAAATTATAGTGTGTGCAACCAATTACAATGCCTTGAATATTTTTGTATTTGGATAAATTATCCATCAAAAATCGATATATAATCTCTTTATTGCTGTAATTTTCCTCTATCAAATTTGCAAGTTTTGACATATCGGGAAAATAAAAATTTTTATTTGTAAAGCTGTGCATCATCTCCATCACTCTATCCGATTTTACTGTGGACGGAGTTGCAAGTAAAAGTATATTTTCGCACTGCATTGTAGCAGGTTTTATAGGCGGCTCTACACCTATAATAGGAATATCAAACATCCCTCTTAATTTGCTTACCGCACCTGCCGTAAGCGTGTTGCACGCAATTATAACAATATCTACTTTAAAGTCAATTAACTTTTGCATATTGCTGTAGCCGATTGCTACAAGTTCGCTTTGCGACTTGCTGCCGTAGGGATGATATTTATTGTCGTACAAATAATAATACTCTGCATTTACCCCGCTATCTACCAAGCCTTTAAGCACGCTAAGTCCGCCCATACCGCTGTCAATCATTCCTATTTTTAACATAATCACCTTAATAAATATATTACTATTATATATATTATTAGTGCAAAATTAGCCTTATGCCATTTGAAATGGTTTTTGCCAATTTTTCGGCGATATCTTCTATATCTATAGGTATAACAAGCTTTCTGTTTTCATTTATCTTAATGTTTGCAACTAACGGCACACCTATTGCCAAAATTGGTACTCCAAGACTTTTGGAAGTTAAAATTTTTCGTGCATTTCCTACTCCGCTACCCGGTACCAGCCCTACATTTGTAATTTGAATACTTTTTCCTACCTTTGCGATATCATTTGTTGCAAGCGAATCTATCGCAATAATTACAGTTGGTTTTACTATTTTTTTAGCGGAAATTATCAAATCGTGCGACTCTATACCTGTTATTCTGCCAACTTGAGGTTTAAATTTTGCCGTGCGGTCATTTGGCGGAGGCAAATTGTCTAGCACCATTTCGCCAAGTGCATCCGAGATATATTTTGCATTTCCAAGCCCCACAAATAATATTCTATCCGTGTTGTAACCATACTCCGAAATGCAGTTTGCAAAAATATTTTCGATATCCTCCCCTGCCTGTTCGCAATTTATATCATAATAAACACCGCACCTGTCCGAAAACAAACTTTTTTCGGTTATTTCCACCCTTTGCACAGCATCGGTATTTTTGCACTTTGTATTGCTGCTTTGCAATAAGTCTGCCGCAAATTCAACCGCCAAATCACTATTTATCTGCATAAATCCTCCCGTATAATCGAATTATTGACAAAATTATCGAAATTATTAAAAATTTAGGTTAAAATGATTGCCAAAACTTTTTTTATATGCTAAAATTAGTAGGAAATAAAGATATAAAGGAGATACTGTTGTGCCTAATATTAAATCTCAAAAGAAAAGAGTAATTACTAATAATAAAGCTAATGAGGCAAATAGAGCTAAACGTTCAAGAGTAAGAGGTGCTATTAAAGAGTTTAATGTTGCTTTGGAAAATGGCGAAATTGCTAAAGCTGAAGAACTATTGAAAAATGCTATTTCTTTGATTAACCGTGCTAAAAGCGATGGTATTTATACTCAAAACAACGCTAGCAGAAAAATCAGCAGACTTAGCAAGGCTTTAGACAAAGCAAAAGCTTAATTATTTTTTATAAAACTAAGTTTGGGCACCAAATTCGGTGCCTGTTTTTCTATTATACACTAACCTTGATTTGATTATAGGTTTTAACAGTGCAACAAAAAACCCCGCAAAAATATTGCGGGATTTTTTTGTTTTATATTATGCTTATTATTATGTTTTTTTGTTGATTTTAAATCCGAATATTCGATTAAGTAAGTTTCAATCAGTTGATTTTAAAAATCCAACCGAATTTATCCTCGCGTTTTCCGTATTGGATACCTGTCAATTTTTCATACAAGTCAGCTGTAATAGGTCCCATTTCTTGATTGTTGACAATCATATCGCGACCATTGTAATGTATAACGCCAACAGGAGAAACTACCGCAGCAGTGCCTGTACCAAATGCCTCATTCAATCTGCCCTCGTCATAAGCTTTTGCAACCTCATCCAAAGAAATACGTCTTTCGGTAACCTTATATCCCTCGCTCTTTAATAGCTCGATTGAAGATTTTCTTGTAATTCCCGGTAAAATACTGCCCACTAATGCAGGTGTGATAACTTCACCATCAATTACAAAAAACATATTCATTGCACCAACTTCCTCGGCATATTTATGTTCTACAGCATCAAGCCAAAGTACTTGGTCATAGCCTTTTGAAATTGCAATTTCGCTTGCAAGCAGACTTGCTGCATAGTTACCCATACATTTAGCCTCGCCTGTACCGCCAAGAGGTGCACGAACAAAATGTTCCTCAACCATAATCTTGGTAGGTTGCAAACCGTTTGCATAATATGCACCTACAGGAGATAAAATTACGAAAAATTTGTAGTTATGTGCTGCGTGAACACCAAGCATAGGGTCATCGGCTATCATAGTAGGTCTTATGTAAAGTGCTGTGCCGCTTTCTGTAGGTATCCAATCTTTTTCAATTTTGATAAGCTCGAATATCGCAGGGATAACAACATCTGCATCCAATGTAGGCATACAAAGTCTTTCTGCACTTTTGTTCATCCTTTTAATATTTTCGTCAATTCTGAAAGTAGTTATGTTGCCGTCGTTATCCTTATAAGCCTTTACACCTTCAAAAATACCTTGTCCGTAGTGCAAAATATTTGTTGCAGGGCTCATTTTAAAATCATCGTAAGGGATAATTTCAGGCTCGCCCCAAACACCATTGTGATATTCCATCAACAACATGTGGTCGGTAAAATACTTTCCGAAGCCCAATTTTGTAAAATCGGGTTTTGCCTTTGGTTTGCTGGTCAATGTGATTTTCATATATACCTCCGTTTGTCAAACATAATCGACAAAATCTTTTTTTATAAATTCTATATTAATTTTTCCCGAACAAAAGTCAATCATTTTATCCGAAAGTTCTTGACTTTTACCCTCTTCAACGGAATATTCAATACATACATTGCTGTCATACTCCGTGCTTATTACTCTACCGCCGAAATCGTTTATCATTTGCGCTATTTTGGGTGCAATGGAATAGGAAACTTCCGCCTTTTGCACTGTGCTATATACAAACTTCCTTAAATCCGCATTTTCAAGTGCGTGGCATACACTTTCGGTATAAGCACCTATAAGACCGTTTGCACCAAGCTTTACACCGCCGAAATACCTTGTAACAACCGCAAGTGTCAAATAAACCTCACGTTTTTTAAGCACTTCCAACATTGGTATGCCCGCTGTACCTTGCGGTTCGCCATCGTCGCTAAACCTTTGCTCGGTTGCTATTATGTTTGAAATATAAGCATAACAATTATGCGTTGCATCCGAGTATTTTTTGCGTATTTTGCTAAGTTCCGCCTCTGCTTGCATGCTGTCGCAAACAGGTATTAAGTTGGTTATAAACTTAGATTTTTTTATAACTATTTCGCACTCGATAGGTCTAACTACTTGTTTGTAAATTTTCATTTTACGGTTACTTTTATGTGTACTTTTTTGCCTTTATGCAACACTATTCCGCCCTTTAAATCTTCATCGGATACAGTTGCCGCAATGTCGGTTACTTTATTGTCACCAATCTTGATTCCGCCACCTTCGATAAGCCTCTTTGCCTCGCCTTTGGATTTTGCAACATTTATTGCAACCATAATATCAACAACTTGGTTTATACCTTTTTCAATTTCGGTTTGCGGCATATTTGCACTATCGCCTGTTACAAAAGCCGCTCGGCTTGCATTTTGAGCCTCTATTGCATCTTGCTCCGAATGTACGATTTTGGTAACTTCGAAAGCAAGTCTTTCCTTTGCAGCGTTTATCCTTTCATCTTTGTGTTTGCAAAGCTCTTCGATTTCATCAAGCTCTACAAATGTCAACAACTTCAAACAGTTTTCTACATCCGCATCGTTTATGTTTCGCCAATATTGGTAAAATTCGTAAGGAGAAGTTTTTTCCCTGTCAAGCCACAAAGCACCTTTTTGAGTTTTGCCCATTTTGATTCCCTCGGATGTGGTCAAAAGTTGGAAAGTCATTGCAAAAGCAGGCTTTTTCTCCTTTCTTCTTATCAAATCTGCACCTGCCAAAATATTGCTCCATTGGTCATCTCCACCGCATTGCAAAGCAACTCCGTAATTTTGGAAAAGGTGTAAAAAGTCGTAAGACTGCATAAGCATATAATTGAACTCAAGGAATGACAGCCCTTTTTCCATCCTCTTTTTAAAACACTCCGCAGTTAACATTCTGTTAACAGAAAAATGCACACCTACTTCCCTTAGAAAGTCGATATAGTTTAGGTTATCAAGCCAATCGGCATTGTTAACCATAACAACTCCGTTATCCCCGTCAAAAGATAAAAACTTGCTCATTTGCTTTTTAAATCTTTCGCAGTTGTGATTAATAATATCATTAGTCATCATTTGGCGCATATCTGTTCTGCCACTTGGGTCGCCTACTTTACCCGTTCCGCCACCAACCAAAGCATAAGGTTTGTGTCCCGCTTTTTGCATGTGAGCCATTGCCATAAGTGCCAAAAAGTGTCCTACATGCAAACTATCAGCCGTAGGGTCAAAACCTATATAAAAGGATACACTTTGTTCTCCAAGCATTTTGTACAAATCGTCCTCATACACTACTTGCTTGATAAATCCACGTTCCCTTAGAGTATCCATTACATTTTTCTTTTCCATTTCGCTCTCCTATAATAAGTCATTTTTAGTTTAATACTGCATTTACAAAAAACGTTAAAATGCTCTTAAAATTTTTATTATTGTTTTGCGGCAAGTAATTCTTTAAAAAACTTGCCCATTTTGCAAATACCATCATCAATTTGCTCTAAGCTTGCATTTGAATAATTAAGCCTCAAAGTATTGAACTTGTTTTCTCCCGCATAAAAGCTATAGCCCGATACATAAGCAACTTTATATTTTTTGACAAGTTCAGGGAACACTTCCAACGTATTTATTCCCAAACTTTCGTCAAATTCTCCGTAAATAAACAATCCGCCGTCAGGATTTGTGTATTTAAACTCCGCAGGCATATATTTTTTGATTGCATTTAGCATTGCGGTCTTTTTCTCCAAATACACAGCTTTTAATTCCTCAAGTCTTTCGTCCATGGAATTGTTTCGTAAAAAGTAATCGATAATTGCTTGCGATAACAAACAAGTATGTACATCGGTTGCTTGCTTGCCTATTGTCATTTTACGTATAACTTCCTTTGCACCTATTGCAATACCTGTACGTAGTCCCGGTGCCAATGTCTTGCTGAACGAAGTGATATATGTTACATTGCCCACCTTATCGAAAGACTTTATGCTAGGCACTCTCTCCCCGCTAAATCTAAGCTCGGAATATGGGTCGTCTTCGAGAACCATAACATTGTATTTAGCGGTAAGCTCTGCAATAGCTTTCCTATTTTCCACGCTGTAAGTTCTGCCTGTAGGATTGGAAAAAGTAGGTACCACATATAAAACTTTAGGATTATACTTTATTATTTTATCTTCCAAATCTTTAATATCAAGACCGTTATCGCCCGATTTTACGCCTACAGGAACTCCTTCGTAAGTCTTTAGAATATGTAGACTTGCAAGATATGTAGGGTCTTCCACAAGCACAACGTCCCCTTTGTTGACAAAAGACTTAAATGTCAAATCAATTCCTTGTTGACCACCACTTATAATCAAAGTGTTATCGATATCTATATTTTCAATGCCGTATCTTTTGACATAATCTATAGAGGCAAGCCTTAAAGGTCTGTATCCCTCAGTCTCGCCATACTGCAAAATGTCCTGCGCTTTATCACTTGTCATTAACTTGTTTGTAATGTCCGCAATAAGTTCTGTCGGCAATGTTGTTTTTGTAGGAAAACCGCCTGCAAACGAAATAACTTCCGGGTCTTGAAGTAATTTAAAAATTTCCCTAATGGCATTGCCGCCTAAATTTTTCACTCTGTCACTATAAACATATTCCATACCGATACCTCACATTATTTTATTATTATAACACTAAATAAAATATATTACAAGAAAAATAAATAGATTTTTTTCAATTTTTACTGTTATAATCAAAAAATACTAAAAAATAATAAAAAACAAAATGCTACATTTTAACGACAATCGTAAATAAATACGTTTTTGATATGTATCTAAAATTTTTTTATAAAAACATTACAAAAATCGGTATTAAAAACTTATAAGTATGATTATAACTATTTTACAATAAAAAAAAGACGACCATATTTAAGGTCGCCGTTTGGTTAAATTGCCAATTTAATATTAATGCAAAAGCGACCTTGATAACTTGTTACCAACGTAAATATAAAAATAAATGTTATAGACACAAATATTTTTTAGCATAGCCGCTCTCCTTTGTTTTTTGTCATTATACACCCACCATTTTGCTTTGTCAAGATATTTTTGAAATATCTTTATGATTTTTTTAAGTCCGGCAGACGGGCGG
>OFFL01001400.1_pt1 | contig 17633 bp, 20 predicted proteins | sample 1521391 | NCBI WGS metagenome assembly OFFL01 (sample SAMEA3504082, study PRJEB24116) | mouse gut metagenome | biome: mouse gut; feature: mouse-associated habitat; material: faeces | place: Denmark | collected 2011
TTAAAATCCGCCTCTGCGGTTGCTGCGGCAATCTCCTGCCTTTTATCTGATTCCGGTACTAAGGTCACTTTGCCCTGGGGCTTGTAGACCAGCTTCCCAAGTATCTCTGCAAATTTCTTCTTCCCAAGCAGCCGCTCCATCTCCGTGATGCCGATGAGCGTCTTTTTATAAATGTCCGTGTACCCGGCTTTCTGCGCCGCCTGGGCCACTTCTTCCTCATCCGTGTATTTCCTGTTGCTCCTGCCCTCGACTAACTTAAAGCCGGCCCACTTCTTACCCTTCGTGACCGCCTCGTCCTGTGCATAGGCGTAGACATCCGCAGACCACTTGGCAAGCTCGTCCGCCACTTTCAGGACTTCCGCAATTTCGTCATCCGTCAATAATGGAGGCTGTTTAAATTCCATCTGCGCCAGCCGCAGGTATTCCTCCGCCCGCGCCCTGCAGGTGTTCTTCGCCTTACAGAACCGGCACCAGTCGCCGGAATGGTACTCGCCCTCTCCCTTGATGGCAAGCACGGCCTTTGGCTTTAATTCCATCTCCACCCATTCCATCAGGTCCTTTACGGAAATCTCCCATGTGCTGACGGATTCCAGCCTCGGCTGGTAGATGGTCATGCGGATGGTTTCAATGTCATAGAGGGCATCGAACAACTCCAGTGCGCCAAGCCCGTATAACATCATCTGCGGGTTCCACTCCGCCTCCACCGCCACGCCTTTCCCGTACTTTAGGTCAATGACGGTAAGGACATGGTCAGCAACGATAAGCAAATCCCCCGTGCCGAACCCCTCCGGCACATAGGCGGAATAGTCCAGCCTCTGCTCGATCAGGACGACAGGGTCCGCACATTCCTGTTTTGCCAGCTCCACCTGCTCCATCGCAAAGGCCACATACCCGTCCGTGCATTCCTCCATCTCGTCACAGTGGTAATCCGACACCGGGCGCTTGGAGCGCCGCCTCAGTGCCTTTTTCAGCTTATGCTCCGCAAGGGCGTGGGCGGCGGTGCCTTCCTCGTCATAGACGCTGCCGCCCGGTTCATCCCTGAACTGCTCCTCCAATCGTGCGGAAGGCGTGCAGGAGAGCCACCGCTTGGAGGAGGATGCGGAAAGAAGCGCGTGTTTCCCCATCACAGCACCTGCGCTTCCTGCATCAGTGCCGGGTAGTCCTCCGGCTTCACCGCCGAGAGCTTCGCCGCGCCATACTTCTGCAAAAGTTCCTTGATCTCCTTTGACTTCCCTTCCTGCGTTTTCTGCGCCATCAGCGCACGGATGCCCTCCAGCGTGGCAGGGGATTCCTGCACAGTAGTTTCCGGCTGTGCCTTTGCCGCATCCTGTTTCTGTGCTTTCACAACCTTGTCCTTCGTGCCGCCCTCCGCTTTGGCAAGTCCCCGCAGACCTTCCGCCACAATGGAGAACCCTTCCGCAATCCTCATTAATTCACTTCCCATTTACATTCCCTCCGTTTCCTTGAAAATGATTGTCTTTCCCTGCGCCGTGGCGGATGCGATCTCCGCCGCCATCCCTTCGGTGGCTTCCCCGAACACCCACACCTCGTCACACAGGGCGAGCAGCTCCATCCCCATAGAGATGCCGAGCCGCCTCTCTTCCTCTATCCCCTCGTTCAAAAACTGCGTGAATAAGAGGTGCGGCGCGATGGGGAGATGCCCTTCCTCACACGCCATGCGGCTGTAGGCCGCCGCTTTCCTTGCATTCCCTTCCATGTCGCCGCGGAAAGGGCTGCAGATAAAAACCTTCTTACGCATCCGTCCCTACCTCCTTTACCGAAAGCTCCTCCACGCTGCCTCCGGGGACAATGATCGTCACCCGGCGCATCTCACCGAACAGCCGCCGGAGCAGGCGCTCACGCATGGGTACCGTCCTGCACCATACGATGCCGCCGGAACCCGGCTCTTTGGTATAGCTGATCTTCAAGTTGTGTTTCATTTCCGTTCACCTCTTTCCGAGGGCGCTCCTTTTTACTGCCCTCACTATTAGGTCACGGGAAAGGCAAAAGTCAGGGGTCTAATTCAAATTTTTTTCAAGTTTTTTTAATGCCCGTTGCACCCGCTCATGGACGGACTGCTTGGACACGCCTTCTTCACGGGCAATATCCGTGATCTTCCGTTCTTCAAAATATACCTTCTCCACCAGTTCTCTTTGGGACGGGGATAATACCTCCATAGCGGAATACAGCCGCGCCATATCCTCCCGGCGCACCGCCTCCCTTTCCGTATCCTCCGCCGAGGCAAACTGCTCCCCTTCATAATCCATGCCGTCAAGGGAGAAGTGGCGGCGGGTCTCCTTCTGGTCGTTGTTGTACTGCTGGCGGTCCAAATCCAGCAGCATCCCTCCGAGGCGCTCGTCCACCTCCACCTCGGAGACTTCCCCTGTCACACATAGGTGATCTTCATTCAGACCTCCCGCCGGAACCCAGCAGGACGCAGAATGTTTTGATTTTTCCAGACATACAGCGTTCCTTTCTTTACGCCCTCGTAAAGCCAGAAACACTGTATTTATTTGATATGAAACTACCTAAGAAACGTAAAAAAGGCCGGAGTAAGCTAAGGTATTAGTCTCTAGCTTTACTCCGGCCCTTCGCAGCTCGTCACTTGGCCGCTCGCTCATTTTGAGTAAACATTATTTGGTTTTCAATGAGGTCTGTACTAGCCATTCCAGCCTGACTATCCTCCCGCAGTAAGGGCATTTCAACACTATGACTGCCCTTCCTTCTGCGATGGCAATTATCTCGCAGATCCCCTTCCGGCACACCGGACACCTTACTTTGCACATTTCCTGTATCCTCCCACAGCCACTTCTGGATTTCTAACCATGATCAGCGGAACGGCCCTGTGCAGGCATCCTTACAGTGATAATTTCCACAAATTACCATGTATACTGTAAGTATGCCCGCAAAGGACATTCCTAATCACGGTATCTACAAAAAATGGCAGGGCTACCCCTGCCGCCTGTTCTTCTTATGTACCATCTTTGGACTAAAGCCCACCCGTATGATCTCCCCACAATGCCTGCATTTCATTTCAAGCACCACTTTCCCCGGCGGCATCTCTTCAATGTCAAAGATGCGCCGCCCACATTTCGGGTTCGGGCATTTCACCTTTTCCATTGACCACCGCCTCCCCGCACTGATATATAATAAGGGAACCAGCCTGTCCCTGCCGGTTCCCTTTTATCATTTGTGCTTTATTGATTTTCTCCCCGATTCCCATATCTCACGAAACGCTGAGGATGTCTACCCTGCCTTGTCTGGCTGTGGCTTATTGGGGATATAAATCCGTAAATATATTCTTTCACCATACAAAAGCAAATTTAATTATCAGCTTCTCCAGTTGTAATCTCTGTTAAAATCTATTGTAATTGATATTCATTTTTCTCACCATTCAGATCAGTTGTACGCAATTCAAAAAAAAGTGTGTTTCCCAATTCTTCAATTTCTATGTCTTTGGTAATATCACCAGATCTTTTTCCAATTTCACCAGCAACAGTTATTGTTCCTCCTGTCATGTCCTCCACATTATTAGACAGCAAAATTCTTTTCTCATCACCAGACTGTATATAAAAAGACACTGAATAAGCAACAATATCTGAAAACATTCCATCCTTTTCTTCCAAGTTGCCACCGTAGAATATTTCTTCTGTAGAATTCAAAACAATAACTCCATTTGAAATTGAAAACAATTCATTTTCTCCCCTAAAAGAATACACAGCAAGCCGTTCTCCCCCTGCTTTTCTGCCACAACCTGAAAACAAACAGATGCTGAATAATACCATAACCAAAACCTTTATTACAGTTTTCATTTTACACTGTCCTCCATGCCCAACTTCGCTAAGGCCCAAATCAGGCTAAAAAATACTGTGCTTTCAAGCATTTCTCGGTGCGAGACTTAGATGCCCTTTGCGAAACAACCTATGCTGTGATCATTAGAACATCTTCTCCCGCTACCTTTCTTTGATTCGGATCTGCTCTGCCTCTATGCTTCAATATACAGGAAGCGGAGGATACTCCAAATCGTATAGTGCCTGCTCTTTAGCCGCAAGCAACACCGTCAGAGAAGTTGCCACAGTAAAGCTTGCCGAAACTTTAAGCTCCGGTATAATCTGCACTAAATACTTTGCGTTTTTGCACAGAATAATAGATATTTAGTGCAGAATATACTAAAGTACCGCATCTCTGCCATACTGCTTTCGCACATCTATTGCAAGGTATTTCCCAAGCACCTCTGCAATCAGATTTTTATTGAGGCTGGCGGTTATTGTTCGATGATGAAGAATGTTCTCCAGCACTGACTTTCATAATATCATTATAGTTCTCGCTTGGATAAACATAATCATCCGGCTTCATTGTTGTTTCATAAGTATCCCGAACAAGGTCATCCGCAAACTCATCCATCTGCTGTTCCGCCAGCTCCACTGCTTCTTTGTGAGGATTAACCGCTGCAGCCAAAGCCTCCATGCTGCGTGAAACTCTGCCAATTACCATTTTGCACACCTCCCTCCATCATACATTGTCTTCCAGAATGTCCAGCACTTCTTTCATGGAAGCCTCCAGCTCATGCTGGTTATCATTCTTTATGATTAGAAGATCGTCCTTGATCTTCGGATCATCCAAATTAGACGGAATATTAAAATTGCATTCCGCAAGGTACTCGTCCCAGTGCGCCAGCTTCCATGTATCGCGCTCCGAATTTCTGAGAATCATACGCTCATGCACAACTTCCGGGGACGTATCCACCCAGACAACTACAAGATTGGCATTTTTCTCACTCAGTATATCTTTCAAATTCAAGATATACTCCATATCCCTGATTTCTCTGGTAAAGGGAGCATTTATAAGTACAATATCTTCATAAACCAAAGCTTCCAGTGCCAACGCCACAATACAGTCGTATTCCGGGTTCCTGATGTGCTGTTCAAAGAAATCGCTGCTTCGGTCAAACGGTTGCCCGGCCACTGCAAATATATGCTTTGACAGCGCAATAAGGGTATCCTTGTCCAAATACACTACATGCTTCAACCGCTTTGCCAACAGTTTTGAAATATATGTTTTGCCGCTTGCCGGCGGCGAAGTAACCAGAATTAGTTTCTTTTGCATTTGTTTCCACCTCTTTTTAAAACCTCATCACTTTTGATACTCATATAACCGATATATCTTCCTTGTTAAATTTCCCGCATAAAGCTTCTTAAAAACAAACTGCTCAAATCCCTGCAGCTCGTTTACTAATTTGGTCGGTGTCATAGAATGTTCGCGGATATAATTGAACCCATATGTGTCAAATATATCCGGAATATCCATCCCATATATTTGTGCTGCACCAACCTCTTTTATGGGATTCTTTATCTTAGACATCTGTACGCCTAATTTTGTGTAAACATCCATCAACAAATGTATACCCGAAAAATGATGTGCCACTGCTGCAAATAAACCTTTTAAGGTATCCGGTGCAAGATACATGCTGACTCCTTCCATGATTATCACAGCAGTGCCGTCAAAATTAATCCCTGATAGCCACTCCAAAGACGATGCATCTCCAGAAAGCATCTTATAGTTCCTACTCTCGGCAAAAAAACGACAGCGTTCAGTGATTACATCTGGAAAATCAATATCATACCAGGGATAATCATATCCGTTAATTCGTTTTATGCGGCTGTCCAAGCCACATCCAATATGCAGCACAATAGCATCTGGATGATCCGCTAATTGCATTTTTGCCCAATCATCAAACTGCCTTGCCCGCATTGCAATGAAATAGGCGAGCCACTTTGATTTTGATCTTTTACCCAAGGACACAGGGTTCTTTTCCCAAATCTCCTCTGCGGACTTGTCATTAAGAATAATTCCCATTCTACTAACTTTTGCTTTTCCATAAAGCGGAATATATAAGGTTCTGCTAATTCCGTCCATTTCACGCCACTCCCCCCCAAAAAAAATTAAGGTTTACAGTAAATAAATAAAATATCCCAAATAACCAAGCAGCAACAGGCCGCCCTCCACACGGTTCAGGCTCCTTCCTCTGAAAGAGAAAGTCCACAAAAGCACTCCCGCTGCCACAGCCACAATAAAATCCACTATGAATTTACTCTCGAAAACAACCGGCGTAATCAACGCAGATGTCCCTACCACAAAAAGGATATTGAAGATATTGCTTCCCACAATATTTCCGATTGCAATATCCGCATTGCCTTTTCTCGCCGCTGAAACGGATGTAAACAATTCCGGCAGGGATGTTCCCAATGCCACAATCGTAAGCCCTATAAACCTCTCGCTCAGACCTATGATCCTTGCTATCTCTGTTGCCGCATCCACCGTGACGCTGCTGCCGATTACAATAAGCACAAGGCCAACAGCCGTGTACAAAAGCAGCATTGCCATACTTTTTTCCTTTTTATTCTCTCTTTTTTCTGAAGCTTTTTCCCCATCGTCCTCTGAATTCCCGTCAGCGCCTTTTTTTGCCATTCTTAAGAGATAAAAAAGATACAGCAGAAAAACAACCCACAACCCGGCTCCTTCCAGTCTTGCAATCTCATTTCCCGCATACCCCATCCAGAGCAGGATTAATGTTATCACAACCATAAAGGGCATTTCATATTTTATAGTCGAAGATGCAACAGGAACTATCTTTTTTGTTAAAAATGCCGTAAGGCCTAAGATGATGAGAATATTCAAAATATTACTCCCCACCACATTTCCAATGGTGATGCCCGCATTCCCTTTAAGCGCTGCCGAGATGCTTACCGCAGCCTCCGGAGCGCTTGTTCCCATAGCAACAATGGTAAGCCCGACCACAAGCTGCGGAATCCCAAACCTGGAAGCAATTCCTGACGAACCATCCACAAAGAAATCCGCGCCCTTGATAAGCATCGTAAACCCTGCGGCCAATAAAAAAATCTGTAATACTATCTCCATGTCTTCATCCTCCGCTCTTTTCCCTAAGAAACTGTTTACAGTTCCTTTACCATTTCGGCACAATCTTTACAAGACCTTGCTTCCGTTTGCCATCAACTTAAACCGCACGCCTAAAAATTCCCCGGCATGACGGCACATCTGCATCCTTCCTAAGAAAATATCAAAATACTCGTACATGGAGCAGTTTTCCTCGTCTATCTGCAAATGCAGTGTAATCACCTTTTTCTCCTTATCAATCTCCAGACGGGCTTCCGTAACAGCATAGTTTACCCTGTCATGGATATCAAAAGCGGCTTTATCCTGCAGCCTGACCCTGTTGCGCCGCACATCTGTTTTATCCGCGATGATAAGCGCCGCTGAGACTGCGCTGACAGTTCCACCCGTGGATTCATCATGATTACTGATGCAGGTTACTATTTCAATTCTATCCTCCACTGACAGCTCATATCTTCTGAGGATTTCATTTGCCAGGATTCCGCCATATTCTGCATGGTGGGAGCGATTGATGGCATTTCCGATATCATGCATAAACCCTGCCGCTTTCCCTAACATCTGTGTATGTTCATCATATCCAAATTCCTTTAGTATCCATGCTGTCTTTTCCGCCACAAGGGCTGTGTGGGCTTCTGAATGGTCTGTATAACCCAAAACACCTAAGTTCTCATTGCCCCTGCGTATTAGTTCCCTTATCTCTGTGTCATTTCTCAAATTTTCATATAAGTTTTCCCACATGTTTTTGCTCCTATTTTTAGGCATTGCCCCTGCCCCAGACAATAACTATCTTCGTTCCGACTCCCGGCTTGCTCATCAGGTTCACATCCGCATCCGTCAGGTTACAGATATGCTTTACAATCGCAAGCCCAAGGCCCGTGCCTCCAAGTTCCTTCGACCTGCTTTTATCCACCCGGTAAAAGCGCTCAAAAATTCTCTCCTGATGCTCCAGAGGAATGCCGATACCGGTATCCTCTACCGAGAAGATAATCTGCGTTCCCTCTTTCTGTACTTTTGCAGTCACTCTGCCACCTGGCTTGTTATATCGGATGGCGTTTTCAATCAGATTGTAGGCAAGCTCCTGTGCCAGTTCCTTTCCGATATGGACATCCGCCCTGTCATCTCCTTCATACACTACATCAATGCCATTTTTTGCCGCCCCGAAAGAGAGCATTTCCACACTTTCTTTTGTAATTTCCGCCAGATTCACCACATCAAGGATATCTTTTGCATCTCCTGCATCCAATTGCGAGAGTTTAAGGATATCATTGATCAGGGTAAGCAGCCTTGCCGCGCTTTTTCGGATTTCCCCTGAAAAGCGCTTCATCTCCTTTTCGTCTACAAGTCCCGCTTCCATCAGCTCCGCATAGCCTGATATAGCCGCAAGGGGAGTCTTTAATTCGTGGCTTACATTGGCGGTAAATTCCTGTCTTATATTTGCGGCAGACAGGATTTCCTCATGCTGCAAGCGGATTTTTCTTGTAAACGGAATCAACTCCGGATAACTTTTCCCCTCATCAATATGTTCCATATCCCCCGCCATTTCCTCTATCGGTTTCACAATGGCAGAAGTAAGGTAGTGCGACACCATCAGACAGACTGCCGCAAGAACCAGAGCTGTTGTCAGCACCATCGGAAGGGCAGACAAGAGAACGGCTACAACACTGTGCGCCTCCTTGCCTACCCTGAGTATCTGCCCGTTATCCAGTTTTTGGGCATAATAAAATACACTCTCCGACAGGGTATCCGACTTCCTTATCCCCATACCGATTCCGGAAGAAAGCGCCTCTGCAATTTCCGGCCTGTCCAGATGGTTGGCAAGCGACTGCCCGTCTACCGTGGAGTCGAACAAAACCTTACCGTCTGTATCTATCAAAGTAATTCTTAAATTGTCCGTTTTCCTGTCATAGGAGCCTTCGTCAATCAGTAAATCTGCCACAACCGCCAGATCAGAAAAAACCTGTTTTTTTAGCTGTGAATAGAACACCGCAGTCATGACAACCGTGGTGATCACAACGGAAAAAAGCGCAATGACGGTAAACCGTCTGTTTATTTTCTGCCTCATTCCAGCTTATACCCCATATTCCTCACAGTAATAATCAGGCTGCCCGCTTCTTTCAGCTTTCTGCGGAGTGTTTTGATATGCATGTCGATGGTTCTGCTCTCCCCCGCAAAATCCGTCCCCCAAACCGTATCCATAATCACTTCCCTTGTCAGTACAATACCCAGATTGCAAAGAAACAGCCGGAGCAGCTCATATTCCTTGAACGTCAGTTCCACGTTTTCCTCATCCACAAGGCAGAGCCGCCTGTCCTGATCCAGATATATATTTTTGTATTTTAAGACCACGTCATCGTCCGTTGGTTTGACACGCCGCATAATCGCCTTAATGCGTGACATAAGTTCCATCACGCCAAATGGTTTTGTGATATAGTCATCAGCCCCCAGGTCAAGTCCCCTGACGGTATCTATTTCTGAATCTTTCGCTGTCACAAGTATGACGGGCAGTTCCTTCGTATCGCTATTTGAGCGGAGCCTTTTCAGTACAGAGAGTCCGTCCTCCCCCGGCAGCATGACATCAAGAAGCAGTAAATCCGGCTTCCTTTCCTGCATTCCCCTGTCAAAAGCTCCTGCGTCATCAAACGCACACACATCATATCCGTTTCCCTTTATGGCATAGCGTTCTATCTCCTGAATATTTTTATCATCTTCCAAAATATAGATTAACGACATAAGCACTTACTTCCTTTTTCTGAAATATTAATTCATGCTCGCTTTTTATAAAATTGAAATGCTGGAAATTTTTACAAAAGACACTAACTCATAATCCATGCAATTATTGCGGCTAATATTGGGTGTATAATCAGAGTTACCACCCATTTTTGTATCTGCACCTTCTTTGGTATATAGGGCATCAAATCCTCTGTACCTTTAATCAGCCATGCCTTTGTGTGTCCCACCCAGTACCTTTTTACCCTATGCTTAAACATGCTAAGGCAAAAAGGAGTAAATGCCTCTGCATAGTTACATTATACCGTTAATCTGTGTTTCCTCAAGTTTTTTCAACGAATACTTTTCTGTATATCCTTCAAGCAATTCCCTATACAACTCGTTCCTCTCTTTGACATCCCTTGCATACTGATGTAATGCATACTGGTCTGTTTCAGATGCCATCTGTTCCTCCGCTATATTGGAGCAATGCCTCGCAATACGCTCCAAGGAAGTAACCATATCTGTAAGCGCCATGCCAAGTTCCACGGAACACTTTCCCTTTTCCAGTCTCTTGTTATGGTTCCTTCGGATAGCCTTTTTTACCTGACTGATCACATCGGCAAGTGGGTCAACACGAAACGCCATCTCTTTGTCCCCATGTATAAAACTTGAAACCATACATTCCACGATTTCGAGGGTTGCTTCATAAATCAACTTTGCTTCGGCAGTTGCTTTCTTTGAAAATTTTTCTTTGCCCTTATTCAGCTTCTTTTGTGCGAATGCGATACCCTTTGTATAATCGGATATCCTTTCAAAATCCGTAATGCATCTGCTGAATTTATTGATGGTTTTACTGTCCCGTTCAGAAAGCGGCTTTGTGGAAAGTTTTGCCAGATAGGACAATAGCTCATCTTCTTTTGTATCTACCTCCTGTTCAATTTCCATAACTGTCTGCACTGCATTTTCATCATATTTTTCCTGTATAAATACACATAAGTTCATTGCCTTTAAGATAAGCTGTGCCATATCACACACCGCATTTTTACATTGTGCAACCGCGAACGCAGGCCTTTCCAAAAATCTTTCGTCCAGCACTCTTCCTAACGTTTCCAGTGTTTCGTCTTCTGACTGTGGAATGGTAAAATATGCGAGTTTTACCAGCAGTCTGGAAACAGGAAGCAGTACGATGGTCGCGGTAATATTAAACACGCTATGTATCATTGCAATGACTGCGCCGTTTGCCGTATCTGGCATGAAATCAAACCGGACAAAATGATTCACGGTATAAAATACTGCCATAAACACAAATGTTCCTATCAGGTTAAAATAAAGATGTACCAAAGATGCCCGCCTTGCATTCCTGTTTGCACCGACGCCGGAAAGCAAAGCTGTGACACAGGTTCCGATATTCTGTCCCATGATCACCGGAAGCGCCGCCCCCACCGTTACGCTTCCGGTGGCGCACATCGCCTGCAAAATACCGACAGAAGCAGAAGAACTCTGAATCACTGCAGTCAAAACCGCTCCGACTATCAAACCTAAAAGAGGGTTTTCAAATGCCGTAAAAAGCGAGGTAAATTCCGGCACGTCTGCAAGCGGCTTTACGGCGCCGCTCATGGTTTCCATGCCAAACATAAGCACTGCAAATCCGATCAGAATCGTTCCCACATCATTCTTCTTCGTATTTTTGATAAACATCACCAGTATCACACCAATTAGCGCCAATACCGGGGAAAAAGACGACGGCTTCAGAAGTTTTACAAAGAAATTCCCGCTTTCGATACCGGAAAGACTTAGAATCCATGAGGTAACAGTTGTACCGATATTTGCACCCATAATCACGCCGACCGCCTGTGACAGCTTCATAATGCCGGAATTGACAAACCCCACTACCATAACCGTTGTAGCGGAAGAAGACTGGATCACCGCTGTCACGCCTACCCCAAGCAGGACAGCTTTCACAGGATTATTCGTCATACGCTCCAGAATCTGCTCCAGCCTGCCGCCTGCCATCTTAGACAAGGCATCCCCCATCGTTTTCATTCCATATAAAAATAACGCCAGCCCGCCAATCATTGTCAGCAATCCAAAAAAATCCATCTGACTATAATCCCCCTAAACAATTTTCTTGAAACAAATGATATCCAATCCATGTAAAATCTAAAAGATGATTTATGTAAAAACTGTGTAAAATTTTATGGTATAATCCAAATTACCACTCCGAAATTCGGATGCGAAAAACCGCCATGAACTGAGGGAATGGCTCATAAATAACCATAATAAGGAAAAGGAATGCTGGGTAATCGTGAAGCGTGACCGCCCGGTTGATGATGGTACTTTCTGGTATATAGATTCCGTTGAGGAGGCCATGTGCTTCGGCTGGATAGACAGCACCACAAAAAAAATGGATAACGGCGCGACTGCCCAAAAGCTTGCTCCCCGGAGAAAGGGAAGTTTATGGTCTGAGTTAAATAAGGAACGCCGCCGGAGGATGGAACGCCTGGGACTGATGACCGATGCCGGAAGATCCGTGCTTCCCGATATGTCACCAAAGGGATTTGTCATTGACGGGGATATCGAAAAAGCCTTAAAAGCAGATTCGGAGGTATAGAGCAATTTTCAGAAATTTCCTCCCCCTGTACCAGCGGGTGCGGATTGGCACCATACAAATCAAAAAGAAACAGCCGGAACTGTTTCAGAGCAGGATACAGAAGCTGATTGAAAATACCAAAAAAGGTGTTATGTATGGGGAATGGAATGATAACGGAAGATTAATAGAATGAGGGATTATTTACACATATCTATTTTTCATTATTTTTTTATCGCTTTAATAATGTGCCAAAGCAGAAACCCTTATACTATCACGAAAACTCCCAGCAAGTTTCCGTGATAATACAGGCAGTTTCCGTGTTTGTATATGGGTTTTGCCTGCGAGTATCGACTTTTGCGTGATAGTATGGAGTTTTGCCTACGAGTATCCGAGTTTCCGTGATAATAACCGACTTTTGCCTACGAGTATACACTATCAGGCAAAAGAACCCCGGAACAAATGTTCACACCCTCTCTAATGTAAAAATGCCCTTATAAGCACACGGAAATAATGTAACTCTGAAACCTATGTAATGCCAAAAGTACCGTGTTTACGGGCTTTCTCCTCTTTCCGTGTCCGTATCTGCCGGGGAAGGAGACACCCTGACAGGATTCGATAATATTCTCCATATTTCAACAGCATTTTCAGACAAATTATTCTCACCCAAGAGGCTTTATCATATACTTTTGAAACTTCTCCGGCACTTCAAAGCCTTTTAGATGTTCTTAGTCGGTCAGCTCTTTGTTCCTGCTTGAATCAACACAGTAAACCAGTTTGTTATATCCTCAAAGATTATGCATCCCTACCTATATGGTAGTACCAACTTTTACGAAAAGACAATCTGGTTCTTTTTTCCAATATCTACAATAGCGATTTCACAATCATAAACAGCAATTACTCCCGAATATTTTGGGTGATAGTAATTCATAACCACATGGCAGCCAAACACTTCGCAATTATATTACACTGTCTACAATATCCAAATCAAGAAATTGTCCATACGCACTACTAATAGTTTTATCATCATCCGAAACCATCGGTGTCATATTCATGCCGTCTTCTGAAACAAAACGATCCGATTTTCTTTTCGCACGTTTTCGGATTTCATCAAAAACATCAATAAACTGGTCACTTGTATTGATTTGATATACTTCTTGAGTGGGTGTTAATTTTCTAAGCACTTGCATATCTGCTTCTCTACTGATTCCAATTGGAAAAACATGTAATTCATCTTTACTCACACGCTCTCGAACCCAATTAAATTGCCGTGTAGGATCATCACCACAAGAAAAAGCTTCACCATCCGTCATAAAAACTAACATCGGTACATAATTGTCATTATCATTATCTTGTAACTCTTGTATTTTATCATCAATAACACGTAACGCTAAATTCAACGCCTCAGACATAAATGTCTGTCCACGTGCATGAAATTGAGTAGCCCTTTCTGGGTCAATACTTTGTATATCTACAAATGGCTGAATACGATGTGCGTGGCGGTCATAAACTATCACGCTAATAAGAGCTTCCGATGCCAACGCAGAGTCATCATCCTGCATAGCCTTAAGCATATTCTTCATTACTTTACTTAACAAATTAATACGAGACCCAAAACTACCAACAGGTGTATCCATTGAACCACTAACATCAACACAAAAGCAAATCGGAATACGCGGGCTTGTTCGCATTCGTTCATTATACATCTGATCATACTCTTCTTTAAGATGATACCCTGCATCATTAGAGCGATTATATTCAGACATAAATACACTTCCTTTCTGATGATTATCTTTTATCAAGGCTGCTTTCTTTTACATTCCGGACAATTATTTGGAACGCCCCAATTATCTATGCCAAAACGTTTATCATAGTCCTCTTTTTGGCCAAAAGTAAAATCAAACGAACAGCCACAATTCCTACAACGCAATTTTTTATATACTTGAGATCGTATATGCTTACACTCGCTACAATACCGCTGCTTATGCCAATCAGAATTCTGAACAGTTGCAATCTGATGAAAAATCGCCATTTTCTTTGAATAAATAAACTTTCTATCCACCGATGTATGATACGAACTAATACACTCAAAATATTTGTCAGATGGTGTATTAAGGCACGAATTACAAATCCGATAAGGCGTATCAAAATACTTACGATAAAAATAAAACTTAGGGTATTCAACCCCACAATATTGGCACTTAAAAAATTGTGTCTTGGCATCTCTCTTAAATGTTTTTGGAAAAAGTTCAAGTGACTCCATATCATAAGGATGTTCCAAATCTTTCCTCAATGATCGCACTTCATGTAGCCAAAAGCGAGCAGACTTACGCTTTTCAGGTGCATTAAACTCCTTGCCGCTCATAAAAGTATTATAAAAGTCTCCTTTTAAACTGCCCAAATGGCTCCATACAAAACGCCACCGCCCACTAGGACGATCCACATCTCTATTTCCAGGTTGCCCACTCCATGAGAAAGGAAATCTCATATTAGCAATGCTTTGAGCCATATCCGCATTTTTTTCTTTCGCATACGGTGTTTTTCCCGGCATCATAAGCATGAATACCAGTTCTGCAACTTCATAATTTTCTGTTTGCTGTGTATATAAGCGTTTACGAATTCCACTCAGTTGTAACTCTGGAGGCTGAAAAGTAATATTCTGCGATACACAAGGATACCCCTCAATCTGATAACAATCCATATCTACAAAATAGACATGGTTTTTATCTTTCACAAAAATAGACTGCGGATTAATGCAACCAAAAAATATGTGCCTATCTTGTAAAAATATAATATGTTCCAATATACAAATTGTCAAATCACATAAATCTTTTTTGTTCCAGTCAGGAAAATGTAACTTAAGTTGTTCCTCTCCAAGAACACTCTGCATCAAAGGAATTCCCTCTGCTTGCGGTATCAATGCTCCTACGAAACAACCATTGACATCATATAACTTTGAGATAGGCCATCCTATTCCTCTACGTCTAATAGGCTTTTGTAGCATTAGTTCCGTCTTATCTTCAAAATAAGTAGTTGTCAGAACATTAGGTGCATAGATTTTAGCAAATGTATCTGTTTGATTTGTTCTGTAGGTAATAGACATTGCATTACTCATAAATTCCTGAAGTAATATTATTTCATTGCCTTGATCATCGTATACCATTCCCCCTTTACCAATGTTGCCATGCGCTAACTTATTTGCCCGATTATATTGAGTTATAGCGGTCATTATCTTAAATTGTTCATCACCTGACACAACCGACTGTTTTGCCACCATTCCATTATCTGTAAAACCGGATAACTTTCCTCCATCGTCAAGCGTGAAAAAACGAAGTTCCTTATGCACTTTATAAGCTATACTCTTAACTTTTTTGGCCTTATCTAAAGACTTTGATAAAAAAAGATATGGTCCTTGAACATTTTGTTGAGCAAATAATTCCTCATAATTCTTTACATCATAATATATACTTACGTTTTCTTTCTCAATAAGCATAGGATGAAATACCTTTTGTATATCATCAGGAATTAAATTATATTCGAACCCTGGCACAAATACAGAGCGTTTATTTGCACTAGTGGTATTATATGCACGCCACTCGCGTATAAAAGCTATAAATCCTTTGGTACACATTAACTCTCCCTCTACCATTATCTTGATTTCCGAAGAGTTGAAAAGCATCGACGGACTTGCCCCATATTGAGGCCACTTCACTTTAGACTTTTCTGTGTAGCCAGCTCTCCTATTATCCCTTGCTACACTACCTTTATTTCTTTGATATGTTGCACGGGTATTCTCAGTAGATACAGACGTCAATCTGTCATTAGCCCATGCAGAATTCATCTGCTGTTGAAGTGGCACAATTTGTTGAGACTCTCTCTTTTCGACTATTTTGTCATTACCCTCTTTTCTATTTTGTTCAAAATTAAAAATGCTCATTTACTCGCCTCCATTTCTTATTCCACCGTCTTGCAGTATCCCTAATCTGTATATCTGTAGACATAATCAATTCATAATATAAGTTTTCAATTTCAATCTGATTATTGCGAACACGAGCCAAATCTAACAAATATATCCCACCTCCTCCATCACGATAATCATTCCATAGTTTTCTTGCCAATGTTTCAGCTTTGTAAGAAATACTAGCACCATCTTGTTCACGCACTCTCTTAAAATCTTCCCGAAGTTGATCATATAAAGAATTGGGGGATTTTTCAAATAGAAAAACCTTATTGCTAGGCATTAACCCCTTTGAACTAAGTTTTTCTTCTATTCTTAACGTTACATCTTCTATTTTAGGATTATTCATATCCGAAACTACATCCAAAAATTCTGCAATATTGGAGGATATATCTTGGCACTTCTTTAAATCTCTATTTAAATTTCCCCAATTTTGCGGATCTATTTCTTTTAGCGTTTCTTGTAATTTTTTAAATTCTCCTTGCCAATGCTTGACATATTCTGCTCTAATTATTGGACTGTATATTTCAGAATTTATAACTGCCGGGAAAATTTTATCCTTGTATTTTCTATCCCTCATTACTTCTAATACTTCATACATACAATTTGCAGATTTTAAGTAAAAATCAGAAATTATAAGGATTACATAATCCATTTTACTAATTGATTGCATATATTCCTTTATACTATTCCAAGAACCAATTTCTATTTTGTCTCTATGTAGTTCAATATTTTTTCTGTTAAGAAAGTAATCATAAATGTCGTCTGCAATCTCATCATCCTTCCAACAATATGATAAAAATATATTTATTTCTTTCAAAAGAAACCTCCCTTGAATCCCAAATAATAACATAAAAAATACAAAACACTATATGTATCATAAAAGGCATCGTCAAAACTATACATAGTGATGCCCTAATCATATCTCTACCTATTTCTATTTAGTTCCCCTTTCACACACCACTTCTTTTTAATGATATTAACATAAAATGACAAAAATTTCAATATTTAAACGCAATTCATAATATAATCCATTATCCATTATCGGTCTAGTTCCCACAACTTGTTGCATATACAGAGAAAAAGCCAGGGTTGTTTTCCTCTAGCTTTTTCCTTGTACTATCCTTCCTTCTCAATCACCAACTCCGCGCCATCAAGGAAATGCAGGAAACCGCCATCGTGGACTTCCACGTTCTCCAATGCCACGTTCACGATCTCTGGACATACCGACTTACTCATGTATTATTACGGAACCTCTTATACTATCACGAAAACTTCCCGCATGTTTCTATGATAATACATAAAGTTTCCGTGTTTGTATCATATCCCCCGTTTTTCAACACCATTTTCCGTCAAGCTAATCCATCTTTCAGCCAAAACCGACAATACCCTACACCTTTTTACCTTTCCGCTTTATACTATCACGGAAACCCCTGACTTTTGCGTGAAAGTATACTTTTGCCTGAT
>OFFL01001408.1_pt1 | contig 17523 bp, 11 predicted proteins | sample 1521391 | NCBI WGS metagenome assembly OFFL01 (sample SAMEA3504082, study PRJEB24116) | mouse gut metagenome | biome: mouse gut; feature: mouse-associated habitat; material: faeces | place: Denmark | collected 2011
GGGGAAGATTCGGAGAAGTCCGCCACAGTGGAGGCTGCATCCGTTCCGGAGCGGGTGTTGCTGTCGGCAGACGGCAGCAACGGAGCAGGCTGAACGTTCAGCGCCGTGCGGCGCGGCGGACTGATCCGGGAAGCTTCGCCCATATTGGCGTCGTTGCGGCTCATCTGCGCCATCATCATGTCCGCAAGGCCGATGCCGCCCGCGTTGGCGACGCTTTTGGCGAGTTCCTGATCGTACATGGACATCCAGAACTCTTCTTCCTTGCTCTTCATCAGCCCTTCCTTGGGAAGGGTAGCGCGCATCTGTTCCCACATCTTCTGGATGAAGATTGATTCAAAGCCTTCACAGGCCTGACGCATCTTCGCGCGTTTGGCTTCATCGTCAGCCCCGCCCTGCGCCAGATTTTCCGCCATGCCGCGCCGGGCGGCAAGCTCCTGCTGTTCCGCCGCGCCAAGGGCGAGACGGGGGTCTATTCCGCTTTCCATATTAAATAACCTCCAAATCCGCGTACAGGGAGCCGGAAGCCTTGAGATTCTTCAGAATGGAAATGAGATCGCGCGGGGCCGCGCCTATGGCATTGAGCCCGTCCACAAGCTCCTGAAGCGTGGCGCCTTCCACAAGATTGAGGTGACGGTTTTCTTCACGGGTTTCAATGTCCGTGGCAGGCGTGACCACGGTAGTGCCGTTGCTGAAGGGGCCGGGCTGGGAAACCTGGGCGCTCTCCTGCACCGTTACCTGAAGATTGCCATGAGCCACGGCCACACGGGCGATGCGCACATCGCGCCCGATGACGATAGTGCCGGTTTTTTCATCCACCACGACCTTGGCCCGGTTTTCCGGCGTGACTTCCAGATTTTCCACCGTGGCCAGCAGCGGCACAAGGTTCCCCTGATAGGCCGAAGGAACCCGGATTCGTATTGTGCTGATATCCGGCGCGCTGGCGTACTGGCCGCCCATGCTCTTGTTCAGGCGCTCCACAACCTGCTGAGTGGTGGAAAAGTCGGCAATCTGCATGTTCAGCGTGAGTTCCTGCTGTGAATTGAAGCTGAAGGGCACTTCACGTTCCACAATGGCCCCGCCGGGAATACTCGCCACCGTAGTCGTATTCTTCTGGGAGCGGGCAGCCGCGCCGGTGGCGGAATAGCCGCCCACAATGATCGCCCCCTGGGCCAGCGCGTAGATCTTCCCGTCCACCCCCTTGAGCGGCGTCTGGAGCAGCACGCCGCCCTGAAGGCTGGTGGCGCTGCCGATACTGGACACGGTGACGTCAATATTGGACCCCGCCTTGGCCGATACCGGAAGGTTCGCCGTAACCATGACCGAGGCCACGTTGCCCGCCTTCAGGTTGCGGCTGGCCACAGCCACGCCCATGCGTTCCATCATGTTTACCAGAGTTTCCCTGGTGAAGCTGTCCTTGGTGTCTCCAGTATTTCCCAGACCCACCACAAGGCCGTACCCCACGAGCTGGTTACTGCGCACGCCGGAAAACGTGGCAATATCCTTGATGCGTACAGCCTCGGCCGAGCCGGGGAATACGAGGGGAAGCGCAAGACACAGCGCGCTGAAGGCGACAACAATTCCGGATGCGAAACCGGGGCGGCGCGTCATGATCATGACATTGCACTCCTGATAAAAATACCTGCAAATACGCAAGGTTAGTAACATTTACAGCCCGGAGGAAATTCCAGAACCTCCTCCGTGTGGAGTGCTATGCGAAGACCGTGCCAAAACAGGCGGCAATCCCAACCACCTGCCGCTCCGCCCCCTGTCAGGTAAACGATTGAATGGCCCCAAAGGGCGAAGATGACGCGGCCAGCTTTTCCCTATACCCCACAGGGGAAAGCTGGCCTGTTTTTTCTGGAATCGTTCTCTGATTGTAAAAACGAATGGCTCTGTTTCAGCATAGTGTTGAAACTATTCTTGACCACCGCAGGCGCGAACGTAGCGAACATGGAGCGACGCCCCCGCTGCATGGTCATGCGGCATAGAGCGGAGGCATGGAGTGCGAGCGCGGCGTTTTCCGCGCAAAACGCAAGCGAGAGCGAGTATCGGCAAAGCCGATCGAACGTCATCAGGAGGTCGCGGAACGCAGCCTTTGGGCGGCGCAGCCGCACGAAGGCGCAAGGGATCCGGCCGTGGACATATATTGCTTTATCTCTGCTGTCGCCATTCGCAAGCTCCTTCGTCGCCTCACGACTGCCGTTGCGGCAATGAATATTGCCGCCTGTGCCGTAGTAAAAATACACATCACGCACAGCGTCATCAATGCAGTTCTACTACTGAACCAAACAAATATGTTCTTCCACCAAAGCAACTACCTCGTCTTTATTCATCACCCGATGTCCGGCAAATGCCTCGGTCTTCAGATGAGAAAGGAACGATTCCACACAAGCATTATCCAAGCAGTTCCCTTTAATGCGAGCTTTATAATCGATCTCCATCCTAATGCGAGCAATATAGTTGAATTAGCTACCTGTGTATGTGCCCGCTGGAAAATAGAAAATGAGACTTTTAATGTGCTCAAGAATAAAAGCTATCATCTTGAACACAACTTTGGCTATGGCAAGCAGACTCTTTCCAGTGTGCTGGTTGCGCTGAACCTCATTGCCTTTAGCCTTCACGCGGCATGTGATGCCTGTGAACCCGATTGGCAAAAAGCGACTGAAAAATGCTCATCCAGACAAAGTGAGAATTGCTGTTGGGCCTCCGGCGGTCATTGACAGCATCCCGAAGTTCTTCTATATTGAACAGATACATGTCGTGTGTTTGACACCTGAAGAAAAACCCCGCATTCGCGGAAACGCCGTCAACCGTCTGTTTTGCAAAAAAACTTTCGGGAAAACGGCATGGGAATCAGCCGCCGGACAGCATGAAACGCTGTGTTTCAGTCTTGTTTTGCGGGGAGGGCGTCGGTTAAAACATGTGTCGCGTGTTCCCGGGCGCTTAGCTCAGCTGGCAGAGCGTCGCCTTTACACGGCGAATGCCGGGGGTTCGAGCCCCTCAGCGCCCACCATACAGCATCAAAGGGGTTATGGAGGTCATCCATAACCCCTTTATATTTCCACCCGAACCAACAGAAAAAACACGGTTCGCTCGCCCGTCCCAACGGGGATACCATTAATTTTTTACGCAAAGAAGCTCCATGACCGCATCATTTGAAGACCTCGGCCTGTCCCCCGACCTCCTGAAATCCATTGAAGACATGGGGTTTGAAGAACCCTCCCCGATTCAGGTTCTGGCCGTTCCCCCGTTGCTGGCGGGTAAGGACGTAATGGGGCAGGCGCAGACCGGAACCGGCAAAACCGCCGCGTTCGGCCTGCCCATTCTGGAAAAAGCCGTGCCCGGCAAGGGCATCCAGGCCATCGTGCTGTGCCCCACGCGTGAACTGGCCATTCAGGTTGCCGAAGAAATGGGAAAGCTGGCCGCGCACAAGCGGCATCTGACCATTCTGCCCATCTACGGCGGCCAGCCCATTGAGCGGCAGTTCCGGGCGTTGTCCAAGGGCGCTCAGGTTGTCGTCGGCACGCCGGGGCGAATCATCGACCACTTGCAGCGCGGCACCCTGCGCCTTGCTGACGTTTCCATCGCCGTGCTAGACGAAGCCGACGAAATGCTGGACATGGGCTTTCGCGATGATATTGAGGCTATTCTGGAACAGACTCCGGAAAACTGCCAGCGGGTCATGTTCTCCGCAACCATGCGCGCGCCCATTCTGGAATTGGGCAAGCGTTTTCTGCATAACCCGGAAATGCTGACCATCACCCACAAGATGCTCACCGTTCCCGCCATTGAGCAGATCTATTACGAAGTGCGGCCCCACCAGAAAATGGATGCGCTGTGCCGGGTACTGGATTCACAGGGTTTTCGCAAGGCTCTGGTCTTCTGCTCCACCAAGCGCAGTGTGGATGAAGTGACCGCACACCTGCAAGGGCGCGGCTACCAGTCAGACGGCCTGCACGGCAATTTGGCCCAGCCCCAGCGGGATCGGGTCATGAACCGCTTCCGGGCCGGGGGCATTGAAATTCTGGTCGCCACGGACGTGGCCGCGCGCGGTATTGACGTAGACGACGTGGACGCGGTTATCAACTACGACATTCCCCACGACGTGGAAAGCTATGTGCATCGTATCGGGCGCACCGGGCGGGCGGGGCGCGAAGGCAGAGCCTTCACCTTCGTCACCATGCGCGAGAATTACAAACTGCGCGACATTATCCGCTATACCAAGGCCCATATCGCCCAGGGCACCCTGCCCACCCTGCGTGATGTCGCCAATATTCGTACCTCCAGGCTTCTGGAGGAAGTGCGCCAAACGCTGGAAGAAGGCACACTGGAGCGCTGGCTGACCCTGGTGGAAGAATTTCTGACCGAGCAGTTCCCGGATGGCGGCGCCACCAGCCGGGACATGGCCGCCGCCATGCTCAAATTGCTGATGCTGCGGGATTTTGGCGCGCAGGACAGCACGGAGATGAAAGACGACTGGGCGGAGCAGACGGAAAGACCGCTCCGGCGGCAGAAAGATGCCGACAGGCCGCGAAAACGCGAAGGCGGTTCAAGGGAGCGAACGCAGCGCCCGGACATGCCCATGACCGGAATCAGGCTGAACGTGGGCCATGCGCATGGCGTCACGCCCCGCGAAATCGTCGGAGCCATAGCCGGAGAATGCGGCATCCCCGGACGCTGTATCGGTGCCATTAATATCCGGAATGACTCCTGCGTGGTGGATATTGTCGAAAATCTGGCTGACAGCGTGCTGGCTGTACTCAATACCAGGGTGTTCATCAGCGGAACCCGGGTGGAGGCAAAAAAGAACGATGGCACGGCAGGCTCATCTTCCCGCAGACCCTTTGCCCCCGCAGGGCGCCGCCAGCACAGCGGGAAGTTCGGCAAAAAACCGCGCGGCGCGACCACCGGGCGGAAGCTGTACAGAGAACCGGGGCGCAGGCAGGAATCTTCCGCATGGCATGAGGACAGCTCTCTGAGAGAGAAACGCGGTACACTTCCTTCCGAGAGTTGACAACCCCGGATTTTGGAGTCGTGCTCGAAAAGGAAAGGGGGAACGCCATGAAGATTAATTCCATGGATATAAAAAACTATCGAAATTTTAGTGCTCTGCACGTTGATTTTGATCCGCGGCTGACCGTCTTTGTTGGTGCAAACGGTTCAGGGAAGACAACAATTCTTGATGCTCTGGCAATATTTTTAGAAATGATTGCAGATTCTTATTTGAGATATCCCGATAGTGTAATCTCTTTAAAAAATGTCAGAATACAAAGAGACAAGATAGATGAAATAATGCTTGATTCTCAAATTTCATATAAATTTTATTATAAGAACAACGATAACAATTTTCTTAATTATACCGTTTACCATCATCAACTACGTATCCAAGAACTTGATAATATAAATACAATTAATAATATTATAAAGAATAACATAAAACCAGTTGTCGTCAACTATGGCTCAAAACGTATAGTTAACAATTATCAGCGTGAATCCAGTGCCCATTCAGAATATGAATACGCTTTTAAAAATGCTTTTAACGCGGGAATAGATTTTTCTTCAACTCTGACATGGTTTATTGAAAAATCCGCAGAGGAGGCCATGCAAGGCAGGAAAAAGCGCGATCTTGATTATACCATCCCTGAGCTGGATGCGGCCCGTAAGGCGGTAAGCAAGGCCCTGGGCGATTATAATGAGCCCTATGCTGATGGAACACCTCCTCAACTGTTCATCACGCATACCGCAACACCGGACATACCGCTCAACATCCAGCAGTTGAGTGACGGCTATCGCACTATGCTGGCATTGGTGATGGATCTGGCACGGCGCATGGCCCTGGCGGCGCAGAAATATAAAAATGAAATCAAGAATGCACTGGACTATCCCGCCATTGTTCTTATTGACGAGGTGGAGTTGCATTTGCATCCGGCATGGCAGCAACGGGTATTGCCATCATTATTAGAGATATTCCCCAATACCCAATTCATTGTCACCACGCACAGTCCGCAAATCATATCCTCAATAGAGCCGAAGCATCTTCGCATCCTTTCCCAAAACCGCGTCAGCCTGCCTTCCTCTTCCACGTATGGCGCGGAAAGCCAGAGAGTCCTTGAAGAAGTATTCGGCGTTACTGCCAGATACTCCGAAAACGAGGCCAAAAAGACTTTGGATGCATATTTTGAATTAATACATAAAGGCGAATATGAGAGCGAGCAAGCCAAAGAATATCGCAGTAAGCTGGACGAATGGTTAAACGGCGACCCGGCCCTTGATTCCGCGGATATGCTGATCAGGCGCGCCCAACGTATCCGGGAGCGGGGGACAGGCAATGTGGAAGCTTAACCGGCCTGTATTGCTTCCGGAATGGCGCGAGGCCGTGAGCCGGTTCCTTGCTGAATATCCCCCTGACACGCACATACGGACGGAAACAGAACGCTGGGAGTTGTTCAAGAATGAACAGCAAGAGGCATATAAAGCCATCCGTACCGCCCTGGAACAAAATCAGCAAGGTTTATGCGCATTTTGTGAAACAGCATTAAGTGATACAAACAGGCAAATTGAGCATTTCATCCCCAAGATGCTTACTTCTCCACTTGAGGAAATTTATAAGAGATATGATAACCAGCCTCATACTGAATTAGATGATTTTAAGAATGCCGAATTATCGCCCGCTGAGGGGAGATTGCCGATTTTTGTTACACTTCGGAGATTATTTTTTGCAGAATACAGGTGAGGGCGTTACCTCACCCGCAAGCCTTCCTGACCCCGCCATTCCCCGCCGCGCTGTCCTCCGTTCCTGCCCGGTCTGCCAGCCTGAATCTTTCCTGCGCATTTCCGCATGATTCTGTTCCGGCAGGCGATTTTGACACTCCCCTTAGAATTGCTTAATTTAAACACTAAGTAAGGAGCCGTCATGACTACCATTACCTTTGACTCACTGGGATACGCCAAGAAGCTGGAAGAAGCCGGCTTCACTCGCCAACAGGCTGAAATTCAGGCCATAGCGCTGCGGGAACAGCTGGACGCGCAGAACAACGCTTTCCAAAAACTCATAGAAACCTATGATGAATCTTCACGAAAAGAATTGGCTATGAAAGGAGACGTGCAGGATGTACGCCTCGAAATTGAAAAAGTCCGGGCAGAAATTCAACAGGTTAAATACGACCTCCTCAAATGGCAGATAGCCGGGTGGGTAGCTCTTGCGGCCATCATGGCCAAAGGTTTTGGCTGGCTTGGCTTTTAGCCCATTTCAAGATCGAAATGCTCTAGGTGTAATGTTTCAATAGGTTGGTAAATTTTTATTGCTGGATTAAAAAGGGGGATTTTGCTATGCGAATATAGCTTGATTGTATGACGCTTTTCCTATGCAATTTTTGGGCATGGTATGGATACTATGGGGACTGATACCAGGTTTTTCACCAATGAAGACAACAACTCCCTGCTGGAACGTTTTAAAAGCACGCTTGCAACAACGCGCTTTTTTGATGTTTTGGCGGGGTATTTCAGGAGCAGCGGTTTTGGATTATTGTCTGATGCCCTGGGCAATGTTGAAAAAATGCGCATCCTGGTCGGTCTTGAAACTGAAAAATCAGTGGTGGACGCGGTTCAGGTGGCTGGCGGGCTTTTGCCTGAAATCCGGGCCTCCCACGCGGAAATTCATGGACAGTATTCCAAAAGCGTTCAGGATGAATTTGAGAATGCCCCAGAAAACCAGCAAACGGAAGATTCAATATCACAATTTATAAATTTTATCCAGGCTGGCAAAATAGAAATCAGAGGTCATCCCGCGCGCGATATTCATGCAAAAGTCTATATTTCCCGTTATTGGGATGACAGGGATTTCGGCAATGTTGTTACCGGATCAAGCAATTTTACCAATGCCGGTCTTACTGCGCAAAGAGAATTTAATGTGCAGCTGAAAGACGAGGGCGATGTCAAATTCGCCCTTGAACGCTTTGAAAAGCTGTGGAATGAATCCGTTGAACTGACGGAGGAATTCATTGACACGGTCACCAGAAAAACATGGCTCAATAATTCCATAACACCTTATGAGCTTTATCTTAAATTTTTATACGAGTATTTTAAAGAAGATATCAACATAACCGATGGCATTTCCGCAATGTTGCCGGATGATTTTCAAAATCTGGAATATCAACGCCAGGCCGTAATTGCCGCGAGAAAAATACTTGATGCGCATAACGGCGTTTTTCTGGCCGATGTGGTTGGGCTTGGCAAGACTTTCATCGCGTCAATGCTTCTGCAAAGCTTGCCGGGGCACAAGCTGATAATTTGCCCGCCTGTTTTGAAACCCTATTGGGAAGAAGCGTTGAGGACGTTTTATGTCCACCCGTTTCGAGTTGTCTCAAGCGGCAAGATCGCTGAAATGACAGATTTTGCAAAGTATTCCTACGTCGTAGTCGATGAATCCCACAGGTTTCGCAATGAGAAAACCCAGTCATATGAAATCCTCAAAAAAATTTGTCTTGGCAAAAAAGTAATACTTTTATCCGCAACCCCCCTGAATAACAGGCTTGATGATTTGCTGGCGCAAATCAAATTGTTTCAGAAAGGCAAGGCCAGCACTATTCCCGGCGTTTCCAATCTGGAAGCTTTTTTCCGCCAGCAGGCCAAAGCGTTGAAGGAACTGAAGCCGAATGACGAAGGTGACCGGATTCAGGCTGAGCGCATAGCCTCCCTTGTTCGCGACAAAGTTTTGAAACATGTGATGATTCGCCGTACAAGAAAGGAAGTTAGCAAATACTTTACAGAAGATATAATCAAAAACGGCCTAAAATTTCCTGATGTGGAAACGCCTACTCCATTAATATATGAGTTTGACGATGCCCTGGAGGAGGCATTTAATCAGACTATACTCTTACTTAAAGAGCTTACCTACGCACGCTACACCCCTCTGCTTTATCTGACGGCTGGCGCCAGCCAGATTGAGACACTGAGCCAAAAGAATATCCGGGGTTTTATCAAAAGCCTTCTGGTTAAAAGGCTGGAAAGTAGCTTTTACGCATTTGGCCTGACTGTTAAGCGAATAATTTATTCATACGAAGCCTTTATAGATGCTTTTGAGCATGGCAAGGTCTATGTCGGCAAACAGGTTGACCTAGGGGACATTGTTGACAGCGATGACCTGGAGGAAATGGAGCAAAAGCTCACTCTAAAAGGCGTTGAAGTTTACAAGTCCGAAGATTTTGACGAGCAGTTTTTGTCTGACCTGCAAAAAGATCTTGTCGCTTTTCAGGCAATAGCCTCCATCTGGTCAAAAATTGCGGCGGATCCCAAATATGATGCCTTTTTAGAACATATCGTTTCAAATGAAACATTGAAGGATGAGCGAATCCTGATTTTCACTGAATCGCGAGAAACTGGCGAATATATATATTCCCGCCTGCAAAAGAAACTGCCGGGCATGGCCATGATGTTTTCCAGCAAAAACGCGCTGCTTAATGGCCAGACAATATCCTCCCGCGATGCCAGAAATATCATAAGACGCAATTTTGATCCGACACATGATGACCCGGGCGAAGATTTCCGCATTTTGATTACTACCGATGTGCTTGCTGAAGGCATGAATTTGCACAGGGCCGGTCGAATCATAAATTACGACTTGCCCTGGAATCCAACCCGCGTCATGCAGAGGCTTGGTCGTATCAATCGTGTCGGCACAGCCCATAATAAATTGTATATATTCAATTTTTTTCCAACCGCCCAGGCGGATTCCCATCTTGGCCTTCAAGATAACATCACCAAAAAAATCACTGCCTTCAATTCTGTTCTGGGCAATGATAATAAAATCCTTTTTGAAGAGGAAAACCCGGATCCGCACGGTCTTTTCCGCAAGCTCGTTTCCATTGGCGAGGAAGAAGACGAGGATTCAGAGCTAGAGTATTTGCGGGAAATCCGCGAAATACGGGATAATGATCCCACACTTTTTGAAAAAATCAAACGACTTCCGTTAAAAGCCCGTTCCTCTTATGCCAATCCCGCATTTGCGGATGAACTTCTGATCTTTTTCAGGGAAGGCTTTCTTAAAAAGTTTGTCGCTTACGGCACCGAGATTCGTGAACTTACGTTCCTTGAAGCAGCCCCATTGATGCGCGCCGCCCCAGATGCGAAAAGGGCCAGACTGCCTTTGGACTATTATTCGCGGCTGCAATCCGCCAAAACATATCTTGAGGGTGAAGTGAAAGCGGAAAGGGTCTCGCCACGCCCCAATACCCAGAATAAACGCCTGTTGGAAACCATTTCCTATCTTCAGAGCCTTAAGGAGTTGACGGATGAAGAACAAGATTACCTTGTATTGCTCTATACATCTGTCTCACAATCCGCTCTGGCCAAAAAAAGCATTAAACGCCTGTCCGACATATGCAAGCGTTCCCATCCTGGCCCGTTGGCGCTTTTCAATACCCTGCGCGAAGCCATGCCGCCCAGGGACCTGAGAGGGCTGCAAGCCGAAGAGGAAGCTGCCCCAAAAGTGGCGCGCAACCCCAAACAGATTGTCCTTTGCCAGTACCTCGCCCCAGTACAGGGAGAATGAGCATGACAGCTGAAATTAGCTCCGAAGAAGCCAGACGGCTTGCGTCGCAATGTCTGGGAAATTCCTATGATGAAAGTATTTTTCGGCAATTTGCCGCAAATCTGCTTCCCGATGCGGAACGGTTGTCGGATGGGCATATCACCGGGAAATATATTCCAGAGTCTTTTCAAGACTATGTGGTTTCATATAGGCGACTTGCTAAAATGCCCGATGCTGGAAAAGAAAAACTTGATGTTCTCGCCGTTAAGCTGAAAAATTCCAGTCAGCTGATGAATGCCCGTTCCATGCAGCGTCAGTTTATAGCCAGATATTTAAATGGCGGTCGTGACAAGTTCAAAGACGCTGCCCTGGTCGCGTTCCACAGCGATGATTCCCCTGATTGGCGCTTCTCTTTTGTTTATAAAGACCGCGTGTTCATTGATGGCAAAGTGGAGTCTGTGCTGTCCGAACCCAAACGGGCTTCCTTTATGGTGGGGCCGCATGAATTGACCCACACCGCAGAACGGCAATTTGTCGATCTGTTGCAAGCGCAGGACAAGTCAACCATAAGCCGCATACGGGAGGCTTTTGGCGTTGAACGTGTAACACGGGAATTTTTTAATGAATATCGTCAGCTTTTTCTTGAACTGCGGGACATTATTCAGCAAAACATCGACGATGACGTCAAAGTTTGCAAAGAGTTTGAATCAAGGGACATAAGCGCGCAGGTTTATGCGAAAAGAATGCTGGGGCAAATTGTATTTCTTTATTTTTTGCAAAAAAAGGGCTGGCTTGGCGTTGGGCAAAAGCAAAAATGGAGTACAGGCTCGCATGCATTTTTAAAAGAACTGTTCACGGCCAATCAGAAAAAGGATTTTTTCAACGATTTTCTCAATCCGCTTTTTTATGATGCCCTTGCAACGGACAGAACTTCCAACGACCATTTTTTTGCTTTGCTTGGCTGTAGAATCCCATTTTTAAACGGCGGCTTGTTCGAACCCTTGCGCGGCTATGACTGGCGGGCATTGCGCTTGAATGTACCGAATAGCTTTTTTGAACGTCTTTTTGAAGTTTTCGATCGCTTCAATTTTACCGTCCGCGAAGACGAGCCGCTGGAAAGCGAAGTCGCAGTTGATCCTGAAATGCTTGGAAAGGTTTTTGAAGGACTTCTGGATGTTGAGGAAAGGCGGGAAAAAGGCACCTTCTACACCCCGCGCCATATCGTCCATTATATGTGTCGTGAAAGCCTGGCTCAATATCTTGATCGAGCCTTGAATCTGGAACGCGTGCCGATTGCGGATATTCAGGCTTTTGTGCGGCAAGACGAAGCGTTCGAGGAGAATGGAGGCAAGACGAAAAACAGGAACAAGGCGGCTGGATATTCAGCCGAGCTTTCCGCTGAATTGCCGGAATCAATAAAAGCCCATACCAAGAGCATCGACGATGCTCTGGCGGATGTGAAAATATGCGACCCCGCCATTGGCTCCGGCGCTTTTGCTGTGGGTATGATGCATGAAATTGTGCGGGCGCGTATGGGATTGCGAATTGCCTGTCCAAATGCAGGGCTGAAAAGCTCTACAGCCTATGAACTTAAACGCAATACCATAGCCAACAGTCTTTATGGGGTAGATTTGGATCCTTCGGCTGTGGATGTAGCCAAACTGCGCCTTTGGCTCTCTCTTGTTGTGGATGAGAACGATTATGATCAAATAAAGCCTTTGCCAAACCTTGATTATAAAATTATGGCCGGCAATTCGCTGGACGCAGCCAGAAGCGTGAAGAACAAGGGCAATTTGCTTTATCATGACGCTTGTTCTCAAATGGAAAAACTGCAGAAGGAATTTTACGACCTGACAGACCACGCCCAGAAGAATAAAAAACGGGAAGCCATTGCCGTTCAAAGGGAAAAATGCGGGAATATAGGCGCTTTTGACTGGTACATAGATTTCTTCAATGTGGCCGGTAATTTCGACATCGTGATTGGCAATCCACCATATATCCAGATTCAGAGCATGGATGACGCCACAAAAGCGCTTAAGCCCCAATACAAGTCTTTTGAAAGAACAGGCGATATTTATTGCCTTTTTTATGAGCTTGGCGTTACCTTGCTGAAACGTCATGGCATTCTGACCTTCATAACTTCCAACAAATGGATGCGGGCAGCATACGGAAAATCTCTGCGCAATTTTTTTCTTGAATATACCAAACCCATTAAAGTTATAGATTTTGCTGGCAACAAGGTTTTTGATTCGGCAACGGTCGATGTCAATATTATGATCCTTGAAAAGGAAAAATCTGGAGAAGACATCAGCGCCTGCACAATCAAGGAAAATTGCTCAAACAATATGAGCGATTATGTTGAGCATAACAGCGTATTCACCCGATTTGAGGTTGGACAGTCCTGGGCCATTCTTTCGCCTATTGAACAGTCGATAAAACGTAAAATTGAGGCTGTCGGGAAGCCTCTTAAGGACTGGGATGTAAAAATTTATCGCGGCATCCTGACAGGCTGCAATGAAGCCTTCATTATTGACGGAACCAAAAAAGACGAACTCATAGCGAAGGATCCAAAATCAGCCGAAATTATACGACCGATTTTGAGGGGCAGAGACATAAAGAGGTACGGCTATAATTTTGCTGACCTGTGGATAATCGCCACATTTCCCAGTAGAAATTACAATATTGATAAATATCCAGCTGTCAAAGAACATCTTTTATCGTTTGGCATGGAGCGTCTTGAGCAGTCTGGAAAGTCGTATATAATCAACGGCAAGGAGGTAACAGCCAGAAAAAAGACGAACAACAAATGGTTTGAGACCCAAGATAGCATTGGTTATTGGGAGGATTTTAATAAGCAAAAAATTATTTACCCGGATATTATGCGAATGCCAAGATCAGTCGATTCTTTAACAAAATATCCATACTTTTATTTTGATAAAGAAGGCTATTTTGTGGAAGCGACAAATTTTATGATGAATGGAAACGATATTAATGTTATATATAGTTTTATAAATTCAGATTTAGGATTTTATATTTTTTCAAAATTTTATAGTGGTCCACAATTCGACAATACGGGGTTTAGATATAAAAAAGAATACTTACAAAATATGTTTTTTATAAATATTAATGAAGATGATAATAAAAATATAGCAGATACTATATCTAATGTTAATTTTGAAAACTATGCGGATATATATAAATATGAGAGTATAATAAATTCAATTTTTGAAAAATATATACATCTTTCAGAAAAAGAAAAAAAGATTGTTGCAGAATATAAATATTGTTTGCTCCACAATTGATAATTAACTATTTGAATTTTTCATTTATAATATATTCAATTTCAGATTCATTTAGCTCATATAACGCGCAAATTTTATTATCTTCATTTCTATATACTGTATCAAATTTTAAATTATTATTTTCTACGATGGGCATTTTTTCAACAAACATTGGTTTATATTCAAAATAACCACCGTTTCTAGATACACCTTGAGTGCGTAAATAAAAATCAGTTAATTTTGAATTTAATATTGATAACAGGTATTCATTGCCTGGTACAATCAAAGGAGCTGGGGCGTTTATAAAAAAACCCTCTTCAATCAAGGCAAATTGTGGTTCTAAGCAAAGATTTCCCCAAGCAATTTTTTGCTTATTAAAATCCTCCATATAAGCACAATTTCTCAAATTATATGGAGTATCCCCTTTGTCCTGCCTTTTGGCAAGCTGCGGGTAGAATTGATCAAGATGTGCCTTGATTGACGGGTATTTTGTTACATCAACCGGTGGGATGTTTTTCTCTTTCAGACCGTTGTGGGTTGTTATAAGCCATTTGTCATGGAAGTCATAACCGTATCTTTTGATATCCTTGCCCCTCAAAATCGGTCGTATAATTTCGGCTGATTTTGGATCCTTCGCTATGAGTTCGTCTTTTTTGGTTCCGTCAATAATGAAGGCTTCATTGCAGCCTGTCAGGATGCCGCGATAAATTTTTACATCCCAGTCCTTAAGAGGCTTCCCGACAGCCTCAATTTTACGTTTTATCGACTGTTCAATAGGCGAAAGAATGGCCCAGGACTGTCCAACCTCAAATCGGGTGAATACGCTGTTATGCTCAACATAATCGCTCAAAACTTTATAGCATTTCCCCTTGCTACTGCTTTTTGTATTCCAAAAACTCGCCCTATCGCAAACTTTTAACGACGGGACGAAAAAATGGTTTATGGTTACATTCGGGTAAGCAGCGATAAGCAGACAGTGGAAAACCAGCGCTTCGAAATTAGTAATTTCGCAAAAAACCATAATCTCCATGTTGACGGCTGGATTGAGGAAACCATTAGCGGCGTCAAAAACTATGACAAACGCGAGCTTGGCAAACTGCTCAAAAAGGTGAAAAAAGATGATCTGATAATATGCGCCGAATTATCACGGCTTGGCAGGAACCTTTTCATGATAATGGAAATCCTCAATCTGTGCATGAGTCGGGAATGCAAAGTCTGGACTATCAAGGATAATTACCGGCTTGGTGAGGACATCCAGAGCAAGGTTCTGGCCTTTGCCTTCGGCCTCTCCGCCGAGATTGAGCGTAATCTCATAAGCCAGCGTACACGGGAGGCCCTTGCACGCAAACGTGCTGAAGGCGTTGTGCTGGGGCGGCCTAAAGGGCGCAAATCAAGTAAGGTAAAGTTATCCGGCCAGGAGGAAACCATTCGTACACTTTTGCAAAGAAAGGTACCCAAAACGAAAATTGCCAAAATATTTGGCGTAAACCGGATGACCGTTGATTCTTTTATCCGGCAGCGTTTGAAAAACGAACAGTCAATATTGAATCCAGCTTTGGTTGCGGCGGCCCCAAACTCATGACAAATGTCTCACAAAAGACAGTCTGCCTCCTGCAAAGTTGACAGGTAAAAAAAACGGCGGGCATAGCGTGGCCAGCTTTTTCCAATACGCTACCGGGGAAAGCTGGCCAAGTCTTCCTGCCCCCCGCTTTCTTCCGCGCCCTATTGAGAGGGATCGGGGGGGATATTTCCCCCCGACGGGGTACGCGTCAGCGCCCCGAAAAAGCAATCTTTTTCTCGATCGTTTCCACCTGTTCCCTGTTTTCCAGCAAAAACGCAATGAACTTCTGCACGGCCGGGGAAAGGTACTGCCGGGGGCGGTGTGAAAGTGCGTAAACCCGACGCTCGAAAAGACGGGACAGGGAATGCACCTTCACATCAAAACCCGGCGTACGGGCCTGAAATTCGTCCATAACGGCAACGCCCCGTCCAAGCGACACATGCATGAGAATAGGCAGAAAAAAGCTTGCATACTGCTCAATATTCAGGGTGTAACCTGCCTCGCCGATCACTCTCGCCACATTCCCGTCCAGCGGATAATCGCGCCAGAACGCCACAAAGGGCAAATGTACAAAATCCTCCAGCCGGGGAGGATCGCTGATGGGAACATTCCAGCTTCCGGGCGTAACCAGGGCCATTTCCGCCGAGAACAGCGGGTAACACTGCGCACCTTCCGGCAGGACGTTTTGCTGGGTAAGAAGCATATCCACATCCGGCGCGTAATACGACTTCATCAGGTCGCCAATGGGCTGGGGGCGTACTTCCACTGAAACCTTGGGATACAGCTTTTTGAATTCCAGCAGGCGGGGCGGCAAGTAATACGTTGTAATGCCGTAATTCGCAGCAATAACGATATTTCCGCATACCTCTGCGCCGCCGTTCACCTGATTGCTGACCTGCTGGAGCAGGCGGAACAGTTGCTGGCACAGCATGTACAATTGTTCCCCGGCAGCAGTCAGTTCCAGCGGCGACGCACGACGATTGACCAGTTCGACGCCGAGTCGTTGCTCAAGCTTCTTCAACTGATAGGTGACAGTGCTCTGGGATCTGCCTACAGACTCGGCCGCGCGAGAAAAGGAACGCAGTTCCGCCAGTTGGTAAAAACTCCTGAGCCAGGAAATATAGTCTCCGCTGAAATCTTCCGTCATGGCATCCCCGTTCCCGGCAGCGCAAATTCCGGAGCATCCTGCCTGACGCGCTCCGGCGACTGCGTCTTCAACAGCCGCGCACCACGAGCTTCTTTCCTACATCAAAGCGCCTTGGCTGCCAAATCATCCGCGGCACAGGAATAAATATCAAACTATTTATGTTAATTCACTATGTTGCATATATTTCTTTGTTCCTTTTCAGCAAAAAATCAGGGCATATATTGACATAATCTAAATTTTCGATAATCATTCTAAAAAATAGATTTACTCGCTGCGGCACGGCACCGCTTCAACGGGCCGGCTCCGCGGCCCGTCCGGAACCCCTTGCACGGGAGGCAACATGGCAGCACCGGCAAATCTTATTCTGTCGTTCATCGCCTGGGCGCTCATTCTCTATCAAATGGCGATCACCCAGTTTCTGTTTCAGTCCTATATGCAGAATCAAATCGTCCATGTGGGGCTGGTGGGGAGTCTGCTCTCCCTGTATCATTTCACCAGAACCGGCAAGCCCGCGCTGAAATTGCTGTGGCTGGTCATGGTAGCGCTCTTCGTCGTTTCCGCATCGTACATGTGGATGAATTTTGACGACCTGGAAATGCGTATCGGCTTTCCAGAAGGCTTGGACATTCCCGTCGGCTGTCTGCTGCTGATCGGCATACTCGGATGCACGCTGGCCGCGTGGGGCAAAATATTTCCCACCATCGCGGGCATTGCTCTTGCATATATGCTGTTCGGCCACTATTTGCCCGGCCCTCTGCATCATACGCGCATAGCCTTTGCTGCGGCCATTTCAACGATCTGCCTCGGCTTTGGCTCAGGAATTTTCGGGAATATTCTCGGCATGATCGTGGAATTCGGTTTTTTGCTGGTGCTGTTCGGCTCCTGTCTGGAAATCATGGGCGCCAATGTCTTTTTTCTGGAAATGGGCAAATTGGGCAGTAAAGTAAGCAAAGGCGGCCCCGGCCAGACCGCGGTCATCGGCAGCGCGCTGGTAGGTATGGCTTCC
>OFFL01001412.1_pt1 | contig 17458 bp, 15 predicted proteins | sample 1521391 | NCBI WGS metagenome assembly OFFL01 (sample SAMEA3504082, study PRJEB24116) | mouse gut metagenome | biome: mouse gut; feature: mouse-associated habitat; material: faeces | place: Denmark | collected 2011
TTAGAGCGATTGATTCCACTACGGATGTGGCATATTATGACAGGAACCGGAAATTGATCTATGATAAACTGACGCAGCTTGGCTTTGCTTGCATCAAGCCCCAGGGGGCATTTTACTTATTTATCAAATCCCCGGAAGCAGACGAAAAGAAATTTGTAGAGCAGGCAAAGAAGTATCACATTTTGCTGGTAGGGGGAACCACGTTTGCCTGTCCTGGCTATGTGCGTCTTGCGTACTGCGTTTCCTATGAAATGATCGAGCGTTCCCTGCCTGCTTTTGAAAAACTTGCAGAAGCGTATGGATTAAAATGAAGATCAGGCAGGAGGAATCAAAAATGGCAGCATGGGAAGAAAATGTGAGAAAAGTGGTGCCCTACACGCCTGGGGAGCAACCGGAAAATCCCGATATCATCAAATTAAATACGAATGAAAATCCTTATCCGCCAGCGCCTTTAGCGGCGCAGATTTTAAAAGATATCAATTCAGAAATTTTGAGAAAATATCCAGATCCTGGCGCCCGAGATCTAGTCCGGGCTCTGGCAGGGCGGTATGGGTTGCCTGAGGAACAGATTTTTGTAGGGGTTGGTTCCGACGATGTGCTGGCGATGAGTTTTCTAACTTTTTTTCAGGGAACAAAACCAATCTTGTTTCCAGATATCACATATTCCTTTTATGAGGTGTGGGCAAAGCTGTTTGGCATTCCATATCAATGCCAGCCCTTGGATGAGCAGTTTCGGATCAGGAGCGCAGATTATCAGAAAGATTGCGGAGGAATTGTAATTCCCAATCCCAATGCACCCACTGGGCTGGCAAAGGATTTGGCAGAGATTGAACAGATCATTGCATGCAATCCCGGAGTGATCGTGATTATTGACGAGGCATATATTGATTTTGGAGGAGTGTCGGCGCTATCACTGGTTCCACGGTACGATAACTTGCTGGTGGTGCAGACTTTTTCAAAATCAAGGAGCCTTGCGGGGATGCGGATTGGCTATGCTTTTGGAAATCATAAGCTGATCAAATATCTGAACGATGCTAAGTATTCTTTCAATTCTTATACCATGAATACGGTGAGCATCGCCATGGGGGCGGCATCGCTTAAGGATGAGGCATATTTCAGGGAGACGATTGGCAAGGTGATAGCCACCAGGGAATGGACGAAAAGAGAGCTTTCCAAACTTGGCTTTGTCTTCCCTGATGCAAAGGGGAATTTTATTTTTGCCAGTCATCCAAGATGCCCAGCGAAGAAATTATTTGAGGCATTGAAAGAGCAGGGGATTTATGTGCGGTATTTTGATAAGCCGAGGATAGACCAGTACCTGCGGATTACGATTGGCACGGATCAGCAGATGCAGGCGTTGATGCGGTTTTTGAAACAATATTTAGGAGAGAATGTATGATTAAAATGATTTTAAAGGGCGTGATGATGGGAGTGGCAAATATCATTCCCGGAGTCAGCGGCGGAACTATGGCAGTTTCCATGGGCATTTACGATAAAATGATCCATGCGGCAACCCATTTGTTTTCAGAATTTAAAAAGAGCATGAAGATCTTGATTCCGATCGTTATTGGAATGGGGATTGGAATTGTAGTATTGGCCCGCATTATTGAGTATATGTTTGTGCGTATTCCTTTTCAGACGAATCTTTTGTTTATCGGGCTGATTATCGGCGGACTTCCGGCAATTGCAGGCAAAGTGAAAGGAAAAACCATACGCCTGGGTCATATTTTGGCATTTTTGCTATTTTTTGGGCTCGTGGCAGGACTGGCGCTGCTGGGAGAACAAGAGGGCGCTGCAGCCGACTTGAGTTTTAACGTGGTTAACGTGGTGAAACTGTTTGGCGTGGGCATTGTCGCCTCTGCCACGATGGTCATCCCCGGAGTCAGCGGGTCGATGATGCTGATGCTGATGGGGTATTATAATCCAGTGCTTGGCGAGATTAATGGGTTTATTGATCATTTGATTGATTTTAACGTGCCGGGACTGCTGGATGGATGCAAGGTGCTGGCCCCATTTGGAATCGGCGTTGTCGTAGGAATATTTGCCATAGCCAAGGCGATTGAAATCATTTTTCAAAAATTTCCAGATCATGCGTATTGGGCGATTATTGGATTGATCGCAGCGTCGCCGGTGGCAATTTTTTTGATGAACAACATGGGCAAGATTACGTTTATTTCCATTGCCACAGGCGTAGTTGCCCTGGCAGCGGGAATTATCATTGCGCTGAAGCTGGGAGAAGAATAGGAAATGGAATTACTGAAAACGGACCTGCAAAAAATTTGTATTTGTTATCTGCTCATTTTAAATGCCACAGGATTTTTTCTAATGGGAATTGATAAATGGAAAGCCAGGCATAAACGCTGGCGGATCGCGGAAAAAACTTTTTTTGCAGTCAGCTTGCTGGGAGGAAGCCTGGGCACCTGGGCTGGAATCTACGTTTTCCGGCATAAGACGAAGCACTGGTATTTCGTGGTGGGAATGCCTTTGATTTTCGTGTTGCAGGTATTTTTCTTATTGACATTCAAATGACTGCATTATATCATTAAATGCGGCAGTTACGGTTATCAAAAAATGACAAATATACAGAGATGAAAGGAAAAGAAACATGTATTCATTTGAGGAAGTGAAGAACGCAGATGCAGCGGTGGCGGATGCCATTACGGCAGAAATGGAGCGGCAGAACAGCCATATTGAGCTGATTGCATCTGAAAACTGGGTAAGCAATGCAGTGATGGCGGCAATGGGAAGCCCGATGACGAACAAATATGCAGAAGGGTATCCAGGAAAGAGGTACTATGGCGGCTGTGAATGCGTCGACGTGGTGGAGAATCTTGCCATTCAGCGCGCAAAAGAGTTGTTTGGATGCGACTATGCCAATGTGCAGCCTCACTCCGGCGCGCAGGCAAATATGGCAGTGCAGTTTGCCATGTTAGAGCCAGGCGATACCGTGATGGGTATGAATTTAGATCATGGCGGGCATTTGACACACGGTTCACCGGTGAACGCATCTGGACTTAATTATCATTTTGTACCATACAGCGTCAATGACGAAGGATTTTTAGATTATGATGAGATTAGAAGAATGGCATTAGAATGCAGACCGAAAATGATCGTTGGCGGCGCAAGCGCTTATCCAAGAGCAATTGATTTTGAAAGATTGAGTGAAATTGCTAAAGAAGTCGATGCGATTTTATTTATTGATATGGCACATATCGCGGGACTTGTGGCGGCAGGACTTCATCAGAGTCCGGTTCCGTATGCAGATGTCGTGACAACGACTACACATAAGACGCTGCGCGGACCAAGAGGAGGTCTTATCCTTTGTAAGGAAGAGCATGCAAAAGCAATCAATAAGGCAATTTTCCCTGGAACCCAGGGTGGTCCGTTAGAACATATCATCGGAGCAAAAGCAATTTGTTTTGGCGAAGCGATGAAACCGGAGTTTAAAGCTTATCAGGAACAGGTGATTGGGAACGCGAAAGCACTGGCAGAGGCACTGATGGAAGAAGGCTTCAATCTTGTATCCGGCGGGACAGATAATCATCTTATGCTGGTAGATCTGCAGAATATGGGAATTACCGGAAAAGAATTGCAGCATCGCCTTGATGAAGTATATATTACTGTAAATAAAAATGCGGTTCCAAACGACCCGCAAAGCCCATTTGTTACCAGTGGCGTACGTATAGGTACTCCTGCGGTAACGACAAGGGGATTGAAAGAAGATGACATGAAAGTCATCGCTAAATTGATCAAGATGACGGTTACTGATTTTGAAACAAAAGCAGATGAAATCAGAGCAGCAGTGACCGAAATCTGTGATAAATATCCATTATATGAGTAGAGAAAGGTAAGGTGGTAGGAAAATTTGGAAAAGAGTTATTGTTTTGAGATGAAATAAAAGAAATTTTTATGGAGGGAAAAAAGACTATGAAATTTAAGAACATGAAAAAAGTAATTGCAGTCGGGATGTTTGCAAGTCTTGTAATAGGCGTTGTTCCGGCTATGCCTGCTAGTGCAGAAGGTTCATTATTTGAACCTCAGTTCGTACCAGTACCTAAGAATGTGACACTTGTGGATGAAATGCTTACATTTACTTCATCTGTAAACATCAAAGGTGAAGATGTTGCTGATCAGGACGCAGTAAAAAGTTTGAAAGCATTTTTAAGTGAGAATGGCATTGAGGTAAATGAAACGTTTGATGCTGCTTCTACAACGCTGATCATCGGTGAAGCAGATGATGAGATTGCCGAGCTGGATGCGGCAAAAGCAGAAATGAATTTGGCAGATGCAGATTCATTGAAAGAGGAAGGCTATGTATTAGGTGTTGATGACGATACTATCGTAATTGAAGGAAAAGATGGCGTTGGTACATATTATGGAGTACAGACATTGACTCAGTTATCCGTAAATGAGGACGGACTTAAAGCACGTGAGGCGATTATCAGTGACGAGCCTACTATGACAACAAGAGGAACCATCGAAGGTTTCTACGGAACTCCATGGACGCATCAGGATCGTTTGGATCAGATTCGATTCTATGGTGCACATAAGATGAATACTTACATCTATGCGCCAAAGGATGATCCTTATCACAGAGAGCAATGGAAAGAGCCATATCCGGAATCCGAGATGGGCAGAATGAATGAATTAATTCAGACGGCAAAGGAAAATAAAGTAGATTTTGTTTTTGCGTTATCTCCGGGAAATAGTATCCGGTTTACAGGGGAAGCAGGGGAAGCAGACTTCCAGGCATTGATGAATAAATGTGAAGCAATGTATGAAATGGGCGTGAGAAGCTACGCTATTTTCTATGATGATATTTCTAATAAAGACGGTGCAAATCAGGCGGCTTTATTAAATCGTTTTAATCAGGAATTCGTAAAAGTAAAAGGGGATGTAACACCGCTTATTACGGTACCTACAGAGTATGATACCAATGCAATGAGCGCAGGTCCGGTATTAAATCAGTATACCAAAGATTTCTCCGAGACATTGGAGGAAGGAATCCGCGTATTGTGGACGGGAACTGCAGTTGTACCGGAAGGAATCAATGTAGATAACGCACAGTTCGTAAAATCCATCTACGGCGAACGTATCGGTATCTGGTGGAACTATCCGGTTACGGACTATATTACAAATAAATTAGGTTTAGGACCAGTGTACGGCTTAGAAAAAGGTTTAGCTGACGAATTGGATTTCCTAGTAGTAAACCCAATGGAACACGCTGAACTGTCTAAGATTTCAATTGCAACAGGTGCGGATTATGCATGGAATACAGCAGAATATGATTACGATCGTTCTTTTGTGAATTCGATTGATTTACTCTATGGAGATTTAGCTCCTTACATGTATACATTTGCGAACCATTCTTCTCGCCTGGTTGCAGGATGGGCTTCCACAGGTAGAGCAGATGCGCCGGAAGTCAGAGCATTGATGGATACATTTATTAAGAAAATTGCCAAGGGCCAAGACGCAAGTGCAGAGATTGCAGCTTTGACAGAAGAGTTTGACAATATGATTTTAGCTGCTGATACATTAAAAGCAGAACTTAGCGCAGAGCAGTTAAGTCACTGCAGCGCTAATCTTGATAAATTAAAATTATTGGGTCAAAAAGACAAAATAGCATTGGAAGTATTTATTGCGATTGGAGAAGGTGATGATGCAAGAGTTGCTGAGTTAAGACGTTCCTTAGGAAGTGCTTCTTCATTGACATCCGGAAAGTTAGTTTCTGAAGGAACAGCAGTACAGTTTGTAAAAGACGCTTTGGATTATGATCCAAATCCGACAGCAGGATTTACAGTTTCCAATACATTTGTTGTTCCAGGACAAGAGATTCAGCTGACAAATACAAGTTCTATCTCTTCTACAAATTTGAAATGGACAATGAAGGGTGCAAATATTAAGACAAGCAGAGAAGAAAATCCAGTAATCAGCTATGCGCAAGAAGGTATTTATACGATTCAGTTAGTTGCAAGCAACAAACTGGGTGAAGATACGGTTGTGCAAGAAAATGTAATTACGGTTTCCGAAGATGCAGCGAAGACCTTTACGAATGTTGCCTTAGGTAAAAACGCTACAGCAACATCCTATACGGGAGCATCAGAAGCCCCAGGAAAGGCTATTGATGGTATTAGTTCTACAAAATGGTGTGCAACCGGATATAATCGTCCGCATACGCTTACGATTGATTTAGGAGAGGTTGCTACTGTAGGAAGTATCGTGATCTCCCATGCCGAAATCGGCGGTGAAGGTTCCGGATTGAATACAGAAGCATACCGTGTTCAGGTAAGTGAAGATGGATCCAACTATAAAGAGGTTGTTAGCGTAACCGACAATAAGGCAGGGCTGACTACAGATGCATTCCCAGTAAGCCTGGCAAGATATGTGAAATTGATCGTTGACCGCCCTACTCAAGGTGGTGACAGCGCTGCCAGAATCTATGAAGTAGAAGTGATGGGATTAGAAGAGGCTATCGAGTTGCCGGATATCTACGAAGAAGTACCGGTGGAAAGTAATAAAGAGGATCTGGAAGCTCTGATTGAATATGCACAGTCTCAGATGGAGAATGAGGACTATACGTCAGTAATCCCTGCTGTAAGAACGGCATTTGAAGAGGCTCTTGATACAGCAAATGATGTGAAAGAAGATGTGACAGCAACTCAGGCAGAAGTAGATGCAGCATATGATGTACTTCTTGCGAAGGTACATTTGTTAAGCTTCATCGGCGGTGACAGTTCAGATCTTAAAACAGAATATGAAGTATTAAACGGATATGATTTGAACGCTTACACAGAAGAAAGTGCAAACGCATTAGCGAATGCATTAGCAAAGGCAAAAGAAATACTTGACTTAGGCGAGAATGCTCTTGCAGGGGATATTAAAGATGCTTATGATGCTTTAATGGCAGCAAAAGAAGGTCTCGTACGCCGCCCGGTTAACAAGGCTAAGCTAGAGGCACTGGTTGTTCAGGGAGAAGGATATGCGGCAGAAGCAGAGAAATATATCTCAGTAGAAGACCTTAATACAGCACTTGAAGCTGCAAATGCAGTATTAGGATTATCTGATACAGAGATTACACAGCAAAAAATTGATGATGCCTACAGTGTATTGCTTCAGGCTATCTTCGGATTAAGAGAAAAGCCAAATAAGGATGCTCTTAAAGATCTTATTAAAGATGTTGAGTCAATCGACCTTAGCAATTACACTGCAGAAACTGCAAGTGCAGTAAAAGCAGCGCTTGCGTATGCGAATGAGATATTTGCAGATGAAACTGCAGATCAGGATCGTGTAGACGCAGCAGTTGCCGCATTAAATAAAGCAGTAGACGGCCTGGAAGCTAGTACAGGAACACCGGCGGAAGGTGATGATAAAGTGGCAGCAGGTGATAAGACAGATAATAAAGCAGCTTCTGATACTACAGGAAGCAAGACAACAAGCACGACAACAAATAAGAAAGCTGGTAATACAGCAGCTAAGACAGGTGACGGCGCAAATGCAGCAATTCCTGTAGCAACAGGACTTGCAGCAGTTCTTGCAGCGATTATTGCTTGGAAGAAAAAATAAACGTATAAAAAAGATTTAAAACACGAGAGTAAAATCGTATTTGATTTTACTCTCGTATTTTTATGATATAGGAAAGTTCGTACTTTCCTATATCATAAAAAGCTCCGCGGGATGCGCACTGCGGCGATCGCATACGACAAAAACGTCCAGTGGACGTTTTTTAGTACTTGTGCTAAGATATAAAAGATGATATTTAAGAAAGGACAAAAAGGATGTTATACGAGGAAGCAAGGGTATATTTGGATCAGGTATCGAAATACGGAAGTGTACTTGGCTTGGAAAGTATAAAAGGCTTATTGGAGGAGCTTGAAAATCCACAGAATGATTTAACATTTATACATATAGCAGGTACGAATGGCAAGGGTTCCATTCTTGCTTATATTTCCGGTATTTTAACAGAAGCAGGTTATCGGACAGGGAGATATATTTCTCCGACCGTCATGGAATATCTGGAGCGTTTTCAGGTTGATGGGAAATATATGGCAGAGGATGAACTTGGAGCTATCATAGAGAAGGTGAAAAATGCCGCCAGGCGAAGCATAGAAAAGGGAAATCCTTCTCCTACGGTATTTGAGATAGAGACGGCGGCAGCGTTTTTATATTTTAAAGAAAAGGCATGCGATGTTGTTGTATTGGAAGCAGGATTTGGAGGACTTCTGGATGCAACGAATATTATTAAAAATACGAAGATATGCGTGTTTGCATCGATTAGTATGGATCATATGGGAATTCTTGGGGATACCTTGAAAGAGATTACGAAGAACAAGGCAGGAATCATAAAAACGGGAGCAGACGTTATATCTGCACCGCAAAGAGAAGAAGTATTTATCATTTTAAAAGCGAAGGCAGGCGAAAAAGAGTGCCGCTTTTTCAATGCAGAACCAGAAAAAATCATCATTCATGAGGAAACTTTAGAAGGGCAGAGTTTTTCTTACAAACAATATAAAAATGTTGAGATTTCACTTTCTGGAAGGCATCAGCTGGAGAATGCGGTTACCGCAATCGAGGCGATCGAACGATTGCAAAGACGTGGATATAAAATAGGCGACAGGGCAATCAGGAAAGGGTTGAAGAATGCTTCCTGGCCCGGAAGATTTATGCTTGTGAATAAAGAACCGGTTATCATTGCGGATGGTGCCCATAATGTGGATGCAGTAAAGAGGCTTACAGAAAATATAAGGACTTATTTTCCGGATAAAAAGATCATCGGAATCTTAGGGGTTTTTAAAGATAAAGAATATGAAAAAATGATAGAAATCATAGCGCCATATTTCAAATATATTTATGCAATAGAGCTTCCGAATAAGGAGCGCTCACTTGCGAAGGAAAAACTATCAGAGGTACTTAAGGCATATCACGTGAATTCAGAAACAGCTGGAAGTGTGCAGGATGCTCTTGAAAAAGCAAAGGGACGTGCAGGAGATAGGGAAGAGATTCTTACGTTTGGTTCGTTATCGTATCTTGGCGAAGTGATTCGCCTTACACGTGGAAAGGAAGGCAAAGATGATAGATAGAGAGAAAATAGAACAGGCAGTATGTCTTTTGCTGGAAGGAATTGGAGAAGATATACAAAGAGAAGGATTGTTGGAGACACCAAAGCGGATCGCAAAAATGTATGAAGAAATCTGCAGCGGTATGGACGAAGACGCAGGGGAACATCTTGGAAAAACGTTTACGGCAGAAAACAATGAGATGGTTTTGGAAAAAGATATTACTTTTTATTCCATGTGCGAGCATCACATGCTCCCGTTTTTCGGAAAGGTTCATATTGCTTATATACCGGATGGAAGGGTAGCAGGGCTTAGCAAACTTGCAAGAACCGTAGAGGTTTATGCAAGGAGACTGCAGCTTCAAGAGCAGATGACCGCACAGATTGCAGACGCACTGATGGAACATTTAAAGCCGAAAGGGGTCATGGTAATGGCAGAAGCCGAACACATGTGCATGACCATGCGGGGAATCAAAAAACCGGGAAGCAAGACGGTAAGTGTGGTGACCAGAGGGATTTTTAAAGAAGATGGAAAATTTCAGAATATGTTCTTGAATCTGGTAAAGGATTAAAAGAAATGAAAAGAGTTACAAAAATATATGAACATCCGTATTATCAGGAGTGTTTAAAACGGATTGAAAAAGCAGAGAAAGATAGGATTTTCTGTTGTCATGACATGCAGCATTTTCTGGATGTGGCCAGGCTTGCTTATATCTTTTCTATGGAGCGAGGATATGATGTACCAAAGGCACAGATATATGGGGCGGCATTGCTTCATGATATCGGAAAATGGCAGCAGTATGAAGAAGGAACGCCTCATGAGATGGCAAGCGCCGTGATCGCGGAGGGATTTTTGGAAGAAACAGAGTTTACAGAAGAAGAGAAAGAAGGCATTCTCAAGGCCATTTTAGAGCACCGTAAAAAGCCGCCGAAGACTTCTGCTCTTTCGGAAATTTTGTATGATGCGGACAAAGCATCCAGAAACTGCTTTTTGTGTAAAGCAAAAGATAATTGCAACTGGGATACGAAAAAAAAGAATTTAGAAATTAGATACTAGGTAGTTGGACAACTGGGAAAGGCAGGAAACAGACATGAGAATAGGAAACAGAGAATTTGACGTTGCAAACCATACGTACATTATGGGAATTTTGAATGTGACACCGGATTCTTTTTCGGATGGAGGAAAATTTCAAAGCTATGATTTGGCAATGGCGCATGCAGAACAATTGATTGCGGATGGAGCGGATATCTTGGATATTGGCGGGGAATCTACAAGACCGGGACACGTACAGATCAGTACGCAGGAGGAGATTGAACGTGTCGTTCCGATTTTGGAGGCTGCAAAGAAAAACTTTGATATTCCGGTTTCCATAGATACTTATAAAAGCGAAGTCGCGAAAGAAGCTTTAAAAGCAGGGGCAGACTTGGTAAATGATATCTGGGGATTTCAATATGATGACAAGATGGCGAATTTAGTAAAACAATATGATGCGGCGTGCTGTCTTATGCATAATAAATCAGAGCCGCTATACAGTGATTTCCTGAAAGATATGTATACCGAGATGGAAAAATGTGTGAGAACAGCGAAGGAAGCAGGAATTGCAGACGATAAGATCATGCTTGATCCAGGGATTGGATTTGGTAAAACTTATGAGATGAATCTGGATGTCATGAAGCATCTTGACATGTTTCAAGGGTTAGGTTATCCGCTGCTTCTTGGAACATCAAGAAAGTCAATGATTGGTCTGACGTTAGATCTTCCGGCAGATGAAAGGGAAGAAGGAACGCTTGTGACAACGGTAATGGCAGTACAGAACAGATATGGATTCGTACGTGTTCATGACGTGAAAAAGAATATGAGAGCAATCAAGATGACTGAGGCGATTCTTGCAAGAGGATAAGTTCGATATTCGGAAAATCAAATGAGGAAGAAAACGATGGAGATGGATCAGATTAAGATAAAAGATTTGGAAATATTTGCACATCATGGCGTCTATGCAGAAGAGACAACACTTGGTCAGAAATTTCTTGTGACGGCAGTTTTGCATCTGGATGCAAGAAAAGCAGGGCGAGAGGATGAGTTAACGTGCTCGATTAATTACGGAACGATCGCACATTTAATAAAAAAAGAGATGCAAGAGCATACATTTCTTTTAATCGAAGCAGTAGCAGAGCATCTCGCAGAGCATATCTTACTTTTTGATGAGAAGATAGAGGCTGTAGAGATTGAAGTAAAAAAGCCGTGGGCACCAATTGGTTTGTCGCTGGATACGGTGTCGGTGTCTGTAAAGCGAAGCTGGCATGAAGCTTACATAGCATTTGGTTCCAATATAGGTGATAAAGAAGCGTATATAAAAAAAGCGATCGAAGGATTGAAAGCCACACCGGGATGCAAGGTGGAAAAAATATCGGAACTGATTGTAACGGAACCATATGGCGGTGTGGAACAGGATATGTTCTTGAATGGGACGCTGAAATTGCGAACGCTGCTGACGCCTAAGGAGCTGCTTAGACGGCTTCATGAATTGGAGCAGGAGGCAGGAAGAGAAAGAAAGGTGCATTGGGGACCGCGTACGTTGGATTTGGATATTCTTTTGTATGATAAGCTTTTGCTGGAAGAAGACGATTTGTGTATTCCTCATGTGGATATGCAGAATCGGGAATTCGTATTAAAACCGATGGCAGAGATAGCGCCATACAAAAGACATCCGGTGTACGGGAAAACGATGAAAGAGATGTATCAAGATCTGAATAGGAAATGATTTAACGCCAGCCGTAAAAGCGAAACGGCTGGCGTCTCTGGTTGCCAAGCATACGACAAAAATGTCCGGTGGACATTTTTTAGTTAAGGTATGGTCAGGATTCACACAATTTAATTTCTGAGATGTCAGAATCTATGATCAGAGAATAATTTGTATGATAGATGACGAATCCTGGTTTTCCGCCCTTTGCTTTTTTTACATGTTTCTTTTCGATGTAGTCAATCTCTACTTTGTCATTTCCGCGGTTTTTGGAATAGTAAGCAGCAAGGCGTCCGGCTTCTTCGAAAGTACGGTCTGGAAGTTCGTCTCCGTTTGTTTTTACGATAACATGGGAACCGGGAGTTCCCTTGGCATGGAACCACCAGTCATTGCCTTCTGCAAGCTGAAAGGTAAGCTCTTCGTTCTGGAAGTTATTCTTTCCGACATACATATGATAGCCATCGCCGGAAATGTAATGAAACGGTTTGCTTTTGTGTTTCACTTTTTGTTTCGTGAATTTGCGCCGTACATATCCTGCTGCAATCAGTTCGTCTTTGACTGCATTAAGGTCATCTTCATTTTGAGCAATGTCCAGTGCGTTCATGACCGATTCCAGATAAATAATTTCATCTTTCGTTTCCTGGATCAGTGAAGAAAGCGCTTCAAAAGTACGTTTCTGTTTGTTGTATTTATCGAAATATTTTTGTGCATTTTCCTGCGGCGTTTTCTGGCTGTCCAAAGGAATGGTAATCATTTCGTTCGTGTAGTAATTCAAAGCATCTAATTTCTTTGCACCAACTTCCAGACCATATCCATAAGTATGAATCAGCTCTCCATAAACTTTGTATTTGTCACGATTCTGTGTATCACGAAGCTGTTTGCTTTGCAAATCGAATTTTTTTCGGTTTCGCTCCAAAGATGTTTGAACCACATGACGCAGGTCGGCAGATTTCTGGCGGATACGCGTCAGTGTATTTTTGGAAGCATAATAAGTGCGCAGTACTTCGGAAATAGAAGAAAAATCTTTTCTTTCATAATTTTCCATATGCGAGAGTGGCAGCGCCGAGAATTCCTTTGGCTCTTTTCCAAGATAATAGATGCAGGGAGAAAACGCTTCTTCTTTTATCGCATCGAAGAAAATGGAAAATTGCCGATATAAGTGTAAGAGCATATCTTCAGGTAATTCTGAAGGTGTGACAGAAGAATCCAAGGCGGCAATCTGGCAGATTTCTTCAGCGACAACAGGGCTTATGCCGGTAAAGCTGGTGTAGATTGCTTTCGAAAGCGTCATAGGTTTTCCTGTCAGCACTTTTATAAATGTATCGGCATCAACATCGAGAGGATTTTCTTTATGCATGGTATCCGGGATAAAATACTCTCGGCCCGGAAGTACTTCACGTACAGAGCTTACCTGTGCGGAAATATGTTTGATACTGTCAATGATACGGTTATTCGAGTCACAGAAGATAATATTACTATGCTTTCCCATAATCTCGATAATCAGCTGCTTTTTGCATAAATCGCCAAGTTCATCCAGATGTTCGATTTCAAAATGAATGATGCGTTCCAGTTTTGGCTGGAAAATATCTGTGATGCGTCCATTGCTTATATGTTTGCGAAGCAGCATACAAAAATTCGGCGCTGTCATAGGACTTGGTTTATTTGTATCGGTCAGATATATCAAAGGAAGCGAGGCGCTTGCGCTGATGCAGAGGCGGTATTGACCGGATGGACTTTTCAAGGTAAAAAGAAGTTCATCCACCTCTGGCTGTGCAATTTTGCTGATCCTGCTTCCAAGAAGGCATTTTTTTAATTCTGCGGTTACATTAGCAATCGCGATTCCGTCTAAAGCCATAATAGTTCCTCCTAAAAATCATATAATTCTATTGTACAGAAAAGAGTTCATTTTTCAACTGATATATTAAAAAAAGAAGATTGTTTGCAGGTTGACAGTAGAGGTAAAAAAGCTTATTATTATAAATAAGTATGTGTAGTGAAACGAGGGAGAACAAATGATAAAAAGCATGACAGGTTTTGGCAGATGTGAGGTTGCTGACGGAGAAAGAAGATTTACGGTCGAGATAAAAAGTGTGAATCATCGCTATCTGGATGCGAATATCCGTATGCCAAAGAAATTTAATTTTTTTGAAGCTGCTATCCGCAGCCTTTTAAAACAATATGCTTCCAGAGGGAAAGTAGATATTTTTATAACGTATGAAGATTTATCAGAAAGCCAGATGGCTTTGAAATATAATGAGACATTGGCAAAGGAATATCTGGATTATTTCAAAAAAATGCAGGAGACCTTCGGGCTGGAGAATGATATCCGTGTCTCTACGTTGTCTCGTTATCCGGAAGTGTTTACGATGGAAGAGCAGTCTGCAGACGAAGAAGAACTCTGGAACGGGCTTAGTAAAGCGCTGGAAGGAGCTTTTGGGCAGCTTGTAGAGACAAGAAAAAAAGAAGGCGAACAGCTTAAAAAGGATTTGATCGAAAAGCTGGATGGAATGGTTACGCTGGTGGAACATGTAGAAGAGCGTTCTCCGCAGATCGTCAGAGAATACAGGGAAAAGATTGAGGCAAAGGTAAAAGAGCTTCTGGAAGATTCAAAGATCGACGAGGGAAGAATTGCAGCAGAAGTGGTACTCTTTGCAGATAAGATATGTACCGATGAAGAGACGGTACGTCTGAGAAGTCATATCAAGCATATGAAAGAAACTTTGGATAAGTCCGAAGGTATTGGCCGTAAGCTTGATTTTATCGCACAGGAGATGAACCGTGAATCTAATACGATTCTTTCTAAGGCAAATGATCTGGGCGTGTCAAACTGGGCGATTGAACTTAAGACAGAGATTGAAAAAGTAAGGGAACAGATTCAAAATATCGAATAAGTTTTTTAGAGAGAAAGAATAAGAAGACGAAAAAGGGTGAAAAGTGATGAAAAAAAAGGGAATACTGATTGTAGTATCCGGATTTTCAGGGGCAGGAAAAGGGACTTTGATGAATCGTCTCTTAAAAGAATATGATGATTATGCGCTGTCTATTTCTGCGACAACAAGAAAACCGCGCGCAGGGGAAGCTGACGGCAGAGAATATTTTTTCAAAACGATTGAAGAATTTGAAAAAATGATTGCAGAAGATGCGCTGATAGAGTATGCTAGGTATGTTGATAATTATTATGGAACGCCGAAAGCTTATGTAGAGCAAAAGCTTGAGGAGGGAAAAGATGTCATTCTTGAGATAGAGATTCAGGGGGCTTTGAAAGTAAAGGAGAAATTCCCGGACACATTACTTTTGTTCGTGACACCGCCAGATGCGAATACACTAAAAAATCGTCTGGTAGGAAGAGGGACGGAGACAATGGATGTCATTGAATCAAGAATGAAACGTGCCAAAGAAGAGGCAAAAGGAATTGAAAATTATGATTATCTGATTGTCAATGATGATCTTGAAGAATGTGTAAAAGAGATGCATCAGATTATTTCAGGAGAACACAAAAGGTGTTTCCGTAATATGGAATTTTTGAATCAGATCAAGACAGAATTAAAAGAAAGCTAAAAAGCATGAGAAAGGAGCATATTTTATGTTACATCCATCTTATTCAGATTTGATGAAAGTGGTAAACCAAGACGTTGAGGAGGGTGCCGAAAAAATTGTAAACAGCCGTTATTCAATTGTATTGGCTACATCAAAAAGAGCAAGACAGATTATTGATGGTTCCAAAGCGCTTGTGAACCACAAAGAAGGTGTGAAACCACTTTCTATTGCAATTGATGAGCTTAATAATGGGAAGATTAAGATTATCGGAGAAGAGTCTGAATAATTTTATATGCCGCAATAAAAGGACAGGTGCTTATATGGTATCTGTCTTTGTAACTATTAAAGAGGAGACAGTATGAATATATTATTTATTTCACTTGGGTGCGATAAGAATTTAACCGATACGGAAGTTATGCTTGGGATGCTTTCCGGTCGGGGATATCAGATGACAGATGACGAGACGCAGGCAGATATTATCATCATCAATACCTGCTGTTTTATCCATGACGCCAAAGAAGAAAGCATTCAGGCAATTCTTGAGATGGCGGAATATAAAAAAGAACGTTGTAAGGCATTGATCGTGACGGGATGTCTTGCACAGCGTTACCGACAGGAAATCATTGATGAGATTCCGGAAGTAGATGTTGTGATAGGAACGAATTCCTATGACGAGATATTAGATGCAGTAGACGAGGCTTTGGAGGGGAAACATGCTTTGCATTTAAAAGAGCTGTCAGGACTTCCAAGCGTAGGCAGCAAAAGAATATTGACAACGGGAGGACATTTTGCCTATCTAAAAATAGCGGAGGGATGCGATAAGCATTGTACATATTGCATCATTCCTAAAATCAGAGGGAATTTCAGAAGTGTTCCGATGGAGCAGATTTTAGCGGAAGCAAAGGAATTAGCGAATCAGGGAGTAAAAGAACTTATTCTTGTGGCGCAGGAGACAACGCTTTATGGAAAAGATATTTACGGAGAGAAGTCGCTTCCAAAGCTTTTGAAAGAATTGTGTAAAATCAGCAGTATTTACTGGATCCGTATCTTATACTGCTATCCGGAGGAGATTACGGATGAATTGATCCAGGTTATAAAAGAAGAACCGAAAATCTGTCATTATCTGGATTTGCCGATACAGCATGCCAGTGATGAAGTATTAAAACGGATGGGAAGAAGAACTTCCAGGGCACAGTTGGAAGAAGTGATTACGAAGCTTCGTAAGGAAATACCGGATATTGCGCTTCGCACAACATTGATCACCGGATTCCCAGGTGAGACAAAAGAAGACCATGAGGAATTGATGATGTTTGTTGACGAGATGGAATTTGACAGGCTTGGGGTGTTCACCTATTCTCAGGAGGAAGATACGCCGGCAGCGGTCATGGAAGACCAGATCGAAGAAGAAGTAAAAGAAGAGCGTCAGGCAGAACTTATGGAACTGCAGCAGGAGATTGTATTCGATATGGCGGAAAATATGATTGGACGAGAATTACTTGTCATGATCGAGGGAAAAGTAGCCGATGAGAATGCTTATGTAGGAAGAACGTATAAAGATGCTCCAAATGTAGACGGATTTATTTTTATTCATACGGATGAAGAACTGATGTCAGGAGATTTTGTGAAAGTCAAGGTAATGAAAGCTTTAGAATATGATTTGATAGGAGAGATGATATCATGAACTTACCAAACAAATTAACGGTATTACGTGTGATCATGATTCCGTTTTTTGTAGTATTTATGCTGATGGATATTACAGGAGCGGCAGATAAATGGATTGCGCTTGCAATATTTATTGTTGCCAGTTTAACTGACCTTTTAGATGGAAAGATTGCAAGAAAATATAATCTGGTAACTAATTTTGGAAAATTTATGGATCCGCTTGCAGATAAGCTTTTAGTAAGCGCGGCAATGATCTGTATGATAGAAAAAGGAATGCTGGCATCCTGGATCGTGATCATTATTATCAGCCGTGAATTTATTATCAGCGGCTTTCGTCTGGTTGCTTCCGATAACGGGGTTGTGATCGCGGCCAGCTACTGGGGAAAGTTTAAGACAACCTTTCAGATTATCATGATCTGTCTGATGATCGCCGATCTTGCGCCGCTTTATTATGTGACCCAAATTG
>OFFL01001416.1_pt1 | contig 17355 bp, 15 predicted proteins | sample 1521391 | NCBI WGS metagenome assembly OFFL01 (sample SAMEA3504082, study PRJEB24116) | mouse gut metagenome | biome: mouse gut; feature: mouse-associated habitat; material: faeces | place: Denmark | collected 2011
AGGATTATTGCAGTGAACACCACTTTTTACTTACTTTAAACTTTACACAAAAAGTAACACCCCAAAACACAATGTTTCGGGGTGTAATTTTGTCTTTTGATTAATAAATACCAATAAAATTTTTAGAATAAAATTGGCTTAAATCGTATATTAAATACTCTTTAAAATTTCGTTTTTAATTACTCACGATTAGCAAGCATTGTTTTAACTTTCATTAATCTAACAATATTACCTCTTTCATTTTCGTCAAGTTTCATAGTAATATCGTGTATTGCCTCTTCCGTTTGAGGAATCATAATATATTCCAAAGCGTTCACTCTACGACGATTTTTTTCGATTTCCGTAGCAAGCATATTACAGGTTTTTTCAACCTCTGCAAGCTTTATCAATTTTTCTGCCAAAACCGAAATCGTGCTTATCGACTTATCAAGTTCGCTTGTAACGCTTGCAAAGGAATATGGATACAAACTTGTGCTTTCGGATTTTTTAATTCCGATACTAGGAACATTTACACTCATAATGTTTTTTGTACCTATTTCCAACTCCATACCTATCGCAGGTATACTCAATGCCTCCCATATTACGCCGTCTTGGCTTACCGATTTTGCAAGCATAAACTCAGCCAAAGCATTACTTAGCTCTTGCTCAACTTCTAGTCTTAAACGCATATTTTCCTTAGCGTATCCTATAAATTGCCTAATCATTTCGTCCGATTTGTCTTTTAGCAATTTATGTCCTCGAACGGCAGTCTTCTTCCTGTCCTTAAGACGTCTAAGCTCCATTCGGGTAGGATTGACTTTTAACTTACTTGCCATAATCAGTCCTCAACTTTCATTTTATCAAAATACTCTTCAAGATATTTATCGCGTATTCGCTTCATTTCCGCTCTTGGCAAAATTGTCAATAATTCCCAACCGATACGCAATGTATCTTCGATTGTACGGTCAGTGTAGTTGCCTTGAGAAACATATTTATTTTCAAACTCCTCTGCAAACTTTGCATAAAGTCTGTCAACAGGAGAAAGCGCTGCATCACCCAAAATTGCGGATAACTCTTTTGCCTCTTTACCTCTTGCATACGCAGAGAATAATTGATTCATTGTATCTGCATGGTCTTCGCGAGTTTTGCCTTTACCTATACCCTTGTTTTTAAGTCTTGACAAAGATGGTAAAACATCGATAGGAGGAGTAACGCCTTTTTTATGAAGCTCCCTTGACAAAATGATTTGTCCCTCTGTAATGTAACCTGTCAAGTCAGGGATAGGGTGTGTTTTATCGTCCTCGGGCATAGTCAAAATAGGTATTTGAGTTATACTGCCCTTTTTACCTCTGATTCTGCCTGCTCTTTCGTATATAGTAGCCAAATCGGTATACATATACCCCGGATAACCGCGTCGTCCGGGAACTTCCTTTCTTGCAGCGGAAACCTCACGCAATGCCTCGGCATAGTTAGTTATGTCCGTCATTATCACAAGCACGTGCATACCTTTTTCAAACGCAAGATATTCGGCAGCAGTAAGTGCCATTTTTGGTGTTGCAATACGCTCGATAGCAGGGTCATTTGCAAGATTCATAAACATTACAGCTCTTTCGATAGCGCCTGTTTTTCTAAAGTCTTGCATGAAGAAGTCTGCCTCTTCGTAAGTAATACCGATTGCCGCAAATACAACGGCAAATTTATCGCTTGTATTTAAAACTTTTGCTTGTCTTGCAATTTGAGCAGCAAGTTCCGCATGCGGCAAACCAGATGCACTGAATACAGGTAGCTTTTGTCCTCTTACCAAAGTATTCAAGCCATCAATCGCCGAAACACCCGTTTGTATAAACTCATCGGGATAATCACGTGCCGCAGGGTTTATTGGACTACCATTTATATTCATCCTTTTTTCGGGTATAATAGGTGCTCCGCCATCACGAGGATTGCCCAAACCGTCAAAAACACGTCCCAAAATATCTTCGCTCAAAGCAATTTCCAAACTTCTTCCCAAAAATCTTGCTTTAGAAGTACTCATTTGAATGCCTTGCGACCCCTCGAACAACTGTACTAAGGCTTTGTCACGATTAACTTCCAAAACCTTACCGCGTCTTATCTCGCCGTCTTCTTGTACAATTTCGACAAGTTCGTCAAACTTTGCACCATCCACACCTTCAACCAACATCAAAGGTCCTACTATCTCTTTTATAGACTTATATTCTTTTAGCATTATAACTCTCCTTCGGAAATAAGGGTTTCTATTTCATCCGCCATTTGTTTGGAAAGCTCATCAAACTTAGCCAAATTATTTTCTTCAATATATTTAGAACGGCTTATAGCCTCTCTTGCAGGCAATTCCAAAATCTCGTCTACTTCCACATCTTCTTCTACAGCCTTAATAGCCAAATCATGTGCCTCCAAAATAAGCTTTAGCATAGTGCATTGCTTTTTAAGGGTTGCGTAAGTATCAACTTCGTGGAAAGCATCTTGATGCAAATAATCTTCGCGGATAGACTTTGCGGTTTCCATAATCATTCTGTCTTTAGGGGACAAAGCATCCACACCTACCAATCGTACGATTTCGTCCAAATTTGCCTCTTCTTGCAAAAGCTTAAGTGCACGACCACGATATGTTGACCAATTTTCGTCTACATTTTCCTTATACCAATCTGACAATCTGTCGTCATACAACGAATAACTTGTAAGCCAATCGATTGCAGGGAAATGTCTTTTATAAGCAAGTGATGCAGATAAGCCCCAAAATACTTTTACAATACGCAAAGTTGCTTGCGACACAGGCTCTGACAAATCTCCACCTGGAGGAGATACTGCAGATATTGCCGTAATTGAGCCTACTCTTTCATCCGTACCCAATGTTTTTACGATACCTGCACGTTCATAATACTCTGCAAGTCTTGAAGACAAGTATGCAGGATAGCCCTCTTCGCCCGGCATTTCTTCCAATCGACCTGACATTTCACGTAATGCCTCCGCCCATCTTGAGGAAGAATCCGCCATAATAGCAACATTGTAACCTTGGTCTCTAAAATACTCCGCAATAGTAATACCCGTATAAATACTTGCCTCACGTGCTGCAACGGGCATATCCGAAGTATTTGCAATAAGTACTGTTCTTTTCATCAAAGATTCGCCTGTCTTAGGGTCGATAAGCTCTGGGAACTCGTTTAAAACATCTGTCATTTCGTTACCACGCTCGCCACATCCTACATACACGATTATATCTGCATCCGCCCATTTTGCAAGCTGATGTTGCACTACTGTTTTACCGCTACCAAATGGTCCAGGTACACAAGCGCAACCGCCTTTGGCAACAGGGAAAAATGTATCGATAACCCTTTGTCCGCTGATAAGCGGCTTGTTTGGCGACATTTTTGTCTTGTAAGGTCTGCCCTTTCTGACAGGCCATTTTTGCATCATTGTAATTTCCTTGTTACCTTTGGAAGTTTTAACAACGGCTATACTATCTTTTACGGTAAATTGCCCGCTTTTAATCTCTAAAATTTCGCCCTCTACTCCGTTTGGTACAAGTATTTTATGATTGAATATTGTATTTTCCTGTACGCTGCCGATAATATCTCCGCTGACAACTTTATCGCCGACTTTCATAGCAGGTACAAAATCCCATAATTTTTCATAATTCAAAGCAGGCATATCCACACCGCTGGAAATCCTGTCCCCGGACGCCTCAAGCAGTTTGTCAAGCGGTCTTTGAATACCGTCATACATACCTTCAAGCAAACCCGGGCCAAGCTCTACAGACAAAGGCTCGCCCGTAGTCTTTACAATTTCTCCCGCACCAAGTCCGCTTGTTTCCTCGTAAACCTGAATTGATGCTTTATCTCCTCTTAATTCGATTACTTCGCCGATAAGATTTTTGCTTGACACACGCACTACGTCAAACATTTTACAGTCGTGCATATTTTCCGCAACAATCAATGGACCTGATACTTTTATAATTTTTCCATCACTCATTGGATACCCTCACTTTTTCTCAAAATCGCCAATTATGGCACACATTTATCTAAATATTAAATATATTTATCGCAATTTTATATTTGCAAATCAAATAGATAGTAATTCCGCTTGATTTTATTTGCTAATCTTTAAACAAAATATCTGTTCCGACAGCTTTTTCCACGTCCTTTTTGATATTTTGTACACCATACCCCGTTGTACCGTTTGATGACGGAATTGGAATAATTGCGGGATATGTTCTGTTCCTATACTTTGCAATTTGCTCCTCGATTTGCACGGCCAAATCTTCAGTTATAAAAATTACCGAATAATTTCTTGCAAGAAGTCTTAATTTTTCGCTCGCCTCGCCCACGGAGTTTGCATTGTAAACATCCATACCAATCGCTTTAAATGCAAGCGTTATATCGCTATCGCCTAATACGGCTATTTTTTCTTTACGCATAGAATCCTCTCAGTCTTGCTTTGATACTTTGCAAATCCGCACGATTTTTCAAGCAAGTCAATATCATTCTTACCATTTTAAGTTCAATCTTTTTCGCAATATAAAAACCTGCAATAGGTGCAACGGAAAATACATCCGCCCTGTCTTCCTTAAAGATATTAAGCAAGTAATTGTCCCACAAAACTTCATATTCTACCAAAGCCTTGCCCGATTTTATTTCATTTACGCCTACAGCAATAATTTCTCCGATAGTGGTATATTTAAGTTTCTCCGCAATTATATCATAGCTTTCCTTATATAGCCCTTCCAAAATGTAATCGTTTATCTCTCCGCCTACAATTAAATTTTCCTTTAAAAAAGTTATGTCCGCATCAAGCCTTTTACACCTAAGCATTGTGCTTACATTTATAAAATCAATATTTGCAGTCCAATACTTTGTCAAACTTTTTACATTGGCTTTTTTAAGCGCGGATAAAATATCCTTGTACATTGCCTTATCCAAAGTAATATCGATAAATCTAGGACTAACTTTTTCCTCGCGTGCAACCTCTTCGATTCCCTTAACAGCATCAGCCATATCCTGTGGCAGTTTTGTCAAATCTTCTTTTTGAATACTTTCCTCAAGCAGTTCCAAATCGATGTTACCCGCAGGCAACAACATAAGGCTCAAGTCCAAATCTTTTGCAAATTTACCTTTCAAATAACATTTTGCATTATGATAGTCGTTAACAACAAGCAAGGTTTGAAGTCCGCTTTTATCGGGCATTGCCTCCCTTACAAAATCGACCACCCTTTTTTCTTCCATCAGCAAAATTTCGCCATAAGCATACGGATTGTCTACAGTGGTACCGCCGCCGTAATTACTTTCGTACAATATTTTGACAGCATCGAGCAAGTTATCCGAATACGCCATTCGGGTAATCTTTTCGCTAGTCAAAAGACTGTTTTCCATAGCTTTAACTCTTGCATTCGAATAGATTAAACTTTGACCTGCCATTATTTCTCCTCAAATAGCATATCTGCAATTTGTGTCTCGCACTCTTCTTTTATACTCATAAGTTCCATATCGAAAGACAAATTTTTGTCGGAATTTTTGCCCGACAAAATCACACCACCGTGAAAACTGCCTAACTCTTTTGAAAGTGTAAGTTTAATTCCTAATTTTTTAGCGGTATCATCGATAAACTTTTGAGTCACTCTGCCTTTATCTACCTCGGAAATGATAACCACCTCTCCGTCTTCCGCAAACTTTTTCAAAATATTTTCGATAATCGCAAGATACTTCTTTTTATCCATACTTGCAATTTCATCCAACGCTTTTGCAAACAAATCGTCTACCGCTTTTGCTTTTGCATTCATTAATATCTTTTTGCCATCAAGTGTGCTTACTACTTCATTGCGCCTTAAAATCTCGTCATAAGTAGCCTTCATACCACTTTTAAATACAGCAACTTTAGCATCCGCAGCCTCGGACGCTTTTGCGATAATCTCATTTGCATTATCATTGGCACGTTTAAGATTTTCATCTATAATCGCACTGTTATCACTGATAATTTTGTCTAAAATAACTTTACTGCTATTCATAAATTATTCCTTAACCAATGTTAAACATAAATACAGCTAGGAAAGAAATCAACAAAGCTAGCAATGCGTAAGTCTCAACCATTGCTGTAATAGTAATACCTTTACCAAAAGCTTCAGGTCTTTTTGCTATCATTGCTATGTTGCTTGCCGCAACTTTACCTTGGTAGATACCGGAAATCAAACCAACGATTGCCATTGGTAAACATCCTGCCATAATAGCCAAACCTTGACCATCTGTTAAAGTTGCCATTTCTCCAAACAAATTGATTTTAATGAATACGATAAATGCAATTATCAATCCATAAATACCTTGAGTACCGGGAAGCAATTCCAAAATCAAAGCTTTTGAAAACTTATCAGGGTCTTCTGCAGTAAGTCCTGCTGCTGCTTGTCCTGCCAAGCCTACGCCAACTGCAGAACCGATTCCTGCAAATACGGCTGCAAGTGCTGCACCTAAAATTGCATAAAATATTCCTAAACTCATTCTTTACTCCTCCTAAATTTGAGTTGTTTTTATAATATATAATTTATATAATTATCATTTATTGTTTAATGCTTTAACTATTCCTACTTTTTTTATCATATAACAGCAGCATTAATATCGATTTTTGAAGTGTTTTTTACTTTTTTACCTTTACATCCATAGCAGGCTCTATGGTAAAGTTATAGTTTTTCATTGCACTTCCAAGTGGCACAAACAACTTGCCGCCGCCCTCATAAAATTTACCGAAAAACTCAACGAATTGCAACCTTGAGTTATGCACATAAGCACCCAAAGTATTAATTGCAATGTTAAACAAGTGACCAACTAGTAACAAGAATATTGCCACCAAATATCCGACTACAGGCAAAATTTGAATCATAACCATTGCTATTTGATTGAATACCATTGCTATTACACCTGTTGCCAAGCCCAAACCAAACAATCTTGTATAACTTAGCAAATCACTGAAAAAATTGATTATGCTATATAGGTTACCAAACGCACCCGATACTATTTTTGCACCTTTTTTATGCAAACCACCAGCAACCATCAATCCTGCCAATCCGATTGCAAGCATAGCTATTCCACTGTAACGCATTGCAAGGTTACCTTTGAACAAAAATGCTTCCATTGCAAACAAACCAATACCCAAAAGCAAAACATACCAACTGAATACTCCGAATATAGCATCAAAAGGTTTTTTTGCCTTAAATAACGCGTAGGCATTTATTCCCATACCGACAAGCATTTGAAAAATACCTAGTCCTAACGACAAAGCAAGCATCATAGTCGGCTTTTGCAAAGGACTGAACCAATACCAATATGCACTGCCCTCAGGCAAACCAAACCAACCGTTTATGACATTTGTATCTATACCAAAGTATCCGCCAAACAAAATACCCCAAATAATTGTGGATATACCGCCTGCAAAAATGATTTTTACAAGGCTCATCTCACGCTTTCTCGGTTTTTTGATTGCAAGAACGATACCCGCACCCAATGCCATAAGTAAACCATACCCCGCATCACTAATCATTACACCAAAAAATAGTATAAAGAAAAATGCTACAAAAGGATTAGGGTCTATCTCATTATAGTTAGGCACGCTGAACATATTTGTAACGCTTTCATAAGATGTAACCACGCCGTTATTCATTGTAAATGTCGGCGGTGTTTCCTCCTCCAAAGGCTCTCTTGTATAAAAATACAATGCAAGAGGACTTTCCTCCAATGCGGACACAACTGCTTGCTCACATCTTGTAGGATACCAACACTCAAATACAAAGGAGCTTTTTGTCTCCGCCATAAGTTTTTGAGTTTGCAATTTTTGCATTTCCACATTATAAAAGTCTTGTAAAAGCTTACATTTTCCGTCAAATTCGTTTGTGATAAAATCTTTAGCTACAACTTCCGCAACATGATTTATCTCAAACTCCAACTGTTTTATTTCAATCTCCAAATCGGAAATTTTTGTTTTAGGCACTTCGTTTATGTTAAGGTTACTTTGAACAAATTCCAAATCAGCAAGCTTGGACAAAATCTCTTCGCTACTCTCCCTCAAGCACAAAACCGCCAAAGCTACAATTTGTCCCTCACCTAAAATTTCCACTACGCAGTCAGGGAAAGAGTTTTCTATCTCTTTTGCCTGTTCCGCCTTAGACTTTGGCAACTGTCCCAAAAAGGCATTTGCATATTTAGTGGCACTAAAATCAGTAAATTTACAATTTAAGTCTTTATAAATATTCACTTGCGACAGCAAGCTTTTTGCTTTTGTAAGTTTGGATTTAAACTCGATAAGTTCGCTTTTCATTTGCTCTAAAACAGCAATTTTATCGTAAACTTCAAACTCCCATTCCTTGGAATTACAAAAATCTTCAAAATCGATTTCCGGCTTATGCTCAAGCATATTAGGTTTTTCAAGTTTTATATCCAAAGCTTTCTTTTTTATCAAGCTGTTTATAACTACTTTTTGTTCCTTTATAAATTCTTTTGCAAAGTCAAGCTTAGCAAGTTTCAATGTAATCTCATCAAACTCACTTTCATTTATATGGCTTTTTTCCGGCAAGTCACATTTGCAGTCGGTAACTTCAAGGCAACCAAGTTTGGTCAAGCTCTTAAGCAACTGCTTTCTGTCACTTGTATTCCCAATGCCTATTAATTTTTTCATTTTAGCATTAGGCATATCTTACTTCCAACCTCCTAATTATATCGGCGGTAATTTTATCGCTGTTTTTCTCTGCAACGGCAATAATTTCAGCGGCCTTTTTCTCCGCATCCGCTATAATCTTGTCACTGTTTTTCTTTGCGTCTTTATTTGCTTTTTCAATATTATCGGCAGACATTTGTTTTATTTTATTGTCTGCATCATTATCTATTTGAATTGCTTTTTCCTTGGCTTTCAAAATGATGTCTTTGCTTTCTTGCACGCTCATTCTGACTTTTGCGTCTTGCTCTTTTTCCAAAGCCACAATTTCTTGCAACAAATCTTCAATCATACTTTACTCCTCTCTGTTTTCGATATCCGTAAACATATTAACTCTGTTTATATGTCTGCCACCCTCAAAAGGAGTGTCAAGCCAAGTTTTTACTATTTTTACTGCCATTTCGGGATTTACAACTCTTCCGCCCATAGCCAAAATATTAGAATTATTGTGCATAGCAGTCATTTTTGCAGTATATTCGTCATGACACAAAGCACATCTTATACCTCTCACTTTATTCGCCGCAATACTTATACCAATGCCTGTACCGCACATTACAATACCTTTATCACACTCACCTTTTGCAACAAGTCTTGCAACTTTTTCGCCAAAAATAGGATAGTCTACACTATCATTTGAATATGTACCGCAATCGACTACTTCCAAACCTTGTTTTTTCAAATAATCAATAACACTGTCTTTTAGTACAAAACCGCCGTGGTCACAACCGATAGCTATCTTCATATAACACCGCCTAATATTAAAAATTCCAATATTTACTAAATTTCATTATACAGCATTTTTTTATTTTTATCAATAGTTAGATAAAAAAATTTACATTAAATATCATAAACCATAGTAATTCTAGACACAATCTGTCTTATATGTTTACTATTTTGTCAGTTTTTGAACTATAATCGGAATGCCTCTTTCTATTTGCTCCCTGCATTTCAAATATTCATCCAACCCAAAACCATACGGGTCGACAATATGTCCTACTCCCGTCATTTCGTCGAAAGTTTTAACTTTGTCCCCTGCCTTAAAGTGATATAAAATTGCATCTTTATGACTTTGAGTCATTGTAATTATTATGTCTGCTTCAAACAAATCACGCAAAGTAAAACTTTGTGAACGATGCCCGCTTGCATCGATGCCGATTTGCTGCAATGCAGTATACGAATTGTCTGAAATAGCTTTTCCGTTAGAGCAAGCAAGCCCCCTCGACTCTACATCAATAGCTAGATTTTTCTTTTTACAGTAGTCTCGCATAAGATATTCCGCCATAGGCGACCTGCAAGTATTACCCGTACATACAAATATTATTTTCATACTACTTTGCCTCCACTAGCTTTCATAACTCTGTTCATAACCGATTTGCAAAGCCCGTTTTCACCCAAATCGATACAAATTATATAGTCGCAAACTTTTTCTCCATCTCTCATTGCCTTATAAATATTTCGACACACTTCACTATCGTTGTTCCCCAAATTGACATATTTTCTGCCCGCCATAGCTTGTACAGCTTGTCCTCTTATCAATGCAAGTACATTCAATCCCTTTTGCGATTGTATGTCATACTCGGCAATCAAACTATCCATATCTTTTGCAACTACCATAGGGCAAGTCGGTGCGTAATGTTTGTATTTCATACCGGGTGCGGGTGCACTGCTAATCACTTCTCCCTTATGTGTTCTTACACTTCCTACAACATCAGCAAGCATTTCGGCAGTGATTGCACCGGGTCGCAATATTGTAGGTATTTCTCCCGTCAAATCAAGTACGGTAGACTCTATGCCTACTTCCGAATCTCCACCATCTATGATAAGCGGTATTCTTCCTTTCATATCTTCATAAACATGTTTTGCGGTAGTGGGACTTACCCTCGTGCTTGCATTTGCAGATGGTGCGGCAATAGGCACTCCCGAACTTTCAATAAACTCTCTTGCGATTTCAAGCTTTGGCATTCTTATTCCCACAGTCTTTAATCCCGCAGTTACACTATCGGGCACAATATCGCTTTTAGGAAAAAGCAATGTGATAGGTCCGGGCATAAACTGCTCCACAACTCTTTTATTCCTCTCACTAAATTCCGAAACCAATGGATATATATCTTCTATTTTTGCAATGTGAACAATTAGCGGATTGTCGGCAGGTCTGCCTTTTGCCGCATAAATCTTTTGCACACAAGCGGCATCAAGTGCATTACCACCTAAACCATAAACCGTCTCTGTAGGAAAGGCTACAATTTCCCCTGCTTTAATCAAATCCGCTCCTAACTTTATCGCTTGTTCCCCGCTTTTTATTAATGTTTCCATTTCTTCTCCTAAAAATTATATCTATCTTTTACAATTAGCAAAATTTAATATTTATAACAATAGTTTAATTAGCACTCTATACCATAGTTGCAATAATCATACCGATAAGCAATCCTAACAATGTAAAATTACCGCAATTTTTATTTTCCGCATCGCCAATCAAATCGCAAAAAACAATTTGCAGCATAGCTCCGCTCGATATTGCAAGCATAAAGGCTATAAACTCCTCGGAAATACTTCCTACTAAAACACCTATGCCCCACCCCAACACAGTGCAAGCACCCGTTATAAAAGCAAATATCAAAACTTTAAACCATTTTACTCCTGCTTTTGCAAGCGGTATGCTCATGGCAATTCCCTCGGGCACATTATGCAAAGCAATTAATATTGCGGTCGAAATCAAGATTGATTGGCCATCCAGCGCACCTAGTGCAATGCCTTCGGGTATATTGTGCAATGCCACAGCAAACGCAGTAGTCAAATTTCTAACCAAACGTCTGCTAGTATTTTTTTTGCTTATCGACAAATTATCAGCACCATTATTTTCAACTTTTTTATTTATTATATCATATTTTGTCAATTTTGTATACACTTCTCCCGAAGTTATTTTGCTAATCAATAAAATTATCAAAATGCCAGCAAGAATACCCAAAAACACTGTCAAAAAATTCGCCTTTTCGTTTGCATTAGGCAGCAAATCGAAAAAAACCACGGCAAGCATAAAACCACTTGCCAAACTTTCTGCATATTTGACATATTTTTCTTCCCTATTTTGCATAAAAATTGCCAATAATGCTCCGAAAATCAACCCTAAAAAGGCAAATACTATTGCCAACACACTATCTATACTCATACAATAAATTATGCCGCAATTTAACAATATTTAACAAAATGTTACAAAATTTTTATTAAATTTTATTAAAATAATTTACTTTTATTATTTTATGTGCTATATTTATAATAATAACAATTTTTGGAGGCAAAATCATGGGAGAATTTTGGAATAAAATAGTGACTTTTATGACCGAAGAAGCATTCAAAATTTCAAGCTTTTCTGTGCTTTGGTGGTATGTAATTGTTGCTGCTGCGGCAGTAGTAGTTTTATTATTAATTGTGACCATTTCGGTTGCTTGTGCAAAGAAAAAGAAGAAAAAAGCTAGTCAAGCATCGGAAAATGCAAATGACGAAGCAAAAAATAAAGATAAAAAAGGGTCTAAAAAATCAAAAGACCATACTTATAAAGAAATTTCACCTGATTGGCAACCTGTTGCAAAAGCAGGTGATAAACCTATTAAAAACGAAAAAACTCAAGAAAATGAGAGTACTATTTCTGAAGTAGTAGAAGACATTGCAGAAGAAACTCCTGTTCAGGAAGAACAACCTGTTGAAGAAATTGCAAAAGTTGTTGAGCCTGAAGTAGTTCCTACTCCTATCAAACAAGTTAAATCGGAAACTGTGCCCGCTCCTGTCAAAGAAGTGAAGACAGAAAGTGTTCCAACACCGGTTAAAGAAGTCAAGAGCGAAAGCGTACCTGCTCCTACTCCTGTAAAAGAAGTTAAAGCCGAGTCAGTTCCTGCGCCAATCAATCGCGTTAAAGTTGAATCTGTTCCTGCTCCTGCACCAAGAAAATTATTTAAAAAGAAAGCACCTGCAGTTGAGCAAATTATCGAAGAAAAAGTGGTTGAATTGGAGCCTATCCCGGTTGAAACTTACGAAGAGCCTGTTCAAGAAAAAGTTGCTGCTCCTGTTGCGGAAAAAATTGCAGCTCCTGTAGTAGAAGAAAAAGTTCAAGAAAACGCTGCACAAGTTGTTTATGTGGAGAAAGTGAAAGAGGAAATTATTCAAGAGCCTGCACAAGTAGAAAATGTAGAAGAGATTGAACAAGAGGCTGTTGCCACTACTGCTCCAAGGGCTTTACCTAAGAAAAAGTCTAAAACAACTAAAAAAACAGCAAGCGAAATCGCTAACGAAATCGAGGAAAAAACAGGCACAAATCCAAGGAAAAAAGCTCCTGCCGATAAACCTGCAGTTGTAGGTAAAGATAAATTACCTAAGAAAACAACTAAAGCCAAAAAGGAAGAGCCTGTTGTAGAAAGTAAGCCTACAGCAAAAGCAGCCCCTAAAAATACTACTGACGAATTGCCTTTGATTACAACCGACCCTACTGTTGAGTCTTTTGGTAAGTTCGTAATTGTTAAAAATGATGACAATTCTACAAGACCTTATCACTTTAGATTGCTTGCAAATAACGGTCAAATTTTGTTTGAAAGCGAATCTTATAAAACCAAACCAAAGTCCAATTCGATTATTGCATTCAAAAAAGTTTGTGTAGAGTCAAACTTTGAAATTGACGAAGATAAAGCTGGTAACTTTAGATATAAGTTATATAACAACGCACATACAGTTATTGGCGTAGGCGAATCCTACTCTACTAAACAAGGTTGCGAAAATTCAGTACAATCCGTAATCAAATTTGCAGAAAGTGCACGTTACCTTGAAGACCAAAGTGAGTAAAAATCTAATAATTAATTGTAAAAAAACATGGTGAAATATTTCACCATGTTTTTTTTATAAAATATTTTTACATACTTCAAATCGCAAAAAATTTTTCAAAAAATTTCAATAACCTATCTATTATATGAATTTTCTTTTTTTCTCGTTCGCCGCCGAATCTCGACATAGGAGGCATTATTTTATCAAGATCAGTTCCTGTCGTTTTCATTATGCCGTCGCGGAAAGAATAATCGACAAACTTTCTTGTTTCGGTGTCTTTCAATCTTTCTTCGAAAATAATTGTAGCAAGCTCTTCTTCTTTCTTTTTTGCAACAAATTCTTTCCATTCAAGTAAAACGTCGTCCACGTCGTTGATGCCGGCAATAAAGTTTTCAATAAGAGCTTTCTTGCTACGCAGTTCCAAGCTCGAATCAATCGCCTTGTTGATAGAAATTAGAATTTCTTTATCTTCGCAATGTCCATCATGATACTTTTTAACAAGTAATAAAATATAGTCGATATTGATTTCTATTTGTTTTATTAGCTCGATTTCAAATACAATATCATCCGTTATATCTTCTTTCGTGTGTTCTTCTCTGCGTGCGCGCCACTCGTCGTATAAATCGTTATATCTCCCCTGATAGTCTTGCATATCGCGTTCGGATAGTATTTCGTTACCTCCGAACTCGTCGAACGACGAAAGGATATTGCGCATACGCAATATTGCTCCGAACAGAGCAATAAAATCCTTTTGCGCCTTTTCTCCTATAATTTGCGGCTCGGTCAAAGGATATTTTTGCGTAAGCTCGTCAATCAGTCCGACGTAGCCCTGCTTATCTTCGTAACCGTAATAATAATCGTTATAGCCCTTCAAAACACAAATGCCGCCCGCATCCTTATCTCCGAATAAGGCAACCGCGTCGTCCGTGCGCTTTTGCAAGTTGCGGAAGCAAACGATATTACCGAAAGTCTTTATTGAGTTGAGTATTCTGTTTGTTCTTGAAAACGCCTGCAAAAGTCCGTGTTGCTTCAAGTTTTTATCTACCCAAAGCGTGTTGAGCGTTGTTGCGTCAAATCCCGTTAAAAACATATTTACGACGATAAGCAAATCGATTTCACGGTTTTTCATTCTGAGCGAAATATCTTTGTAATAGTTTTGAAATTTATCGCTCGAAGTATCGTAGTTTGTCTTAAACGTTTCGTTATAATCTTGAATTGCGCTCTCCAAGAACTCGCGGGAAGACAAATCAAGGTTAGTCGTATCCTCCGAATTTTCTTCTCCGAGTAGTCCGTCCGTTTCTTCTTCGTTTGCTCCGTAACTGAATATCGTTGCTATCTTCAACATACGGCTCGGATTTTCGTTCATTTGCCGTTTGAACTCGGTGTAATAGAGCTTCGCCGCGTCAATCGAAGATACGCAGAAAATAGAATTAAAACCCGATAAACGCAATTTTTGTTTGATTTCTTCTACTTCCCTCTTGTCGTTTGCCGAAGCTACTGCCGATATATTGGTAAGTGCGTTAAAAGCGTAACTCTTTTCGTTACGATATGTTTTACGATTAAAGTTTGTTAAAATATATTCAACGATTTTCGTAATGCGAGTGGGTGCGTTAAACGCTTTTTCTCTATCAATATCTGCAACCTGTTTGTCGTCAATATCATGTTCTTTGTCCATCGTCTTAATATAGTCAACGCGAAAAGGCAAAACATTTCTATCGTTTATCGCATTTACGATCGTGTAGGTATGTAGCTTTGCGCCGAACGCTTGCTCAGTAGTCTTTAAGTTGGCGTTCTTCGTTCCCGTATTTGCGTTTACGGCAAAAATAGGCGTACCCGTAAACCCGAATAAATGATATTTATTGAACGACTTTGTAATAGCAATGTGCATATCGCCGAACTGCGAACGGTGGCACTCATCGAAGATAATCACAACGTGCTTTTCAAAAATGGGGTGTCCTTTGTATTTTTTAATAAATACGTCCAACTTCTGAATAGTAGTAATGATTATCCTTGCGCTCGGATTTTCCAACTGCTTTTTAAGAACCGCCGTGCTTGTGTTGCTGTTTGCTGCACCTTTCTCAAAGCGGTCATATTCTTTCATTGTCTGATAGTCAAGGTCTTTTCTGTCTACGACAAATAAAACTTTGTCGATATATGGCAAAGCGGTCGCAAGTTGTGCCGTCTTAAACGAAGTAAGCGTTTTTCCGCTCCCCGTCGTATGCCAAATATATCCGCCGCCATTCAAAGTTCCGTATTGCTTGTAATTGTTGGAAACTTCGATTTTGTTTAATATCTTTTCGGTTGCCGCAATTTGGTACGGACGCATAACAAGTAGCATATTCTCCGAAGAAAAAACGCAATACTTGGTAATGATATTTAAAATGGTATGCTTTGAAAAGAATGTCTTTGTAAAGTCGATAAGGTCAGGAATTATTTTGTTGCTTTCGTCCGCCCAAAACGAAGTAAACTCAAAGCTGTTGCTTGTCCGTTCCTTTTTGGCGTGTTGCGCCTTTTGCGCGTCGCGTATATGATTTTCTCGCGTAGTATTACTGTAATATTTAGTATTCGTGCCATTTGATATAACGAAAATCTGCACATACTGAAAAAGCCCGCTCGCCGCCCAAAAACTGTCACGCTGATAGCGGTTGATTTGATTAAACGCTTCCCGTATCTGTACACCACGCCTTTTCAATTCAATATGTACGAGAGGTAAGCCGTTTACTAGAAGAGTAACATCATAACGATTTTTATAAGTACCTTCATTATTCTCATATTGATTGATAACCTGTAATTTATTTGCGTGAATATTCTTTTTTTCAATAAGCGCAATATTTTTCGTAAATCCGTCATCGCGTTTAAAAGAGATACGACTGTCGCCTTCCTGTAACTTCCTTGTCTTTTCTACGATACCTTCGTTTGCGTTGGCGATATGCATAGAAAAGAACCTCTCCCATTCGGAATCGGTAAAATTTATGTCATTCAGTTCTTCAAGCCTTACGCGAAGATTTGCTATCAAATCGGCTTCGGTATGAATAGGCAAATATTCATATTCTTGCATTTTAAGTAAAGAAATAAACTCTCGTTCTAAATCCGCCTCGCTTTGATAGGCTTCAGCATTCCGCTTTTCAGGGATATATTCCGCAACAACAGTACTTTCACTGCTTTGTGTTACGATATTATAACAAGCCATAGTAATCTCCTTTGGTTCTTTCGTCTTTGCGCGCTCGTTTTATTTTGTCATTTCAAGCGAAGTCGAGAAATCTTATTCAGACCTCTCGGCTACGCTCGGTGACAATTCCTTAAACGTAAGCAGTTTATCGCGATAGTATTCGTATTGCTTTTTACGCGCTTCTATTTCGGCAGGTAAGCCTTTGGTTAGGTCGTTGCAAAGTTTATCAAATCGGTCAAGAATTGCAACAATGCGCTCTTGCGCTACAAGCGAAGGTATAGGTATCATTGTGTTCTTTAATTTTTCAGAACTTAAATTTGGCTGTGCTCCGCCACCTGCCAAAATATAAAAAAAGTCCGACTTTGATAGAAGATAATGATATAAAAATCTTTTATTTACTATTTTTTCATTTGGAATAAATTTTCCTACTCGTTGATTTATGTAGTATCTTTTATTTGTATTATTGTAGCCAATTTTTCCCGTTGTTGCACCAGACATTGCTATCACAATATCACCTAATTCTAATTTATATTTATCAAAATTTTCACTATAATCTTTCTTATTGAAATATACTAAATTGTTAACAATAATGCCATTGCTTTGAATGTTGGTGATTCGTATAATTGGTAATCCTACTTCTCTAAATAAATTGCTCTTAAAAGCAAAACCATTTTGAAAAGCACATACTTCTCCTAACT
>OFFL01001421.1_pt1 | contig 17296 bp, 17 predicted proteins | sample 1521391 | NCBI WGS metagenome assembly OFFL01 (sample SAMEA3504082, study PRJEB24116) | mouse gut metagenome | biome: mouse gut; feature: mouse-associated habitat; material: faeces | place: Denmark | collected 2011
CCCGCCGTATGTCTTTTTTCACTAAAACTCCCCTTCGTGTTTTTGAAAGAAATCATAGTAGGCCCTGACATTGGAAAGTTCTGTCCAGCGCTTCACATCCACCGGATCCTCGTCCAGATCGTAGATTTTGGCTCCCCGCATGGACAACAGGAACGGGGAATGGGTGGCCATGACAAACTGACAGCCAAAAAACCGGGCGGAATCCTCCAAAAACCGCAGCAGTTCCTGCTGCCGCTGGGGGGATAAGCGGTTCTCCGGCTCGTCCAGCAGATAGAGCCCGTTCTCCTGTATTTTTTCCGAGAAATACAGAAAGGCACTCTCCCCGTTGGAATGTTCCCGCACATTGTCCATCAGATTGGCGCGCACATATCGGGACTGGGTCTTGGAGCGCGCCTGCACCACCTTCTTAAGCTGCTCGTAATCCTCCAGGGAGCGCATCTGGAAACGGGCATACTTGTTCTCCAGGTATTCGCTGAACACATCCTCCCGTTTCCTGTCAATCCCCTCGTTCAGGGAACGCAGATTCAACATAAAATCAAACACATCGTCGCTGGTGATAATCCGGCTCAGTTTGGGAATGGGCTCCAGGGTCTCAAAATCACACAGCTTACAATAGGTTTCAAAGAAATTGCTGCGGTTATACAGGGTGTCCCTCTGCAGCTTCAAGGTCTCCCCGATCACGTTCAGTGCCGTGGTCTTACCGGAGCCGTTGCCTCCGTAAAGAATTGTCACAGGCTCAAAGTCCAACATCCGCAGCTTCCGCCGGGAAAGGATCTGAAAAGGATAATACGAATCGTAACAGGTGCGCTGTTCGCCCCAGAAAAAATCGGATTCCTGTTCCCCGGTGGGAAATGTAAAATGAGATAAGTATATCATTGCTTGCTCCTTTTTCTGCCGAAATTATTGTCCGTCATATACACAGGTCTTCAGCTGTTCAGGCCGGGTATGCTGCCGGTTCCACTCCGCGCCGTACATCTGCACATCACAATAGTCCAGAAGTTTGACCATATCCTCCATAAGCAGGGCATGTCCCCGAAGATGAACCTGTATGGCGATATGGCTGCCCAGGCTCAGGAAATCAAAGACCTTTTCGGCCTCCTTATAAGCCGCATACATGGAACCGCCGTTGACCCAGTCCTCCCCATGAGCCGCAATAACCACAAAAAGATACTGCCGGGAGTCCGCTGTCAAAGCCGCCAACTGATGCTGATCCACCGGCAGCCGGGATACACAGTCAAACTTAAGGAATCTGTCATTGAACCAATGCCTTTCCCCCTCTCCCTGCAGACAACTCAGGGGCTCGTTCTGCCCGGTCACATGAGTGGTCCCACCCTGCTCATTCACATACCCCAGAGATTTCAGGTCGTAAACCCGTCCCTCCGTACAGCAGCGATACAGGGCCATGCCCCCTGCGCCGGAGCAGGCGGGAACCACCACCCGGAACCGGGAATCATAAGCCCCGGCCACCAGCGCCGCCTTACCGTACCGGGATACGCCGGACAGAATATTCCTGGAGGGATCCACCAAAAGTTGCTCCCCCAGTCCCTGCTCCAGCATGTCCAGCAGCCGGGAGGCTCCCCAGCCCCAGGCTGCCAGCACGCCCGTCTGCTTCCGCCAGTTCCCTGCATAGGGATGAAGCGTATAAAAAGCGCCGGGGGTATCCGCCGCCACATCCGTGGGGCTGCAGCAGATGGTGGCATATCCCCGGCTCGCCGCGTAAAAGGCGTTATCGCCGGCCTCCAGACTCTTCCCCTCTTCCACAAAGCGCATCTCCAGATGCACCGGGTACAATCCATGAGCGGGAGCCTCCATCGGCAGAACCGCCAGGGCAGGAAAGCGGGCCTCCCTGCCCCGGTATGCCACGATGGCCTCCAGCTCCATGACCCTTGCGTTCAACATGGGGGAATTGCCCTCCGGCATGGCCACAGCCCTCGAACATACCCGCTGCTCCTTCAGACGCCAGCGCACCTGCTGTCCCTCCGTCTCCGGCAGAGGACCATATACATAATACGCAAACAGTTCTTTGATCTCCTCCCGCCTGGCGACCCAATCCTGTGGGGTTTCCACCCGCCTGCCGTCCTGAAAGACAAAAACATCGGGATATTCCTCAATCAGCGGGAGCTCCCCCGGTTCCCTGTACTTTTCTCTGCTCACATCTCTTCTCCTGTACATCAAGTCTGCTTTATTTTCGACCAAGTCCCCCTGTCCGATCCCGTATGCCATGGATCCCTACAGACAAAGCCTGCACCGCCGGCACACAGAACGAAGCCCTCCTACCCCAGCGCCACATCCAGCACCATCATCAGCGTAAAGCCCATGGCTACGCCGATGGTACCGATGTTGGTATGCTCTCCTGACTGGGATTCCGGTATCAGTTCCTCCACCACCACATAGATCATGGCCCCCGCCGCAAAGGAAAGCAGGTAGGGCAAAAAGGGCACCACCAGATTGGTCAGCAATATGGTAATCACGGCGCCGATGGGCTCCACCAGGCCGGAAAGCATGCCATAATAAAATGCCTTCCCTCTGGAAATGCCCTGTCCGCTGCTCTTCAGCGGCATGGAAATAATCGCGCCCTCGGGGAAATTCTGGATGGCAATGCCCACTGCCAGAGCGAAAGCCCCCGCCATGGTGATGCCCGTATTGCCCATCATTGCCCCTGCGAAGGTCACGCCCACGGCCATGCCCTCCGGCAGATTGTGCAGCGTTACCGCAAAGACCAGCATGGCCGTCTTTCCCATCCCCGACTTCACACCCTCGGGGCTGCTGCTGTCCAGGTGCAGATGAGGAATCAGGCTGTCCAGTACCAGCAGGAAGGACATGCCCAGCAGAAAGCCCACCGTGGCAGGCACCCATGGGATTTTTCCCTGCTCCCCTGCCATCTCGATGCCGGGAATCAACAGCGACCATACGGATGCCGCAATCATCGCCCCTGCGGCAAAGCCCAACAACAGCTTCTCCAGCTTCTTATTCATCTCATTCTTCATCAGGAACACCATGGCTGCGCCCAGCGTAGTTCCCGCAAAAGGAATAGATAAACCTGTGGCTATCTGCAATATCTCTCTCATCCATTCACCGCGCACATCCGTAAGTCTCTGCTCCCATCCTCCATAAATCGGACCGCGAAAGAGCGGACAAACGGAAAATGCCCCTGCTTTCTGAATCATCTCATAATCAATATATGTGTTTTTCTCCCATCTGCCACTGGCGGTTTCCCGGCCCCGCATGCCGCCGGTCCTTCTTATCCCGCCGCTCTGGTCAGCGCAATTTTTCAATCATGTCTTTCATCGCTGTCATAGACCTCGCAGAACCGGGCCGCAAAGGCCGGCTCCTCCCCTGCTTCATACAGATGGGAGACATCCCCAAAGGCTGTCATGCGGAAAATAACTTTTCCACGCCGCCTCTCCTCCGTATAAACTGTGGTAACGGAGGTGGGAGCCGCCACGGTCCCATGCCACAGCACCATGGGAGAAATACCCAATAAATGGCTCAACAGTACACATTCTACACCAAAATGGCAAAAAAATACCAAGATGTCCTGATTTGACTGTTTTGTACGGTAGATTTCCCCCTTGCGCTGATAGCCGTGATCCGCCAGAAGACTGTCAAATCCCCGTATCACCCAGTCATATTCTTCCTGAATGCCCACCCGCATTTCCCCTGTATCCGGATCTGCAGCCATGGCCTCCCGCATCATGGGCGGCGTACTCCATTGGTCACGGCGGTAAAATTCATCCACTCCAGTCCAGTCCTGGGGCAGCCAGTCCCAGGAGATGGTAGTCCGGTCCGACACGTCCGGCCGCATGATTTGCGGCGCAAACTCCCGCAGCCAGGGACATACGGTGGCCTTTCGGCCCATTTTTTCAAGGGTCAGGGAAGCCGTGTCCCTGGCCCGTCCCAACGGGGACACATAAAAATCCTTCACCTCCAGCCGGGATATCCTGTCCGCCAATATGGCCGCTTCCCGCCAGCCTTTCTCTGTCAGGGAATCCTTCTCATAGTCCGGGTCCCCATGTCGTACAATAATCAGCCTCATCCTTTATCCTCTTTCTATATTTAATTCTGCATCTCCGCCCGCCGCAGCGTCCGTACCTGGTTCAATGCAGGGTCCGGGAGCATGCTGTTTTTAGTTCCGTATTTTCCTACCACCCAATATGATTATAATGGGAATATCCCTTCATCTGTTCCTGGAAACCGTCGATCTGCCGGCTGATCCGCTTTCGCTCCCGCTCCGGCAGTTCGTCCTCCAATGCCTCAAACAGTCTCCGGGCCTCCTTCAACCCATCCCTGGCCGCATCCTTATAATTGTTGGCCAGACTGTTGGCCACGATGGTCAACTGAGCGTCAATCTCTCCTGTCTTTCTTTTAAACCCAAACACGGCAGCTCCCCTTTTCCGCGATCTCCACATGATCGGCTCAATCCGTTTCTATTTATCAATTCTATTATATATGCATGTCTCTGAAAATACAATAAAAGAAAATACGCCATAAAAAAGAAGCCGTTTTTCCACGGCTTCTCTGCTAAAATATCTGCAATAATCCCAAAATCACATCTATCTCTTATCCCGCTCCAAATACTCCGCATACCGACGCTTAACCTCCCGGTAGCGGGCCTTGGGCACAGACAATTCCTGCCCTGTGGTCAAGGTCATCACATAACTGCTGATCTTTCGGATATAGCGCATGTTCACCAGGAAGCTCTGATGGCATCTCAAAAACTCCATCCCCTCCATGAGGGCCTCGATCTCATCCATCTTGCGATAGATGCTGTAGGTGCGCTCCTTCGTATGAAAAATATTTTTATGCCTGCAAGTTTCAATATAGAGGATTTCGTCCGGCTCCAATGCCGCCTCGCCCTCCACGAATGTCAATGTTACCTGTCCCATGCTTACCTCTGTCCGTCTAATCGAAGTGTAACCGAAGCCTCTCCTGCTCCGCGCTCCGATTTTGCCTGTGATTCTTTTACCCTACATCGGCCTGCTTCATCCAGACCGTTCCAACCTTCTCTATTGATATCGGCTGCCTGCCTGTTCAGACAAGAGCCTTTGCACCAAACGACTATGTACGTTATAACAAATATTTCAGACAGAATTCCAGCAGATCATTCTCCCAGGTTTCTGCCCGCAGATAAAAAATATCCTCATAGTTACCCGGCTGGATCATACCCACATTACCGCAGCCCCCCGAGCCCGGCACTTTCATGATGGTGTCAAAGCTAAGGTAGACATACTCCCCCTCAATCTCCAATTCCTTTAAACAGGCGTCCAACCGCTCCGGATCAATCTGCAGAAATCCGTCCACCACCTGCACCGCCTCCCGGAGTTGGGGCGTGTCATTGCAGATCAGACGCAGCCCTTCATCATACAAGAACAGTTCCTGCATTCGGGTATACCGGGGATAGGAAGTAGCCCCCACGGCCAGAACGCCCAGCACCAACAGAGCAGCACACCCCAGGGTCAGATTCCTGTGGATGAGCCGATACTTTCTGAGGCCGCACTTTCCCCGCAGGCTGCCGATACGATTCCTCAGAGAATGATAGTCCCTGTCCCTCAGAAAAGTGGCCGCCCCCGCCAATCTCATATTTTCCTGCCTGGCGGCCATGGCCAGCAGCAGCCTGCCATATTCCCGTTCGCTGACCCCCGTATAGTACAGGCATCCCTCGTCACAGGCCTGCTCCATATCCTGCCGCAGCAGTTTTTCGCAGAGATAAACCAGGGGATTGAACCACCAGTAAATGCGCAGCAGGGCAAACAGATTGATCCACAGGATATGCCCGGATTTCAAATGCAGCAACTCATGGCACAGCAGAGTCTTCCCCTGTTCCGTCAGTCCCCAGCCCCGATACCCCGGCTCCCCGGCTGATTCAAAATTCCCCCGGGATTCCTCCCGTTCCCTTTCCCTGTAGAACTGCTCCCCTTTGCAGAACCGCTCGCTTCCCCTGCTGCGTTGCTCACTACTACTGCTACGTTGCTCACTACTCCTGCTACGTTGTTCTACCCCTGTAACCGAACTCTCCCCCATCGGTTCCAGATATAGATCCGGCATCACAATATAAGGCCGGAAGATACCGCCGCAGTAAGGACTGATCCCCTGGCCGGAAATATACACCCGCGCCCGCTTCAGATACCACCGGGCCAGGCCCCGGCGATCCCCGTCCGTCACTCGCCGGATACAGTGCTGCCAGTCCTGCGTTCCCCTGTGGGAGGACATTTTCGGCGCATACCAGCAATACAGCTTACATACCCTTTTTGACAAAACATGCTTCCCTGCCAGCCACCATCCCAGCAAGGCAAGCAGGATTACAAAATACCCGCCGCTGACCCAGGTATCACCCAATATATGGATCCCGCCCTGCAGCCCGATACTCCACCTCTGAAAAAAAATTCGGCTCATGCCCGTAAAAGCCGCAGGAAACAGCAGGAGCCAACTGTAAAACCCCAGGTCTGCGCTTCTGCCGGCCCTGCGCTTACGCCAGCAATGCCAGGTCAGCAGAAGCAGCATCACAGCCAGGCCGCAGACGGCGGTTCTCATACACTTTGAGAAACCGTATTTACAGACAAATACCACAAATTTCCCCAGCAGTTCCAACAACTCCCACACCCTCATGCTTCCTGTGCCTCCTTTCCGGACGCCGGTCCGTTATGTCCTGTCTTTCAAGCTCTCCACCAGACTGCTCAAATCCTCCAACTGCTCCCGGCTGATCTCTGCCGACTGCAGAAAGCTGGCCACCGCCAGCGAAGCATTGCCGCCGAAATAGTTGCTGACAAAGCGCCTGCTTTTCAGGCGAAGACACTCCTCCTTGGGTCTGGCTGCCCGGTAATGATAGATTCTGGCATCCTTCTCGTCCACCGTGTAAGTCAGCATTCCCTTGGCCAGCAAACGATTAATCATAACCCTGATGGTTTTCTGGCTGACATCCGTTTTGCCTGTAAGCTGCGCGATGATCTCCGCCGCCGTCATGGCGCGGTCATTCGCCCAGAGCACTTCCATTACCAACCATTCATTTTCACTGGGTGTAATTTCTCCCATCCCTGATATCCTTTCCCGAAACAAAGAATTCCCTTTTCTTTATGTCCGTATTATATATATCGGACGCCTCCCCGATTTCATTTATAGATGTAAATGATTTTCCGGGAACATGGCAAAGCGCCATCCCCCCGTCAGGGGGATGGAAAAAACAATCAGAAAATATGGTTGTTACCAGGAAAAAGTTAAGAAATAAATATTCTAGCAAAGATATTTAGATAAAAAAATTGTTTAATACTGACTCAGGATTTGCAGGGCTATTTCTCTCGCCCTGGCGCTGGATACTTCCTGACTGTCCGTCTCCCCCAGATAAACACAGAAATAAAGCCTTTTCTCACCCATATCCGCAAAGCCCGTATACCACGCGTCCACCACGGTTCCTTGAAAGGATCCCATGCCGGTCTTTCCATAAACGCTTATATCCGCATCCTTTGGCTCTGACAGCAGCATAACCTGCTTTAAGTGGCTTACTGTTTCCGCTGAATAATCTGCCTGGACACCAAAGATCCGTTCCATTACCGCCGTCTGCTCCACAGGCGAGATCAGCAGGGAAGATTCAAGCCAAAAGCCGGTGAGAGCAGGATTGCTGTTGTTTACGTTCTGCAGGCCCTCCCAGTCAGAAATGTCGCAGTTTCCGTACTGAAGTTTATCCAGTTCTTCCTGCATGGCCTCCCTGCCGATCTCATTGATAACTTCCCGGAAATACCACACACAGGAAGAGCGGAACGCATCTTGAAAATCAATGTCCCTGTTCCATTCCTCATTCCAGAACATCTCCCCGCTCCAGGTACGCAGGGAATCCTCCGGTTCAATTATTCCGTTTTCCATAGCCGTCAGGGAAGAAATGATCTTAAAAGTAGAACATGGGGAACGCCGGGTAAGAGCCAATTCCCGGTTATAGACCTGACAGCAGTTTTCAGCCGGATCGTACACCACCGCAGTGCCATTGAGGGAGCCAAAAAATTCCGACCAATCCTCCTCCAGCATCATGGGTTCAGTACGCTGCGCATTGACCATGTCGGCCTCGGTTGTTGAACTGTTCTTTGCAGTGGTGGTTTCCGGCAGACACAAATCACCACTATTTCCGGAACAGCCTGTCAGGATATAAACGGCAGCTGTAATAACCAGGCCTACTCCTTTTCTCATAAGGCTTCGCCGCTCCCTGTTTCGGCTGTTGGAAGTCCGATGTCCGTCTCTGCACTGTAGGCCTTTCCTGCAGGATCATACTCCTGCGGTTTCTCCTCTTCATCGTCCCACAGAGAGTCATACTTTTCACGCTTTTTCCGCATCTGAACCATGGCTCCCATGCTTTTGGCAGCCTGATACATCTCAAAACTGTAATCCAGCAATTTTTTTTCGTCCGATGCAGGAACGATCCCCCCTGTGGCGATCCGATGCGCCACCTCCATGATCTTAGCCATGTCCGCGGCTTTTTCTTCCATTACATCCGCCTGCTGCCGGGCAACCTCCGCATTCCATACTGCGGTCTCCTGCGCCGTCAGCTGATCCAGCACCTTCAGGTTCTCCTCAAAGCGCTCACACACATTATTAATAGACAGTTCCAGGGTGGCGGCCTCCTCCTCATAGAGTTCCCGGCCCCCCTCGGCAGCCCTCATTTTCCGTTCCAGAGACTCCTTCTGTTTAAACAGCTCCCGTCTCTGCTGCACCAGCAGCTTGCGCTCCGCACGGTAAGCAGCCAAAGCCTCGCCGATTTTCATCCCGCATTCCTCCGCATCCTTATGGTTTTCCGGCGCTTCTCCCTACTCCTGTTCCTCATCTGGTTCATCCTCCATCAGCTTTTTCCACTCCTCCCAGGCATCCTTGAAAATCCTGGAAGTCATGGAGGGATTGGAGCGCAGCACATTTTTATAAAATTTTCTGACTCTGCCGGAACCTTCCCGTCGCTCCAAACTGACCCGGTATTTGATTCTCAGTTCACCAATTTCTTCCCGCACGCTCTCCAGATAGGCAGAAGGCTTTTCCAGGGCACGTTGTTTTATACCGGCAAATTTCTCTTCGATACCCGCTTTCAACTCCTCCGCTTTCAACGATATGTTCTCGCCGATCTTTGCCCTCTGCTGCTGTGCCGCCGCCCTGCGGGCCTCGCTGGCTTCCAGCCGGGCCTCCCGGGCTTCATTCCACTGTTCCCTGCGGGCCTGAAGGTCACTGTCGGCCAGGGCGATGATCACATCCAGCCGTTTCTGAATATGCACCAGTTCCGCTCTGGCCTTTTCCATCATGACCAGAATATCCCGCAGATCCATGGCCGCCTTGAAGGACAGGGCAAAATCCCAGGCGATCCCCACGGTCAGAACCAGCGTCAGGACCGTCAACGCGGACCCGGGTATCGCCAGCACCAGCCGTTCCACCGGCTTATGTACCAGCCTGGTCATAAGGATGGTAAGCAGCCCCCAGGCCAGAGAAGTGCCCAGACAGATATGCCCCTGAAAGTTATATTTTTTGTCCGAGTAATCCCAATACCGCACCTTAAACAATGCTTCCATGGTCACTCCCGTCACATACTCCAATAGGGTGGCGCCGACGCAGCCCGCAATATATACCAGAACCAGATGCTCCCTAAAGGGCATGGACACCAACAGCATCATAATGGCCCCGCTGCCATACAAAGGCAGGAAGGGCCCCCGCATAAATCCCCGGTTCACCAGACGCTTCTGGTGGAGGGATACATAAGTGGTCTCTATGCACCAACCCACAAAGCAGTAAAAATAAAAGAAAAACAGCCATTGAATGATAGAATATGTATACATGAACGCTTCCTCTTTTTGTATGAAAGTCCTGTATCCCACAAATCTTATGGATAGAGCAGCACTTTGACCGAGAGTTTACCCTTGCGGGTCTCTCTCTGCTCCCCGGTGAATATAAACTTTCCCAGGCCCCTCAGATTCACGGTCTCACCGCCCTTTAGCTGCCGGGAATTGTTTTCGCACAGCCGGCCGTCCACATAGACTTTTCCGCTCTGAAATGCCTCCAGAATCTCCCCTCTGGAACGGTTATACACCTTGGACAGGCAGGCATCAATCCGCAGGGACGGCAGCTGCACCACCAGTTCCCTGGGTTCCTCCTGGGGCAGATCCGCACACTCCTCCACCGGAACGCATTTTACACTGGTATGTCTTACCTTATCCAAATGTTCGCAGACATACTCCGCCATACCGGACAGGCAGTACAGATAGGCTTCTTTTTCTCCCACCCGGATATCTCCCAGCGTAGAGCGGTCTATGCCCAGGTTCATCAACGCCCCCAGAAAATCCCGATGGCTCAGGGCATCGGCAAATTTAGCCTGCAGCGGCGTGATATGGATGCAGACAATGGGATATTCCTCTTCATAGCCCAATTCCTCCACACTGCCAAAGCGCGCCACTTTCCGTTCTGCCTGCTCATAACCGCCCCAAAGGCAGGAACCGCAATAATGCAGTTCCCTGTCCATGGCCCAGAACTGCTCCTGCTCCCCCAGGCTAAGAAAACCTGAAAAAGTATACAGGTTCTGTCGGTACGAGCGATCCGCCAGATCCTTCAGGCGGCTTTTCAACTGTTGGATGTCTTTGGTCGCTTCCATGGCCCCTCCCCGTTGTGGAAACAGATCCCCCGCCTGTCAGGCGAAACTGATAATTTCGTTTTTGGGCGCCTTAGCCTTTGTTACGGAAACGGCGTAAAGCATAGGGCCTTCCCCCTCATAGTCTTTCCAATATTCCTTCTTCACCCGGGCCGTAACCTGCACCCATTGCTTCTGCTTCAACGTATCCGCGCCTTCGAACCGGCAGGCAAATCCCAGGAAGGCCATATCATCGGCGCAGCAGGTCATAGCCATGCGCCCCGGCACAAAGTAGCCCTGGGGCATCTCCTCCGGCTTTAACACCATGGCGGTAAAGCGGATGGTCTTTCCCTCATAGCGCTCCAAATGCTCCAGAGAGTCCAGATACCAGATCCCATAGCTCTGGTCATTTAACTCAATGACTTCCGCCTGCAGATCATAGGGCAAATCTTCCTCAAAAATTTCATTGACCTCGCCGTTGGCGTCCTCAAAAATCACATCCGCATTCTGATTTACCGCTTTGATATTGCGCTTGTAGACATTCAGTTCCTTGATGCCGTCACAGCGGTTAAAAATAATCATATCTGACTTTCTCACCATCTCTGCCAGCAGGGACCGCATATTGGTGTAATACATGGGAAAAGTAGCCCCATCAATGGTGGTGATCTGCTGTTCCACCCGCCAATGCCAGGGAAGTTTCAGATTTTTAAAATTCCACATGCCATTGTACTCTATGATAATGCGCTCCGGCTTATGCTTTTTTTCCAGTTCCACCAAATTGTTTGGATTGCAGTCCTCTTCCTCCTCGATGACTTCCAACACTGCGTTGCATCTGCGCAGCAACGCCTCTCCATACTCCACCTCGCCCTCCTCGCAGGCGATAATCAGGGTCTTACCCTGAATCCGAAAGTACGGCTGGGCAATGGTATAAGTGATAAATTCCGTTTTCCCGCTCTCCAGGAATCCGTTGATAATATATACCGGTTTCATACCGCTTCTTTCCTCCAGTCCTACTCAAAAAATTTGCGCAGCCGTTTGATCCGCCTTATCCCGGCTTCTGACAAAGTCCTCCGCTTGCCGGACTACTTACGGAACAGTTCTCCCAGCTTCTCCTCGTTCAATTTGGAGCCTATGACGCAGATCTTGCCGGTCACTTCCGGCTTACCGCCGCGCACATCATGCTCTTCGGGCACATAGTCAAAATAAATCCAACTGCCGTCCCCTGCGGGCACCATGCCCTTGGAACGCAGAATCATTCCATATACGCCGCTGTCCAGTTCCGACAGTATCTTCTCAATCTCTTCCGCCGTGTAGGTATTGGGAGTCTCCATCCCCCAACTGCTGAATACTTCATCCGCATGATGGTGGCCATGATGATCATGATGATGCCCATGCTCTTCACCATGGTGATGACCGCATTCACAGATGCCCTTTTCATCATAGTGATGGTGATGCCCTTCCTCATGGTCATGATGGCAGCAATGCTCCTCCTCATGATCGTGGTGATGGCAGTGCTCCTCCTCATGATCTTGATGGCAGCAATGCCCCTCCTCATGATCGTGGTGATGGCAGTGTTCCTCCTCATGATCGTGGTGGCAGCAATGCCCCTCCTCATGGTCGTGGTGATGGCAATGTTCCTCATCATGGTCATGGTGATGTCCTTCTTCCCCGTCATGATGGTGATGCCCGCAGCTGCACAGCCCGTTCTCATGATCATGATGATGCTCTTCATCGTGATGGCATCCTTCCCCATGATCATAGTCATGATGGTGATGTTCTTCCCGATGCGCCAGCACTTCCTGCATCAGCTCAGCCTCAAGGTCCGACGCCCCCTCTATCGTCTCCAAAATCATTCCGCCCTCCAGTTCCTCCCAGGGCGTGGTGATAATGGTAGCCCCGGCATTGTGCTGCCGGATCAATTCCACTGCCGCCTGCAGCTTCTCCTGGGACATATGACCGGTTCTGCTGAGAATGACGGTGCCTGCATGTTCGATCTGGTTCACGAAAAACTCCCCGAAATTCTTTATATACATCTTGCACTTGGAGGCATCCACCACGGCCACAGCGCTGTTCACTTTCACTTCCAGATCAGCGGCCACATTCTCCACCGCTTTCACCACATCGGAAAGTTTGCCCACCCCGGAAGGCTCAATCAACACTCTCTCCGGCTTGTAAGTAGTCAGTACTTCCTTCAGGGAGGCCCCAAAGTCTCCCACCAAAGAACAGCAGATACACCCGGAATTCATCTCCTTGATCTCGATACCCGCATCCTTTAAAAAACCTCCGTCAATACCGATCTCGCCAAATTCGTTTTCGATCAGCACCACCTGGGTGTCCTGCAGCGCCTCCTTTATCAGCTTCTTAATCAATGTAGTCTTGCCCGCCCCCAAAAAGCCGGACACAATATCAATCTTAGTCATACCATACTTCCTTTCCGCAGATTCTGTTATTACCAAAGCCTTCTATGTCCATGGCTCCGATTCCCATTATCTGACCACTGATTTTCATTGTCTAACAAATCAGCCTGCTTGTCAATATCTGTGCGGCTGAAATTATCGTAAACAGCTTCCATAACACTCCAGGGCAGCACAGCGATTTGATCCGCCTCATTGCCGCCGCAAAGAATACCGGCCAGTATGCCCTCCCGGGTAAACACACCGCCCCCGGATTCCCCGGGGACCACATGGGCATTACCCAATAACATATAATTATCAAAATCCTCCAGAAAAATCCAGGGTTCCGTCACACTGCCCCCGCAGATACGGTCTGCGGCTTCCTGGACAGAGCCCATGATCCACAATGGTTGTCCCGCTTCCAGTCGTTCACAGACTTCCCTGTCCTGCCGGGCTATCTGCCAGGGAACATTCAAGATCTCCACTTCCCTCAGAGATACCTCCAGAAATGCCAGATCCACCTGATCGGAGACATAAAGAAGCCGGGCTTCCACGGGTTCCCCCTGATCAAACTGTACGGTAAGAGGACTGTTATCCGACACCACATGGGCCGCTGTGGCGAGCACCAGCCCGCCTTCCTCCTCCGCCCAAATCGTACCGCTGCCCATACCCCTGGAGCCCTGGATCTGTACGGTCGCCTGTTGCAAATAACACAGCATTTCCTGTTCCGGATTCCCGCCATTGCCTGATTCATTCATTGAAGAAATGCCGTCCGGCCTCTGGGGATCTGTGTCCGCTGCCTCCCACCCATTCCCTTTCCGCCGGACTCTCCCCGAAGGATTCTCCCCTTGCGGGGCTGCGCTCCAGGATGCCTCCCGGCTCGGCTGCCGCCCTGACTCCGGGCTGCCGCAGCCCGTCAGCATACATATCATGGCCAGCAATATCAGCCGCCTCAGAACCATTTCAGCATCTCTCCCCTCTATACAGTTCCATTCCCATCTTCTCCCTGTATATTCTCTGCATTTTGGCGGCAGCCCCGGCTTGCCCCTGTAAAGCCCTGCGTTTCACACCAAGCCTTTGCAGATAATAAAACCCCAGTATTCATAACAAATACTGGGATTCCTCATAAGCAGGACGATAAGCCGGGTTATGTCGTTGAGCGATCATCTATCTAGGACGTCTGTTGCCAGACGCCTCCAGCGACCTACCTGAAAGCAGGCCGGGCAAGCCTGTAGCTTTCATTTTGGTCTTGCTTCGGATGGGGTTTACATGGCTCCGTCTGTCGCCAGACGGACGGTAGTCTCTTAAGCTGCCTTTCCACCCTTACCGAAAAGTAACTGCCTGGCAGTTACTTTCCGGCGGTATATTTCTGTTGCACTGGCCTTGGAGTCGCCTCCACCGGATGTTATCCGGCATCCTGCCCTGTGAAGCCCGGACTTTCCTCACCCACGCTGCCGTGGCTGCGATCGCCTGTCCTACTTACAATTTTACATCATATCACAAACCAGATATTTTGGCAACTGCCAGCGTAAGTCCCCGGCTGTTACACCCTGAAGCAGCTTCCCCCCACAAACTCCCTGCATATGGAGTTCCTGGGCAGTTCCTCGCTGCTGATACCCAGAAAATACTCCAGGAATTTCAACAACCGTTTAGCCTCATAGTACTCCGGCTGGTCTTTGTCGATATGGAACAGCAACGGCTCCGCATACTGCTTCAGCGCTGCCAGTTCATAGATCGTGGCCGAGTTAAACATCACGTCAGCTTCCTCCTGGAAGGGGAAGATATACTCCTCCTCTCCCCGGCGCACAGAGGGCCACATCTGAATGGTACGCTGGGCGGATGCTCCCCTGGTGCGGGCATCCCGCACCAGGCGGCGCAGCAGCCGGCCGTCGGTGGTGGGAATGCGGTTGTGGGCATCCACGTTCAGGTTAATCAGGGCACTGATGTAAATTTTGAACTTGCTTTCCTCCGGCAGGGCGTAACTCATCCGGGGGTTCAGTCCGTGGATGCCCTCGATGACCAGCACATCCTCTTTTCCAAGCTGCATATAGTTGCCGTTGTACTCTCTGCGGCCGATCTTGAAATTGAACTCGGGAATCTCCACCCGCTCACCGCCTAGAAGCCTGATCATATCATCATTGAACTTTTTCACATCTATGGCTTCCAGACATTCGAAATTGTAGTCCCCGTTCTCGTCCAGCGGAGTGTCCTCCCGGTTCACGAAATAATTATCCAGCGCCACGGGATGGGGCGTCATGCCCAGCGTCCGCAGCTGGATGGACAGCCTGTGGGACAGGCTGGTCTTGCCGGAAGAAGAAGGGCCGGCGATCATAATGAATTTAACGCCCTTGCGGGATGCGATCTCACGGGCAATCTCGCTGATTTTCCGCTCCTGTTCCGCCTCCTGCACCAGAATCAGGTCGCTGATGGAACCGCTGCAGATCTGATTATTTAACTGTCCCACTGTCTCTATACCGATGTCATGTCCCCACTGAGCGGAGGCTTTCAAGGTCTCAAACAGTTTCCGCCGCTGGGCCAGGGGTTTTACCTCTGTGGGAGTTTTCTGATCCGGCAGCACCAGCATAAAGCCCTCATCGTAAGCCTGCAGATCATACCATTTCACATACCCCGCATTGGGCAGCATGAAACCGTAATAATAGTCATAATAGCCGTCCATCTCATAGACATTCACAAAAGAACTGCGGCGGTAGCGGAACAGTTCCGTCTTCCCTGTCATGCCCTTTTTCCGGAACAACTCTATGGCCTCGTCCAGAGGATAGGACCTTTTGCGGAAAGGCATGGCGCAGGCCTGCAATTCGTCCATCCGGGCCTTAATGCGCCGGGCATTGTCCTCCGTGGCCGCGATCCTGCCCCCGGTACTGATATAAGTGCCGTTTCCCACAGCAAACTCCATGCGGCACGTGGAAGCCGCCTCTTCACCCATGGTATCATAAATGGCTTTCAGACACAGCATGGTGGCCGAACGCACATAGGTCTTGTGTCCCACAGCATCCTTTCGGGTGAAAAATTCCAGTTTACAATCCCTGTTGGCATGTTTGAACAATTCCCGGATCTTGCCGTCCGCGCAGGCCAAAGCGATCAGCCCTCCATATTGCTCCTGGTATTCCTCCGCAATCTGTTCATAAGTGATTCCCTGGGGATATTCCTTCTCCTGTCCCAATACTTCTATCTTCATCCTCGCTGCCCCTTTCTGTTTTTGTTCCGCACTGCCCCGGTGGCTCCATCTTCTTCAGAGCCAGACCGATCAGACGCTGCTCCTCTTCCAGTTCCCGGATGCGCCGGGCCGCTCTGCCGCCTGCCGCGTTTTGTTTAAGCTGCTCCAGAATCTGCCGGTTGCCCTGCTGTTCATATAGCAGGTACTGCTTCAGCACCGGGTGACGTCCCGCCAACAGCAATTCTCCAAAGCGGTCCTGCAGCGCCTGACTGTCCCCTGCTTCCGCACTTATACACCGGGCCTCCCTGTCTGGGTTTACGCCTCTTCCGGCCTCCTCCGAATGCTCCGCCTTCCTCTCCCGGCTTCTACCGCTCCCGGTTTCCACCGCCGAGATGGCTCCCGGGACTGCCTCCGGCCCCGATTCTTCCGTTCCCGGGACCCTGTGCTTCCCCGCCGTCACCTTCATCATGGGATAGTACTTCCCATCCTCGTACACCATATCTTCTGCCAGAAGCACATATCCTGCCTGCCGCAGATATGCCCGAAAGGCAGGGATATCCGACTGGGGCTGCAGAATCAGTTCCCCCACAGCCTCCAGCTTCTCCCTGCCCTCCTCCAGGATTCTCTGCATCAGCCTGCCGCCCATCCCGGCACAGATCACCGTGTCAGCCTCCCCGGCCTCCAGCGCCGATATCCCGTCGGAAAGTCTGGTCTCTATGTATGCCTCCAGGCCCTGCTGCCGGATATGCTCCTGCGCCCTGGATAAGGGCCCCTGCCGCACGTCCATGGCCAGCACCCGGGGACTGATCCCCCTCTGTACCAGATAGATGGACACAAAACCATGGTCACAGCCCACATCACACACCCGGTTCCCGGCAGAGACCATGCGGACCAGCGCCTGCATCCGGGCGGACAGAGCCAACTCTCTCCCCATCAGTCCAGATAATCCTTCAGCTTGCGGCTGCGGCTGGGATGGCGCAGCTTGCGAAGTGCCTTGGCTTCGATCTGCCGGATCCTCTCACGCGTCACATTGAACTCCTTGCCCACCTCTTCCAGGGTCCGGGCCCGGCCGTCATCCAATCCAAAACGCAGGCGCAGTACTTTCTGCTCCCGCTCCGTCAGCGTCTCAAGAACCTCCATCAGCTGCTC